>Ga0315298_1008582_pt1 | contig 12971 bp, 12 predicted proteins | sample WHS_1_MG_FD_203077 | JGI IMG/M metagenome (GOLD analysis project Ga0315298, IMG submission 203077) | Extremophilic microbial mat communities from Washburn Hot Springs, YNP, Wyoming, USA - WHS_1_MG | ecosystem: Environmental > Aquatic > Thermal springs > Hot (42-90C) | place: USA: Wyoming...
AGGGGTGAGGCCGCGTTCATGCCGACGTTAGAGCATGAGCGGTGGGGGGTGGGAAAGGGTTAGTTTTGGTGACGGGTGGGTGGGGGGAAAGTAAGGAAGAAAGCGCTTCTTTTTTGGAAAAAAGAAGCAAAAAACTTTTGTTAGTTTAGGGAAGGCAAAATGAAAGGGCTGCTCAGGGAGGGGTTTGGGAGAACAGGTTGCGGAGCACCTCGGTCGTGCGGGTTACGGAGTCGCGGACACTGTCCAGCATGACCGACATGCGGGCGGAATCGGCGCGATCGGTAATTTCGAGGGCGGCGAGCTGGGCGTTTTCGAACATCGATTTGAGCAGGGTCTGGAACATCAGATCGTTGCTCGACGCGATCAGACCGCTGGCCCGCCGGTTGTTTTCCATGATGCCGTCCTGAAAGACCAGCCTCGCCGTGTCCGCCGCCTTCTGCTCGGTAAGGTCCGAAACCATCAGCACATACCCCAGCACCCGGTCGGCGGCGGCGAAGATCGGGTCGGCGCGGATCAGCAGCGGTACGGACCGCTCGCCGTCGCGCCTCATCGTGACCTCGCCGCGCCAGCTGAGATGATGCGCCTGCAACGCCTGCAGACGATCCGCCACCGGCGCCGGATGGGCGAACAGCTCCGGCAACTGCGCCAGGGTTTCCAGCTTCTGGTTGTGGCCCGCGATCAGCCGGGAGAACGCCTCGTTGACCAGCAGGATCTGGCCCGCGACATCCGCGATGATCACCGGCTGGCTCGACCGCACGACATCGCGCCGCACCACTTCGAGCTGGTCATGGGCGATCAGCATCCGCACCGAACGCGATTGCAGGATCACGTCCGAAACCATCGCGCCGATCAGCCTTGCCGCTGCAATGTCGGCCTTGCTCCACGGTGCGGATTGCCGGCGCATCACCTCGTGCCACTTGGCGAAGGACCGCCGGGGCGACAGATCCGCCGGATCGTCGCCCACCGCGACCGGCTTGGTGGGATCGCCGCCCCAGGTGACGGTGCGGACCTGCTCGGGCCGCATCCAGAACAGGTAGGCACCCGGCGATTCCGCCAGCGACACCGCGAGCACCCCGCTCGCGGAGGCAACGATGCTCTCGAACGCGCCGCGGTGCCGGCTGAGCGAGGCGGTGACGGTCAGCGCCTCCTCGCCGCGCTCGTCGAGCCAGTGGGCGATGGCGCGGATGTCGTGGGTGGAGGGGACATCGCCCGCGACGGTCACTTCATCGTCGATCACCAGCGCGGCACCGCTCGCGCGCACCGGGGCGAGGAGCAACTGGGCATTGTCGAACAAAGCAACCTTCCAGTTGCCCTCGCGCGAGAGAACCTCGAACATGCGGTGTTCCAGCCGCCGTGCCGACAACTCGGCCTGGGCTTCGGCGAAATTCTCCAGCGCGGTGATGCGGGTGGCCAGAGCCTCGGAGAGAAACTCGCAGGCGCAGCGGGTCATCGCCGGGACGAAATAGGGTTGGTAATGGTGGCAGGAAATCAGCCCCCATAACTGGCCGCCGACCATGATCGAGACCACGAGGGTGGCCCGTACCTCCATGTTGTGGAGATACTGGATATGGAGCGGCGACGGGCTGCGCAGGCCGCACAGCGACATGTCGAGTTCGGCACCGGTGAGCGGGGAGAGGTTCGGGGTGAGCGGCACCGGCTGGAACCCGACATCGACCAGCAGGCGGATGCGGTTGCGCTCGTAGAGGCGGCGGGCGATCTGGGGGATGTCGCTCGCCGGATAGCGATTGCCGAGATAGGGTTCGAGCCCCGGCTCGCGCTGCTCGGCGAAGACCTCGCCGTGCCCTTCATCGTCGAACCGGTAGATCATCACGCGGTCATAGCCAGTGATGGTCCTGACGCTGCGGGCGACCTCGTCGCACAGGGCATTGAGCGAGGTGGCCCCGAGGATCGACTGGAGCGCCGCCTCGATCGCCGGGCCGAGATCGGCTTTGAGGGCATCGACCGTGGGGGTACCGGCCGTGGGGGTACCGGCCTGAACATCGGCTGGTTCCAGTTCGATCAGCAAGCCGCCGCCGGGGGGGCGGTGGATCAGGGCGGTCAGCGGGCGCGGGGGCGATCCGGCTTCGCATCGCACCGCGACGGGGCGGATGTGGAGGGTTTCGGTGCTTTCGCGGGCGATCGCGCTGGCGAGGGTGCCGGGGATATCGGTGAGGCCGAGACCCGTCAGATCGCCGGTCAGGCCGAGAAATCCGGCGGCGTTTTCGCTGTGCTGGACGATGATGCGGGAGGGTTCGCGGCAGAGCAGCAGGGCGCCGTGGGGCTGGATCGATCCGGCGAACTGGATCTGTTCACGCTCGCAATTCGAGAGATCGGCGGTTCCGAACCGGGGTGCCGATGCGATTTGCGATGCCATGCCCAGACGCTCCCCAAACCGGTGGTTGACGGCTCCGGTCGATTCCCTGATCGGATCAGATGGTCCTGATCGAACCGAATGACCAGCCGGGTTAATTGTTGGTGTCGCCCGGCCTTATTCCAACCCGTACCGGTTCATTTTCAGATAAAGACTCTGGCGGCTGAGGCCGATCAGCGCGGCGGCGGCCTTGCGGTTGCCCGCGACCTGCGCCAGCGCGGTGGTGATGAAATGACGTTCGACCACCGCGACCGTCTCGTCGACCGCTTCGTGGATCGTGGTGGCGCCGATATCCCATGACAGGGATTGCAGGGCGCGGGCGAGCGGGCCGGGTGCGCCGGTGCTGTCGGCCGGGCGGGACTCGCGGCTGATATCGCGGATCAGCAGGCCGATCATGCCGCCCGCGGCGCTGGCGGAAAGTTCGACCATATGTTCCGCGCCGAATTCGCCTCGCAGCACGACCGGCAGGCGGATCAGGGTGCCGTGATTGCGGATCAGGTCGAGGATGATCGCGATATCGGCGGTGCCGCGCTTCAGCCAGCGGTCCAGCGGTTGGGCGTGGACGACGGACTCGCTGCCTGCCTCGACCAGTTCGAGGAAGGCGAGATTGGCCTGCTCGATGATGCCCTCGCTATCCATGACCACGAACCCGTCGGGCAGGCGGGCGATCAGGGTCGGGTGGATCGCGCGGTTTGCCGGCGTGTCGGTGAGGTTGTCGGGGTGGCTGAGGTGCAGGAGCAGCGACGGGGCGGGGCCGGTTTCGATCAGCGAGATGCGGACGATCCAGGAAATCCGGTCCGGCCCGATCGCGGCGATCACGCCGGGGGCCTGACCGTCGTTGCGGACCTGGCGCAGGGTGGCGGCGAAGGAGCGCCGCCGGGGCTCGGTCAGCAGATCGAGAAAGCGCCCGGTGCAGGCGGCACCGAGAGCCTGCCGCGCGGCGGGGTTGGCGCGCAGGATGACCGAGGTTTCAGGGTCGAGCAGCAGCATCGGGTCCGCCGCGGCGTTGAACACCAGATCGTCGCGGGGTTCGCTTTCGCGCAGCCGCCAATGGTTGCTCTCCATCGTGCGGCGGCTTTCGATCAGCCGTGCCTCGACATCGGCGACGACGTTGAAGCGCCGTCCGATCGCGATGAGGCCGCCGTTTTCACCGAGGCTGACGGTGGTGTATTCGAGCGGGATTTCCGCGCCGCCTGGGAACATCTGGTTGACCGGGGCGAAACTCGAAACGCCACTGGCCAGAGCTTCATCGACCAGACGGCGGATGGTTTCGACCCCTGCCGCCGTGACGGTTTCATGCCAGTGCCGCCCGTGCCAGCCGGCGACGGTTTCGATCCGGTCGTGCTCCATCATCGTCGCCGCCACGATCAGACCCTCGCGGGTGAGACGCAGCGTGACATCGGGGCGGGTGAGGTTGACACTGTTCATGCAACGATCAATCAGAGTTTGATGAATGATACCCGATCCGGCGGTGGAACACCAACCTCCGTTTCAATATTGTTACGGAATTGATGGCAATGGGAGCTGGCGAAGCCGTGGCGCGGGGGGTGACGCCACCGGAGGTTGATCTGGTGGGCGAGTTGGTGGGCGATGTGGCGGGTGATCTGGCGGGCGATCTGGCGGGGCGGTTGCGGCAGGCGACGTGGGATCTGCATCGCGAGGCCGAACGCTCGGGGGTGGTGGCGCTGATGCTCTCCGGCGGGATGGGGCGTGAGGCGTATGGGCTGTTCCTGCGCAATCTGCTGGCCGTGTACGAGGCGCTGGAATCGGGGCTCGACTCGGCTCGGGATCATGCGGCTGTTGGGACTGTCGCGCGGGGGGAACTTTATCGGGGCGCGGCGTTGCGGGACGATCTGGCTGCGCTCGGCGGGGCGGATTGGGCCGGGCGGTGGCCGGTTCTGCCGGAGGGGCGGGATTATGCGGCGGGTATTGCGGCGGTGGCGGCTTGTGATCCGCTCCGTCTGATCGCGCATGCTTATGTAAGGTATCTCGGTGATCTCAATGGCGGGCGGGTTCTGCGGCGGCTGGTGGCGCGTGCGCTCGGGCTCGATGCGGCGGGGCTGGCGTTTTACGAGTTCGGCGGCATTGCCGATCTGGCCGCTTTCGCGACCTCCTACCGGCGCGGGTTCGAGACGCTCGATCTGCCGGAGGCGGGCTGCCGCGCGATCATCGAGGAGGCGCGGCAGGCGTTCCGGCATAATATCGAGCTGTCGCGGGCGGTGGCCGCGTTCGGGGCGTGAGCGGGGCTGGTTTGAGTGGGGGGCTCAGGCGATCGATTCGCCGTGGAGCACTTCGTCGAGGCCCTGGCGTTCCTCATCGCGGGTGACGCGCAGGCCCATGGTGCGGTCGAGCACGAACAGGATCGCGCCGGTCATGGCACCGCTATAGGCGATGGTGGCGCCGACGCCGATCGCCTGGATCAGCAACTGGTGCAGCCCGGCGTGGATTGCGCCGCCCGAGAGCGGTGCGAAGGCGAGCACGCCGATCGAGAGTGTGCCGAGGATGCCGGCGACGCCGTGGACGCCGAAGGCATCGAGCGAATCATCGTAGCCGAAGCGGGTTTTGGCCATGGTCACCGCGATATAGGACACGATGCCGGCGGCGAGGCCGAGCAGGATGGCGGCGCCGGGCAGGACGAAGCCCGCCGCCGGGGTGATGGCGACCAGACCCGCGACCGCGCCGGAAATGGCACCGAGAACCGTGGGTTTGCCCTGAAACAGCCATTCGACCGCCGACCATGATAGGGTGGCGCCGGCTGCCGCCATTTGGGTGACCAGAACCGCCATGCCGGCATTGGGATTGGCCCCCCCTGCCCCGCCGGAGTTGAACCCGAGCCAGCCGACCCAGAGCAGCGAGGCACCCATGACCGCGTAGGACAGGTTCCACGGCATCATGTTGTCCTGACCGAAGCCGAGGCGCCGGCCGAGATAGAGGGCGCAGATCAGCCCGGCGATTCCGGAATTGATCTCGACCACGGTGCCGCCGGCGTAATCGGCGAGGCCGAGCCGGTAGAGCCAGCCCGCCGGGCTCCAGACCCAGTGGGCGACCGGGGCGTAGACCAGGATCGACCAGCAGGCCATCAACACGAGGAGGGCGGAGAACTTCATCCGCTCGGCGAAGCTGCCGGTGATGACGGCGGGGGTGATGATGGCGAAGGTGAGCTGGAACATGATGAACACGCTTTCGGGCACCCGCAGATGCACCGCATCGCTCAGGCCGGCACCGAGGGTGAACGGGGTGTTCCAGTCATGCGCGAGGTTGGCGAGCAGGGCATCCGACAGGCCGCCGATGAAGGCGTTGCCGTTGGAGAAGGCCAGGCTGTAGCCGATCAGCATCCACAGGACCGTGACCAGCGCGCAGATCACGACGCTCTGCATCATCATGGCGAGGACGTTTTTCTTGCGGACCATGCCGCCATAGAACAGGACGAGGCCGGGGATGGTCATCAACAGGACCAGAACCGAACTGACCAACATCCAGGCAGTATCGCCCGCGCTTAAGCCGGTGTTTGCCGCTTTTGCGGGCAGTGACAAGCCGACAAGCGGGAGCGACAGCGCCCCCGCGACCCAATGATGCCGCGCCATGAAATCCTACTCCCTGTTGATCCGCCCGTTTGCCGGTGCGGTGAGCCCGTGTGACGGCGGCGGTTAAGCACGAACCGTGCCAGGGCGGGTTGCTGTGTGTGGGTTCAGGTTGTTGGGGGGTCGCTGCGATGGTGGCCGTAGCCGGCGAATTGGGCGCGGGTGGCTTCGATTTCGGCTTCGGTGAGGATGTGCGGGTTGCCGAGGAGGAGCGCGTGGTAATACTGGCGGGCGAGGGTTTCGAGCTCGACGGCGCGCCACATTGCAGCGTCGATCGTTTCGCCCAGCGCGATCATGCCGTGATTGGCGAGCAGGCAGCCCATGCGGTCCTGCAGGGCGGTGAGGGCGTGGGCGGAGAGTTCGCTCGTGCCGAAGGTGGCGTAGGGGGCGCAGCGGATATCGGTGCCGCCGAAGACCGCGATCATGTAATGGCATGCCTCGATCGGCTTGCGCGCGATCGCCAGCGTGGTCGCGAAGGTCGGGTGGCTGTGGACGACGGCGTGGATGTCGGGGCGGGCGCACAGGATATCGCGGTGAAAGCGCCATTCGGTCGAGGGTTTTTTCGGGCCGGTCCAGCGCCCGTCATCGGCGTCGAGCGGCATGGCGGCGATCATGTCGGGTTCCAGCGCGTCGTAGGGCGTGGCTGAGGGCGAGATCAGCATGGTGGTGCCGGAGCGGAGGCTGATGTTGCCGGAGGTGCCCTGGTTGATGCCGAGCGCGTTCATCTGGCGGCAGGCGTGGATCAGGGCGGTGCGCAGGGCGGGTTCGTTCATGGCTGGGTACCCTCGTCAGCAGGGGTTGCGGGGCGGCTCGCCGGGGAGCGGGCTATTACGAGGCTCGCTGCGCAGGTTCGCACCGCCACCGTTCGACGCCGACCTCTATGCGGCGATTATTGATGCAGCAGCACAATTTCGTTATCATGACGGCGTGAACGGAGATCCCATAACATTTATCGTCGCAGGTCATGGAGGTCCATTTGGAATTTCGGTCACCCGCACAAAAACTTTATACTCCGGAGGACGTTTCGCTACCATGAGGGAGGCGATCGGTATTTGTAGTATAAGGATTTCACGTAGTAGCGCGTGGAGGCAACCGACATTATGATTTACTCTAAATATTTCATCAAATTTTCGGCCATCATCGTATTTTTTGGGTTACTTTTGTCGTCATTTTCCTTCGCGCAGTCACAATCACCTCCCACAGTTGGATGTGGATGTTCGCCACCAATGCCAAAGAGATTCCTTGTATTTTTTAAGGCTAAGCAGGCTGATTTGAATTCGGGCGCCCTTACAATTATAGGCGAGGCTGCTGACGCGGCACAGCACGAAAAAGGAGCGTTTTTGACGGTTCAGGGTTACACGTCTTCCAAGCATAAGACAAACGCCGACATGTTGCTCTCACGTCGCCGCGCCGATAATGTCGTGGACGTGCTCGTTGCAGACGGCGTGTCAAAGCGCCAGATAACCGTCAAAACAACTGGTGCATTTCCTCTGGTTCGGAATGCACCCAAAGCGCTCATTCGGTATAACCGCCGTGCTCAAATAGTTATATACGCCCCGACTAAGTGACAGGCTGTCTCGAAACGTATGTGACATGATGGGGTGAGGGGCTGGGCGGTCGGGCCAGATCGTGATCGTCAAAGTTGCATTGCTTTGGACAAGACCTCGATATGGACCCTGACGATTTGGCGACAGCATAGCCACAGGAACCTGCGTCATGGAATGACGTGACGGATGCCGAACGAATGATCGTACCGGCGTTTTTGCCGCCACCATGTTCCTGCGGATGAAGCGCAAGTGGTAAATGCAGGATTTTATGCGATCTGGCGTCCCCGGCGGGATTCGAACCCACGGCCCCAGGATTAGGAATCCTGTGCTCTATCCTGCTGAGCTACGGAGACGTGGGCCGGTTATAGCGGCACCGGGGCGGCGCGTCACGCTGCGGCTTCGGTGGCTTCCTGGTTGAGGCGGTAGCCGCCGCCTTCGGTGATCAGGAGGCGGGCCTGGTTCGGTTCCGGCTCGATTTTCTGGCGCAGGCGGTAGACGTGGGTTTCCAGGGTGTGGGTGGTGACCGCCGCGTTGTAGCCCCAGACTTCGTTGAGCAGGATCTGGCGGCCGACCGATTTGCCCCCGGCGCGGTAGAGGAATTTCAGGATGGCGGCTTCCTTGTCGGTCAGGCGGATGCGGCGGTTCTTGACCGGTTCGTGGAGGAGCTTCATCGCCGGGCGGAAGGTGTAGGGGCCGATCTGGAGCACGGCGTCCTCGCTGCTTTCGAAATTGCGCAGATGGGCGCGCAGGCGGGCGAGCAGCTCGGCGAGGCGGAACGGCTTTGCGATATAGTCGTTGGCACCGGAATCGAGGCCGCGCACCACGTCCTGCTCCTCGGCGGCGCCGGTGAGCATGATGATCGGGATTTTCAGGCCGGCTTCGCGCAGGCGGCCGCAGAAGGCCCGGCCATCGCCATCGGGCAGGCCGACATCGAGGATGATGGCGTCGAAGCGGTTTTCGCCCTTGGCGAGGATCTGCTCGGCTTCGGCGATCGTTCCGGCCTCGACCGGCGCGAACTCGCGATCCGCCCGCAGCTGGTCGGTCAGCGTGGTGCGAAGGGCCAGATCATCGTCAACGATCAGGATCGGATGATGGGTCGTCATTGCGCGGTTCCTTCGAAATGCCGGGTGATCCGGGTTCTGTCATTGTTGCGATAGACGCTAGATGCCGTCGAGGCCACCCCGATTACAGGGCCGGGTGGCCGAATTCGAGGCGCGGAGGGCCGGTTTCGGCGCCCGGGCCTCTCACATGCGTGTGACCGGACGGTTCGATATGATAGGAAAACGCGCAGCGCGGGCTCCGGCACGTCCGCCAGCGTCGGGGCGGCTGTGTCTGCGTCGATTGCGGCCTTGGCGGATCCCGCGGACAGCGCCATATCGATACGACTCCTCGGTACTCCGACCGATATTGGGACCTCACGAACGAATTGCCATGATTTCAGTGCAAACCGATCAATCCGATCTGCCCGCCGCCCCCGGCAACTCCTATTCCGGGGTGGAGGCGCACGCGACCATGGGGGTGCCGCGGACCCGGGCGGTGCATCGCGCGGTGGCGGATGCGCGGCGCGGGGTGCCGGTGATCGTGGCGGGGCCGCATCCGCTGATCGTCGGGCCGGCCGAGACGCTGGGTGCGGAGGGGTTGCATCTGATCGATCGGCTGAGCGCGGGGCCGGCCTCACTGGTGCTGGCGCCGAGCCGGGCGGCTGCCGTGCTGCGCACGCCGATTGCCGATGATGCGCAGGCGGTTGCGCTGGCGCTGAGCCGCCCGCTGATCGACGTGGCGACGCTGCGGCGGGTGGCGGATCCGACGCTGGAACAGATCATGCCGAATTTCACCCGGACCGCGCCACCGGAACAGGCCGGGGCGGCGCTGGCGCTCGGCAAGCTCGCGCGGTTGCTGCCGGCGATGGTGGTGGCCCCGGTGCGGCCGGGATGGGCGTCCCTCCCGCTCGGGGCGGGGCTGCTGGTGGTGCCGGCGGCGGATTTGCTGACCTATCCAACCGAACTCGCGGCGACGCTGCATCGGGTCGCCGAGGTCGCGATCCCGCTCGACGATGCGCCGGATGCGCGGTTGATTGCGTTTCGCGCGCTGGATCAGGGAATCGAGCACATGGCCATACTGGTCGGTGATCCACTGCGGGAGGCGGCGCCGCTGGTGCGGATTCATTCCGAGTGTTTCACCGGGGATCTGCTCGGCTCGCTGCGGTGCGATTGCGGGCCGCAACTGAAGGGGGCGATCAGGCGGATGGCCGAAGCGGGGGCCGGGGCGGTGCTTTATCTGGCGCAGGAGGGGCGCGGCATCGGGCTGATCAACAAGCTGCGCGCCTATACGCTGCAGGATCGCGGGCTCGATACCGTGGATGCCAATCGCGCGCTCGGCTGGCAGGCGGATGAGCGGAATTTCCACATCGCCGCCGCCATGCTGGATGCGCTGGGTTTGAAGCGCATCCGGCTGCTGACCAATAATCCGGAGAAGCTGGCGGGGCTGCAGGCGTGCGGGGTGGATGTGGCGGAGCGGGTGCCGCACATCATGGAGCCGAACGGCGTCAATGACGGGTATCTGGCGACCAAGGCGCGCCGCTTCGGCCATCTGCTTGGTTGAGCCGCCGCGCATCGCCACGTTGCGCGAGGGCGCGATGTGGTTCGACGGACGGCGGTTTCCCGCTGCCATCGGCGCGCATGGCGTGGTGGCGCACAAGGAGGAAGGCGATAGCGGGACGCCGGCGGCGCTGATGGCGCTGCGCCGGGTGCTGTATCGGGCCGACCGGATCGCGCCGCCGCGCGCCGCCGTTGCGATCGAGCCGATCGCGCCGGATGACGGGTGGTGCGACGACCCTTCCCATGCCGACTACAACCGGATGATCCGCCTGCCCCACCCGGCCCGCCACGAGGCGTTGTGGCGCTGCGATGGGTTGTATGACGTGATCGGGGTGCTCGGCTGGAACGATGATCCGGTCCGGCGCGGTCGGGGTTCGGCGATTTTTCTGCATGTCGCGCGGGCGGATTTCCGGCCGACCGAGGGGTGCATCGCGCTGGCCGCCGCCGACCTGCTCGGCGTGCTCGCCCAGGGGCTGGGCGGGATCGACACGCGCGGCTGAGGAGGCCGCTGGACGGCGGGGGATCGGAAAGTTGACAACCGCGCCGGGTTGGCCAATTCCGGCGCATGGACAGCGCAACGATAGATCATGCCGATTTCGAGCGGGTCGATATCCGGGTCGGGATCGTGGTCGACGCCAAACCGTTTCCCGAAGCGCGCAAGCCGGCGATCAAGCTGTGGATCGATTTCGGCGGCACGATCGGGGTCCGGCGATCCTCGGCACAGCTCACGGCGCATTACACGCCGGACCGGCTGCTCGGGCGGCAGGTATGCGCGGTGGTGAATTTTCCGCCCCGGCAGATCGGGCCGTTCATTTCGGAAGTTCTCACCCTCGGTATGCCGGACGATAATGGCGCGGTCGTTCTGGTGCGCCCTGATTTCGACGTGCCGGTCGGCGGGAAGTTATTCTGATGGCTCAACATTATTATACCGTGTCGTGGGACCAGCTGCATCGCGACTCCAAGGCGCTCGCATGGCGGCTCAGCACCATGACGCCGTTCGACGGGATTGTGGCGATTACCCGTGGCGGGCTGATCCCGGCGGCGATTATTGCGCGCGAGCTGGAATGCCGGTTGATCGAGACGGTTTCGATCGTCACCTACGATGATGAGCGGCGCGGCGAACCGCGCATTACCAAGCCGCCGGTCGCCGCGGGGGATGGCACCGGGTTTCTGATCATCGACGATCTGGTGGATACCGGGACCACGGCGCGGCAGGTGCGCGCCCTGTTGCCCCGGGCGCATTTCGCGACGGTTTATGCCAAGCCCGCCGGGAAGGAACTGGTCGATACCTTCATCACCGAAGTGTCGCAGGATACCTGGATTCTGTTTCCGTGGGACACCGAGGCCCAGTTTGTCGCGCCGATCATGCGCAAGGGGTGATGCGCCGATCGGGCGCGAGGGGTGGGCCGCCCGGCTCAGCCGGGGAGATGGCGGGCGATGTAGGGCGGTAGCCAGAAGGCGGCGACATGGACCTGGGGCGACCAGTATTCCGTGGTTCCGGCAATTCCCGCCGCCTGTGCCCGTTCCGCGATGGTGGCGACCGGCAGGGTTGTGAGGCTCGGATCCTTGCCGGCCCAGCCCAGCGTCATGTAGCCGCCGACATAGGTGGGGACGGCGGCGACATAGGCGGTGACGTGGGGGAAGAATTTCCGCCGCCGGGCCGAGGTTTCGCGCAGTTCGTCCGCCTGCATGAAGGGCACGCCGCACTGGTTCACGATGAGGCCGCGCCCGGTGAGGATGCGGGCGCAATTGCTGTAGAAATCATCGGTGAACAGGACTTCGCCGACGCCGATCGGGTCGGTGCTGTCGACGATGATGACGTCGAACGACGCATCCGGCGCTTTTCTGACATAGTCGATCCCGTCGCCGACGATGACGTCCGCGCGCGGATCGGTCCAGGAATCGCCGCCGATTTTGGGCAGGAATTCCTTGGACAGCCGGATCACCTCGCCGTCGATTTCGACCATGACCGCTTTGGTGACGCCCGGGTGCATCAGCACCCGGCGGAGCACGCCGCCGTCTCCGGCGCCGATGATCAGGACCGATTTCGCATCGCCATGGGCGAGCAGCGGCACGTGGGCGAGCATTTCCTGGTAGACGAATTCATCGCGTTCGGTGATCTGCACTATGCCATCAAGCAGCATCACCCGGCCGTGGAATTCGCTTTCGAAGATGGCGATGTCCTGAAAGGCGCTTTTCGCCCGGGCGAGTTCGCGCGTGACGCCGAAGCGCTGGCCCCAGAAAGGGTAGAGGGTTTCGTTCACCCACATATCGGTCATTGATCGGTCTCCATACCAAAACGCCGCCCTGCCGGAGCAGGACGGCGTGCCGGTTTCAGCCTGGTGAAATCAGGAGGTCAGCCCGCGGCGCTGTTCGCCGACCTGCACGTCGTTCGGGGAGAACGCCGCGCGCAGGAAGGGAATCGCCTTGTACGGGTCGCATTCGCCGCACATGAAAATATCGATCGCGGCGAAACCGCGTTCGGGCCATGTGTGGATCGAAATATGGCTTTCCGCCAGCACCACCACGCCGGACACGCCGCCATTGGGGGTGAAATGATGGAAATGACTGTGCAGGATCGTCGCCCCGGCGGCGAGCGCCCCGTCGCGCAGCGTCACGTCGATCAGGGCGGGGTCGTCGAGCCTGTCGGCCCCCCACAGATCGATGAGCAGATGCGTACCGGCGAACTTCACGCCGTCACGTTCCACGAAATAATCCTTCGGCACGGCGACATCATCGACCGTGTCATGAGCAAACGTCTGGTTTTCGCTCGGAATTTCCGAGACCATCCCCAGTCGGGCAAGTGCGTTCATCGCGAACCCCCTCAACCAGTGACAGCCTGTAGAACGCAGCACCGCGCCACGCCCCCCGGGGC
>Ga0315298_1008591_pt1 | contig 12957 bp, 10 predicted proteins | sample WHS_1_MG_FD_203077 | JGI IMG/M metagenome (GOLD analysis project Ga0315298, IMG submission 203077) | Extremophilic microbial mat communities from Washburn Hot Springs, YNP, Wyoming, USA - WHS_1_MG | ecosystem: Environmental > Aquatic > Thermal springs > Hot (42-90C) | place: USA: Wyoming...
CGATCATTACCGGAGACTACGGCCCTTGGTATTTTGCCTGGCTGGTAGGAACGACCATGCTCGTTTTGATCGCCGCCGCCGGCGCGATCATGTTCGACAAACAGGAAGAGGAGCAGCAGGGGAAGAAGAAAGACTCTGCGCACTAGCAAAAGGAGTGATTTTATGCATTACAGCGATCTGGAAAGTCTGATTTTTTTCCTTCCCCTCATTTACATCAGTTTGGCGGGTATCGCCTATCTCTATACGAGAAAGCGTTTTCCCTGAAGAGGGATCGATCCTCGGGGGCCTTCGGGCCCCCTTTTTTATTTGCGCTCGGCAAGGCCGATGCTTACGCCAGTATCCGTGCGAGATACCTGGCAAGAGTAAGCAGGGTCAAAGTCGGGGGCAGACCCCAGGGCTCGGGAATGACCGAGGCATCACAAACATGAAGATTGGGGTACCTACACCCCAAGTTCTGGTCCACGATGTCTCCCAGACGAACGGTTCCGCCGGGATGGACCGCCAGCCACGGAGAAGCAAAAAATTGTCGTGCACCGGCGGCATCCAGGATCCCGCGCGCCAGCGCCACCCCCTGGTCCATCCGCCCCCGCTCCAACGGACCGAAATGCCGCCATGCTGCCCCATTGGGGCGGATCTCGCCGGCAATTTCATCGCGGATCTTGACCATGACCATCATGGTGTGAGCATAGGCAAAAACACGATCCGGCCTGGTGCTTCCCAAGGCAAAGGATCGATAAAAGTTGCGGGGCACGGCGATGTCCGACAGCATGAATCCGGCATCGCGATCCACGAAACCCGCCGACATGGGCAATTCGTCCGCGCCCCGCCGCCCCTCCACGCTGCCCATGACGATCCGCAAGGGATCACAGAAGAATCCCCGACCCGCCCCTCCGATGCCGCTATTGCGCAGAATGAGAGGGGTGGCGATCCCGCCGGCGGCGACAATGACCCGACCCGCCTCCCAGCGTCGAACGCGGCCATCAAGCTCCCCTTCCACGCCAACGGCCCGCCCCTCCCGGTTCAGGACGCGCCGTACCGCCACACCCGTCTGCAGTCTTGCGCCGAGCCTTTGCGCCTCGGCCAGCAGTTCCCCCGCACTCCAGCGCGCCGCAGGCGGGCATAGACCCTGCCGGCAACGCTCCTGATAGATCATCTTGGGCAGGCGCTGCCAGGGCAGGCCAAGCGCCCGGGCCGCCTCCGCCATGCGCCCTGCCAGCGGCCCGATCAAGTCGTCGCCCAGGGGGGACATGGGCAGTTCGGCCTGGACGGCGGCCAGGTCGCTCTGGAGCTCCACGCCATAGCGGCGGAAGAGATCCAAGGGCGGGGCGATGGCCGTATGGAAAAAGGCCGTCGAGCCTCCCCCCACCCGCAGGCCACGCAGCAGGGTTACGCCAGGGGCTACCAGCAACGCTTCCCTCCGGCGCCACAGGGCCAGAAGTCCGCTGGCCGGCGTCGTCTCCCGCCCCCGCTCCAGGATCAGGACTTTGGCACCGGCCCTTGCCAGATCGCGGGCGACCATGGCCCCGGCCGGCCCCGATCCTACCACTAGCACATCCGCACGGGGCTCCGTCATGTCTTCCCGGCACCGAAGATGCGGGAGCGACTGCGGATCAGCACCTGCATCAGCCTGCGGCTGATCGCTCCGTAGGGTGGCCGGATCCAGTCGCAAGCGTTGTACCGGCTCTGGTAAAAGACCCCCAGGTGATGGGAAAAGCGATGGAATCCATATTCTCCGCGATATTGTCCCATGCCGCTGGCGCCAATGCCGCCAAAGGGGAGACCCGGCTGGGCTGCGTGGAAAATGGTATCGTTGATGGTCACCCCACCCACCTGCAGCCCTCGGGTGCAGCGCCGTGCCCGCCGCCGGTCCGGGTCGAAGTAGTACAAGGCCAGTGGGGCGGGATGGGCATGCACATAAGCAAAGGCCTCGTCGATCCGGGTATAGGTCCGTATCGCCAGAAGCGGGCCGAAGATCTCCTCTTCCATCACCGCCATATCGTCACGCAAATCCCATAACAAGGTCGGCGGAAAGCGCCATCCGGGCTGCCCATGATCCACCGCATTCCCGGCAGGTGCCCAGGACTGCGCGCCCTTTTGCCGTGCGTCCTGCAGCAGATCCTGAAGGCGTGCATAAAGCCCCCCGTCGGGGATGGCGGTATAATCGGGATTATCCCACCAACGCGGGTAGAGTTCTTGTATGGTCTCCTGCGCGGCGCTAAGGAAAATGCCCAATTGCTGCTCCGCCACGAAGACATAATCCGGAGCGATGCAGGTCTGGCCGGCATTCATCAACTTGCCCCCCAGGATCCGCCGGGCCGCCATGGCGACGGGATAAGCCTGGTGAATAATGGCCGGGCTTTTCCCGCTCAAGGAAAGGGTGACCGGCATCAGATTGCGGGCCGCCGTCCGGGCGATCACCCGACCGGTGCGAGTGGAGCCGGAAAAAATCAGGTGATCGAAAGGCAGGCTCGGAAAGATCTGGTTGAGCTGGGCGCCGCCCTGCAGGACCATCACATATTCCACAGGAAAGCGTTTACCTAGCAGGCGTGCCAGCAGGGTGCTGCTGGCAGCAGCCAGGCGCGGGGCCTTGATCATGGCGTGGTTGCCCGCAGCCAATACCGATATCAAGGGCAACAAGGTCAACAGGAGGGGATAATTCCAGGCGCCCATGATGCCCACCACGCCTACGGGATGGACAACGGTCTCGGCCCGTGCCGGGAAAAAGGGCCAGGCCGTAGCCGCCCGCCGTGTCCGCATCCAGCTCCGAAGGTGCCGCCGCACATGACGAATCTCGGCCTGCAGGGGATAAATCTCGAAGATCTCCGTTTCGCGCTGGCTGCGCCCCCCGAAGTCCCTGGCGATGGCCGCGCCCAATTCCGCGCAATGGCGGTCCAGCAACTCCCCCAGGGCTTCCAGCGCCATCATGCGCTGCCCGTAGCCGGGGGGACCCCGGCGCTCCAGATCGGCGCGCTGGGCCAACAAAAAATCCAGGGGCTCCCCCATGGGCGAGTCCCTGGATCCGCCAGCGCTGTGCGCGGACATCAGCCGGTCCCGGCAGGAAGGGCGATCATCGCAGATAGATGTTTTGGCCCAAACGGCGAAAGTCCTCGGACTTTTCCTGCATTCCTTCCTCCCTCGCCTCTTCCAGCGCCTCCAGGCCCTTGCTTTGGGCATACTCCTGGAGATCCTGGGAGATTTTCATGGAGCAGAAGTGCGGCCCGCACATGGAGCAGAAGTGCGCTACCTTGGCCCCCTCCTGGGGCAGGGTCTCGTCATGGTAGGAACGCGCCCGCTCGGGATCCAAGCCAAGGTTGAACTGATCCTCCCAGCGGAACTCGAAACGCGCCTTGGACAGCGCATTATCGCGCACCTGGGCCCCGGGATGGCCCTTGGCCAGGTCCGCCGCATGGGCGGCGATCTTGTAGGCAACGGCGCCTTCGCGCACGTCGTTTTTGTCCGGCAGGCCAAGGTGCTCCTTGGGCGTGACATAGCAGAGCATGGCCGTGCCGTACCAGGCAATCTGCGCTGCGCCGATGGCGCTGGTGATATGATCGTAGCCGGGAGCGATATCGGTAGTGAGGGGCCCCAGGGTGTAAAAGGGCGCCTCAAAGCAGTGCTTGAGCTCCTCTTCCATGTTGGCCTGAATCATCTGCATGGGTACGTGCCCCGGCCCCTCGATCATGACCTGCACGTCGTGGCGCCAGGCGATCTGCGTCAGTTCTCCCAAGGTATGCAGCTCGGCAAACTGCGCTTCGTCATTGGCATCCGCCAATGACCCGGGACGCAGGCCATCCCCCAGGGAAAAGCTCACGTCATAGGCCTTCATGATCTCGCAAATCTCCTCGAAATGGGTATAAAGGAAATTCTCCCGGTGATGGGCCAGACACCACTTGGCCATGATGGACCCTCCGCGCGACACGATGCCGGTCAGGCGATCCGCCGTCATGGGGATATAGCGCAGCAGCACACCGGCATGGATGGTGAAGTAATCCACCCCCTGCTCTGCCTGTTCGATGAGGGTGTCGCGATAGAGCTCCCAGGTCAGGGCCTCGGCCTTGCCGTCCACTTTTTCCAAGGCCTGATAAATGGGCACGGTGCCAATGGGAACCGGGCTATTGCGGATGATCCACTCGCGCGTTTCGTGAATATGCTTGCCGGTGGACAGATCCATCACCGTATCCGCCCCCCAACGAATGGCCCAGACCATTTTTTCCACTTCTTCGGCAATGGACGAACTCACCGCAGAATTGCCGATATTGGCATTGATCTTGACCAGAAAATTGCGGCCGATGATCATCGGCTCCAACTCGGGATGGTTGATGTTGGCGGGGATGATGGCCCGCCCGCAGGCCACTTCGTCGCGCACAAACTCGGGCGTGACGGTAGCGGGGATGGCGGCCCCCAAGGCCTGCCCGCGATGGGCGCGGAAGAGCGCCGGCGCCTGCTCCCGCAGACGATCGAGGCACTGGTTTTCGCGGATGGCCACAAACTCCATTTCGGGAGTAATGATGCCGCGCCGCGCATAATGCATCTGCGAGACGTTGCCACCCGCCCGCGCCCGGCGAATGGAGCGGCGCGAAGGAAAACGCAGATGCTCGGTGGCGGGATCGTGGAGCCGCCCCCGGCCAAACGCGGAACTGGGTTCCGCATAAATTTCCAGATCGGGGCCGGCCCATGCCTGACGCAACGGCGGCAGCCCTGCCTCCAGGTCCATGGCAAACTCCGGATCGGTGAAAGGACCGCTGCTGTCATAAACGGGGATGGCGGGGTTTGCTTCCAGGCTGCCATCCCTGGCCCTCGTCGGTGTCTGCCCGATCTCGCGATAGGGTACGCGCAGGGCGGGATAGCGTGTTCCCTGCCGGTAGCTCTTCCGTGACCCGGCAATGGGACCGCTGGTGATGGCGGCCAGTTGCTCTTCGTTCAGGGAAAGGTCTTTGGGACGAGTAGCCATGACACACTCCATAAAGGCGGATAATGGGCGACATCCGATGGAGAGCGCAACCGCTTCCCTCCGCCGGCATGACCCGGATCAGGTTCCAAGGGTACCTCTCAGCCCACCTGCGTGGACGCCCCTAGCGTTAGGTTCAAAGGTAAGCGGCGGGGCTGCTACTGTCAAGGACGATGGCAGAGCGCCGGCAGGGCGGTCGCTGCTTGCCAAAACACGCAAAATGAGCGCACATTCGCCTTATCCGGCAGCGCAGCGAAAAGGAGATCGTATCGTGTCCAATGCACAACGGGATGTCATCCAGGAGCCTGGCCCCAATGCTTCCGTCTCACTCGACTTGCTCGGCCAAGCGGATCAATCGGCACGCCCCGTGGTCTTCGCCGCGGCACAGCGGCTGGGTCTGGGCCAGCGCCTGCAGATCCTGGTGGATTTTGAACCTGCGCCGCTGATGAAGGCTGTTGCCTTCCAGCTCCGCGACAGCATCTCCTGGTCAGCCACGCAGCACGGCCCGCAATGGGAGATTGCAGTACAACCGCGGGCCGAAGCCGAGGCACACGACGTGGTCGATCTTTTGACTTGGGATCACTTCCGCCTGGATCGCCAGTTCGCCGATGTGCTCCTGGCCGCCAACCAGAACGACATGGGCGAGGCGGAACATATTTTTAAGGACTACTGGATCGGCCTGCGTCGCCATGTGCATCTGGAAAACAACATCCTCGGACCGGCATTGGGGGGCGATGCCGAGCACGGTCCACTGAGCCACATGCTGGGCGAGCACGAAAGCATCGTCGAGCAGGCACGCATTTTGGAGGAAGCCTTCAACGAACGGGATTACGGCCTCCTCGCCCCCATCTGCGCCGTGCTCTCCGGCTCCTTGGCCAAACACGAAAATCGCGAGGAAAATACCCTCTTCCCCATCTGGCAAACGGCCTGTAACGCCGACCGCGGGCGCGCCCGGGAATTCCTCCTGCGCGCCAAGGCAATGCTGGCGGGAGCGGAGGACAAGGAGATCTGCGCGCTTTTTCCTTGAGACGCTGTTGCAGCCACAGCCGGCCCGTAGCGGCGGGTGTAAGTCCGGCGCTGCGCCGGTTCGCTACTCCAGCAACGCCAGCAACTCCCCCGGGCTATCCACCGGGGCCAGGCACTGTGCGCCCCGACACAGCCAAGCCCGGCCGCCAGCGGGGGCTGCCCGCTCCAGGATGGGCGGCAGGCCTTTCACCCCATTGGCGATAAACACCGTGACCCGGTCGCCGGGGTATTGCCCGGAAAGGGCGGCACGCCAGGACTCCAGGGCAGTGATGGAGCCACGGACGATCATGGTCGGCAGCGGTTCCTGAGCCTCCCGCAAGGCGCACAACAGGGTCGGGACGGCAAGCCCATGCGCCGCCAAATCTCCGCCAAAGGCTTGCAGGCCCAGCGCCGCCGCATCCAGGTAACGGGCTTCTCCCAGCAAGTGCCCCAAGCGCTGCAGGGCGAGAATGGCAATGCCGTTACCGGCAGGGATGGCCTGGTCCTGGCTCGGTTTCATGCGCGTGACCGGCGTGGCTTGGTCGTCGGCGGTAAAGAAAAACCCGCCGCGCCGGGCATCCATGAAACGATTCAGCAGGGCCTCGGCCAGATCCTGGGCAAAGTGCAGGTCCTCTACCCGGAACTCGCCCTGCAGCAGATCCAGCAACCCGTGCAGCAAAAATGCGTGATCATCCAGGTAGGCCGGCTGGTAGGCCCTGTCCTCTTTCCACACGGCATACAGGCGGCCATCCTGCCAAAGCCGCGCACGCAGGAAATCCGCCGTTTCCTGCGCCAGGCGGATCCATTCCCGCCGCCCAAAAGTCCGTCCAGCCAGGGCCAAGCCGCGCAGGGTCAAGGCATTCCAGGCGCATAGGCATTTATCATCGAGGCTGGGGCGGGGGCGCTCTGCGCGCACGCGAAAAAGCCGTTCCCGCGCCCGCTGCAAGTCTTGGGCAGCCGTCCCTTCCGCCTCGCCCAGGGCCTGCGCCGCAGCGGCCGGCTCCATGGAGCGTTGCAGGTGCCAGGCCCGCCCCTCGAAATTGGCCGGCCGATCCAGGCCCCAGCAGCGCAAAGCCAATGCCCGGAGTTCCGGATCCAGGGCATTTTCCACCGCGGAACGCTGCCAGAGATAAAAATGCCCCTCCTCCCCGGCGGAATCCGCGTCCAGGGCGCTATAAAAACCTCCCTCGGGGCCGCGCATCTCCCGCATCAGCCAGTTCACGCTGGCCTCCACCACTTCCCCATAGAGGGGATCCGCCTTCACCGCCTGGCCCAAGGCATAAATCGACAGCATCTGGCCATTGTCATACAACATCTTCTCGAAGTGCGGGATTTCCCAACGCGCATCCACGCTGTAGCGGAAAAAACCGCCCCCGATCTGATCAAAAAGGCCGCCCCGCGCCATCGCCGCGAGGGTCTGGTCCAGCATGTCCAACGCTAGCGCATTGCCCTGCGCGCCTTGCATGGCCAAAAACTCCAGCGTCGGAACCTGCGGAAACTTGGGCGCGTCGCCCAGACCGCCCCAGCGCCGGTCAAAGTGCTGGGCCAGGGACGTCAGCGCCGCCTGCGCCGCCGACGTCCAGCGGGGCGGTTGCGCCGGATCATGCCCCATTCCCAGGCGTCCCAGAGCCTCCCCCAAGGCCGTTGCCTGCGCCTGCACTTCCTCGCCGCGCTGGTGATATACGCTCAGGATCTGCTGCAAAAGATCGCCGAAACCCGGCAAACCGTACCGGGGCGATTTGGGGAAATAGGTGCCGCCATAAAAGGGCAGCAAATCCGGCGTCAGGAACACCGTGAGGGGCCAGCCTCCGGCGCGCCGGGTCATCATCTGCTGCGCCAACTGGTAGACCTGATCCAGGTCCGGGCGTTCCTCGCGGTCTACCTTGATATTGACGAAGCCGGCGTTCATGATCCGGGCGATGGTCGGATCCGCAAAGGATTCATGGGCCATCACATGGCACCAGTGGCAGGCCGAATAGCCGATGGACAAGAGGATGGGCCGGTTCTCCTCCCGGGCGCGGGCCAAGGCCTCCTCTCCCCAGGGATACCAGTCGACGGGATTATCCGCATGTTGGCGCAGATAAGGGCTCGCGGCATTTGCCAGTCGGTTGCTCATGGGTGCTCCTCCAGTCCTTCGGAATGCTTCCAGCCTAACACAGCCCGGCACCGCGAAAAGCCCTTTTTCCCATCTTCACCTTGACAGGGGCCGTAATGCTGCTAATTTCCCCTGCGACGCTCAAACAGGACAGGCCCCTTGCCATCCGCCGGGGTGAAACGCGTACCGGGAACCAACACCATACCACAGGGAAGAAACGTGCTGCGCTTGCCAAGCCCCCCCCTCGCAGGACTCGACATCAGTCCTGATGCTGTCAAACTCGTAGAAATCGCCGTGCTCCGCGGCGGCTTGCGGGTGGAACATGCGGACGCCGAAGCGCTTCCTCCGGGAGCGGTCAGCGAACGCGCCATCCACGATGTGGAAGCCGTCACGCGCACCATTCGCATCATCCTGGAGCGCTCGCGCGTACGCACCAAGGCGGTGGCGACGGCCTTGCCGGCCAACGCCGCCATCGTAAAGGTCATCTCCCTCCCCAAGGACCTGGGCGAGATGGGGATCGAGGAGCAGATCCGCTTCGAAGGGGGACAGTACATCCCCTACAGCATCGATGCCGTCAACTTTGACTTCTCTCCTCTGGGTAATGACAGCTCGCGCAAGGGATATCAGCAGGTATTGCTGGTAGCCTGCAAAAAGGAAACGGTGGAAGACCGCGTCGCCGTTCTGGAAGAGGCCGGCCTGAAGCCGAAGATAGTCGATGTCGAACCCTTCTCCCTCTGGTTGCTGCATGAGCATCTCGTGCGTCAGGATCCCCACCAGGGTACCGAGGAGGGCGCCGTCGTGCTCGTCGAAATGGGCAGCATCACGACCAACATCTATGTCTTTCATGAAGGCCAACCCGTCTATTCCCGTGAGCATAACTTCGGGGTGACCCGCCTCATCGAAGACATCCAGCGACGTTACGGGCTGGATGCCAATGATGCCCTGCGCATGCAGCGCTTCGGCGGTTTGCCGCCGGATTACGCCAGCGACGTCCTGACCCCCTTCGCCCGCAGCACCGCCCAGGAATTGTTCCGCTCCCTGGATTTTTTCCAGGCCAGCATGCCGGATACCACCATTGGCGCAGTCCACCTTTTCGGTCTCGGCGCCCAGACACCACAGTTGGCTGAGCACCTGCGCCGTTTGGTGAACTTTCCGGTACACGTTCCGGATCCCTTTGCCGGCATGGAAATGGCGGCCCAGGTGAGCCGCCGCTTTCTGGATGCCGACCGATCCTCCCTGGCGGTAGCCTGCGGTCTTGCCTTGCGGAGGTTGCCCGCATGATCCGCATCAATCTGTTGCCCTACCGGGAAGCGCGGCGGGCCCGGCAAAATCAGCTCTTCGCCGCCGGACTGATGGCGGTGCTCATTCTCGCCGGCTTTTTTTACTACGGGATCTACGAAATCTTCAGCTATCGCGCCGCAGTCCAGGAACAGCGCGTACAATACCTGCAAGGCGTAGCCCAGGGTCTCGACAAACAAATCGCCTCCATTGTCGATCTGCGCAAGGAACGTGACCAACTGCTCTCCCGCGAAGGGATCATCACCGACCTCCAGGGCAAACGCGACCTCACCGTACGGATTTTCAACACCCTGGCCACCATCACGCCGCCCGGGATTTTTCTCACCCACCTGCAACAGCAGGGCAACACCGTCACGGTGGACGGCTATTCCCAGGCCAATAATCAGGTAGCCGAATTGATGCGCAATATCGAAGCCTCGACCACTTTCGACAAGCCCCTGCTGAACATCATCAGCAAGGCCAAGCTGGGCAACGAGGAAGTCGGCCAGTTTTCCCTGCAGATGAATATCCGCGCACCGGCAAGCGCCACCAAGAGCAACGGGCAAAGCAGCAAAGGTACACGGCCATGACCCTTGACGAACTGCGCAATCTCCAGATCGAGGATATTATCCGCTGGCCCATCAAAACCAAGCTCATCGCCGTGGCGATCCTGGTGGTGCTGGTGGGTATCGTCGCGTGGATATGGTTCATCGCTCCGGAAAATGACCGGATCAACCAGCTCCGTCAGCAGGAAAGCAGCCTCAAGGAGCAGATCCGTCAAAAGCAGCTACTGGCTGCGGGGCTTCCCGCCTATCAGGCGCAGATCAAGGAAATGCAGGTACGCTTCACCCGCTTCCTGGAACAATTGCCCAATCGCACCCAGATCCCCTCCCTCCTGGACGACGTCACCCTGGCGGGGCGCAGCCGAGGGCTGGAGTTTGAGCTTTTCCAGCCGCTCCCCGAGGTGAGCAAGAATTTCTACGCCGAAATCCCCGTCAAGCTCAAGGTGGTAGGCACCTATGACGCCATGGGGCAGTTTGCTGCGGCCGTGGCCGCCATGCCGCGCATCGTCACCCTGAATGACATCGACATCACCCGGCTGCCCAACACCGGCAGCGACGAGGCGGCAAAGGCGCAATCCACGCAAAAACTGGTATTGCAATGCACGGCCACGACCTATCGCTATCTGGACAAAAGTGAAAAAGCGGGGGCGAAGCCATGAAGAACCTTGCCCCATCGGTCCTCGTCATCGGCGCCCTGACCTTGCTGGCGGGCTGCCAGCACGGCGACGACCTCAGCGATTTGCGTCAGTTTGTCGCCAGTGGGCCGAAATTCAATACCCACATCACGCCCCTGCCTGCCACCCAGGTCTATCATGCCGCCGCCTACGTTGGCGAGAAGGGCCGCGATCCTTTCACCAGCTTCTCGGAATTGCGCCTGCGCCAGCTTGCCGCACAGGCCAGCAAAGGGCCACGGCCGCAGGACCACGGCCCCTTGCAACCCCTGGAGAAATATGACCTGTCCAGCCTGAAGATCAACGGGATCGTGCGCGACTCCCAGGGGCATCTCTGGGCGGTCATCCAGGCGCCGGACCAGAAGATCTATCGCGCCACCATCGGCAGCTATGTCGGCAAGAACGACGGACGCATCGTTCGCATTGACGACCAGCCGGGGAAACGCTCCGTCACCGTGGAGGAGTACATTCCCAACGCCTTCGGCGGATTCCAGAAACAGCAAACCGTCATGCACATGCAAAGTGGCGCCTAAGCGGACTGCCAGCCCAAAAAGATAGAGGACAGAGACCCATGAGCACAGCACCTTGCACCGCCCGCCACGCCAACGCCTCCCGGCACCACCGGGTGCGCCGCCCCATGCCGGCCGCCTTACGACCCGCCGCCATGGCCGTCCTGGCAGCCTTGTGCCTGGCAGCGGCGCCGGCGTGGGCGGAAAGCCTGATTACCGGCATCGCACCCGTTCAGGATCAGCACGGTGCCGCCCTGCTCATTCGCTCCACCGAGCGCCCCGCCTATGATGTCAACACCCTCAATGGCGGCTACCGGGTGCAGATCGATTTTACCGACGCCCATTTTGCCAGCTCCGTAGGCACCGTCCATGGCGAGGGGGTGATACAGGACGTCCTCGCGGAAAACCTGCCGGGCAAAGCCCGCCTCGACCTCCTGCTGAGAACGCCCCAGGCGATCATGATCGAGCCGGCGCCCGGCGGCTACCGGATTGCGCTCGTTGCCGAGAAAGGCGCGGCCCCCGGCACGGCAGCAGCCGCCCCCGTTGCCACCCCGGCGCCCTCCCCCGCGGCAACCGCCGGGGAAGCAAGCGCTTCCGCGCCGGCCCCGCTGCCGACCGTCAACGGCACCAGCATCGCCGACCTCGGCTTCAAGCGCGGCAAGGAAGGCGGGGGGATTCTCGACCTCACCATCAATGGCAGCCAACCCCAGATGAACGTGACCCGGGAAGATGGCGCGCTGGTGGTGGACCTCAAGGATACCCAGCTACCAGCGAGCTATGCCCACCGTTTTGACGTCAATCAGTTCGGGACGCCGGTGCAATATATCGACAGCTACCCGCGCGGCTCCGACACCCGCTTGGTCTTTGCCATCAATGGGCCCTTTGAATACTCGGCCTACCAGTTGGGCAACCACCTCCTGGTCAATGTCCACGCCAAGCCCGCCAGCGAAAGCGCCTCCGGAGTGGCTGCCGGCGCGCGGCTGAGCATGGACTTCCAGAACATCAGCGTCCGCGACGCCCTCCAGGTGATCGCCGACTTCACGCATCAGAACATTGTGGTATCCAACAACGTCACCGGCACCCTGACCATCCGCCTGAAAAATGTCCCCTGGGAACAGGCCTTCAAGGTGATCCTCGACTCCCAAGGCCTGGCCGTAAAACATATCGGCAACATCCTCTGGGTAGCCCCGGCCAATCAGATCAGCACCCAGGAGGAAGCCGAGCTGAAGGCCGCCGCCAGCAAGCGCAAGCTGGAACCACTGGTCACCCAACTCATTCCCATCAAATATGCCCGTGCCACGGAGATCGCCCAACTCCTGCAAGGATTTTCCCAACAAAACAACGGCATTTCTCCCAGCGAGGGGGCGACCTACGGCAACACCGCGGCCACTGCCGCGCAAAACGCGGCCCTCGCCGCGGCCCTGGGGATACCCTCCTCCACCCTGGGCAACTCCTTGCTCGGTTCGCGGGGATCCGTGGCGGTGGTGACCCGGACCAACAGTCTCCTGGTTCGCGATACCCCCCAGGATATCGACAACATCAAAAAGCTGATTGCGAAAATCGACCGGCCGGTACCCCAGGTCCTCATCGAGGCGCGCATCGTGCAAATCACCACCAACGCCGCCCAGTCTCTCGGCGTGCAATGGGGCGGCACCTATACCTCCAATACGGGTAGCGGCGTCATCAACCTGTCGGGCACCGGCGCTTCCGGGACGACCAACACCCAGGGCGGATCTTTTCCGCTGACCGGCAGCGCCACCACGACCGCCGGCACCACCGGCTTCTCGGTCCCCGCCCTGGTCAATCTCCCGGCGCCAACGGCGGGCACCGCCCTGGCGGGCGTCAATCCGGCCTCTCTGGCTTTTGCCCTGGGCACGGCCTCCGGCAG
>Ga0315298_1008592_pt1 | contig 12956 bp, 15 predicted proteins | sample WHS_1_MG_FD_203077 | JGI IMG/M metagenome (GOLD analysis project Ga0315298, IMG submission 203077) | Extremophilic microbial mat communities from Washburn Hot Springs, YNP, Wyoming, USA - WHS_1_MG | ecosystem: Environmental > Aquatic > Thermal springs > Hot (42-90C) | place: USA: Wyoming...
CGGCCCCGGCAGCCCCGACTTCCGTACCAGCCGTGACTCAGCCAACGGCGGCCCCCGCTCCTACCAAGAAGGTGGACTTCCCGATTGCTGGGAAGGCGATATCCATCCTGATTCCAGCATCTCCTGGCGGCGACACCGATCTCGGCTTCCGGCTGCTGGGTGCCGAGATGGAGAAGATACTCGGGGTTCCCGTCCAAAACGTCTCCAAGCCAGGGGCAGGCGGGCAGGTAGGCATCACCGAACTGGCCAACTCGAAGCCCGACGGCTACACGGTCGGGGTCACCTTCATCCCCACAGGGATGACGATGTATTTGGACCCTGAGCGCAAGGCGGTCTTCAACCGCAAGAGCTTCGCGCCGATAGGCAACCACGTGGTCGAGCCCGTCATGGTTGGTGTAAGGTCCGACAGCCGGTACAAGACCATGAAGGATCTGATTGACGCGGCGAAGGCTAAGCCTGACACAATCACCATGGGCTTCACTGGCATCCTCGGGCAGCAGCACCTGGCGTTGCTTGAGCTCGAGAAGCTCACCGGGGCCAAGTTCGCGGTGGTGCCCTTTGACGGCGCCGCGCCGGCGCAGACGGCGCTCCTGGGCGGCCACATCGAGGTACATCTCAATTCTGCCGCCACTTTCCTCAGCAGCTACAAGAATGGGGACGTGCGGCTGCTGGGGATCATGGACAGCCAGGAGAGCCCCTTCATCCCAGGAGTAAAGACCCTCGAGTCGCAGGGCTTCCCAGTCAACATGTCCACCTACCGGATCCTATCCGCTCCGGCCGGCACGCCGAAGGAGATAGTCGATGTGCTCGCGGCAGCCATGAAGAAGGCCACCGAGAGTGCGGACCACCAGGCGAAGATGAAGGAGGTTGGGCTTTCCCTTCGGTACATGGATCCGGTGGCATGCGAGACGCTCTGGGCGAACATGGAGTCGGAGGTTCAGCCGCTCGTGGAGGAGTACAACAAGTCCGCGAAGAAGTAGATTCTGCTTCTCCGAGCCTGTGACATGAGGAACAGTGGTGTTCGACCTGATCCTGAAGGGCGGAACAGTCATCGACCCGAGCCGGGGTCTTCATCAGAAGCTGGACGTGGCCATTTCCGGCGGGAAGATCGCGGCGGTGCGCGAGGAGATACCTGAGTGCGAGGCCGCGAAGACGCTGGACGTGTCCGGCAAGCTGGTTGTGCCGGGCCTTGTGGATCTTCACGTCCACATGTACCTGGGAGGGACTGCCCTTGGCGCGGACCCCGATGAGACCTGCCTGAGGCATGGGGTTACCACAGTCCTGGACTGCGGGAGCTTCGGCTCCGACAACTTCGAGGGCTTCAGGCGCTGGATCGCCGAGCGATGCAATACCCGCGTGTACTCCCTCATCCACCTCTCCTGTCTGGGGCTGGTGGGCATCGGCAAGGCGGGGGAGCTGGCCAACCCTGCCTATGCCGATCCAGAGGGGGCGATGGAAATCCTGCGCCGGTATCCGGACCTCGTGCTGGGGCTGAAGATGAGGGCCACGGAGTCGGTTGTCGGAGGTTCGTGCTTACCCGCGCTGCGGATGGCGAGGCGGGTCGCCGACGAGGTAGGCGTGCCTCTGATGGTCCACATCGGGAGGAGCCGGGAGCCGCTCCCGGATATCCTGTCCTACCTCAAGACCGGTGATATCATCACCCACTGCGCCACGCCGCGCCTGAACGGTCTTCTGGACGGCAATGGGCGAATTCTTCCTCAGGTCTGGGAGGCCCGCCAACGAGGAGTAGTCTTCGACTCTGCTCATGGCAGGCCTCACTTCTCCTTCGTAACGGCAGGGCGGTTGCTCGACCAGGGCTTCCTTCCGGATGCCATCAGCACCGATCTGACGAACGTGAGCGCAAAGGAGTCTGTACTCGATCTCCCGACGACGATGACGAAGTGGCTGGCGCTTGGAATGCCGCTCGATGAGGTGATCGCTCTCGTCACCTATCGTCCTGCCCAGATCCTTGGCAAGGCAGATCTCTTTGGCTCCCTGCGGGACGGTCTGGAGGCTGATGTGGCGGTGCTGGAGTGGAAGGAAGGTGAATTCGGCCTCAAGGATGGGGCGGGAGAGGTCCGGACGGTCCATGAGCGCCTAGCGCCGCACGTCACTGTTAGGGCCGGTCGGCTCTTCTACCCGAATATCGAGAACTAATCGGCTCTCGGAGGGTGGACTCTACGGCGTAGGGACGCGTTCCAATCGCCACGGTATTCCTTTCTCCCGGCGACGCCGTGGACCGGTTCCTTGTGGATGCGGTTTCGAAACCATCTACCAGCCTGAATTCCTCCAACCGTCACCTGATCAACGCCGAGCGACTCGCCCTCATGAAGCCGACCGCATTCCTGATCAACACATCCCGAGGCGGCGTGGTGGACCAGGAGGCCCTGTACATAGCCCTGAAGGAGAGGCGTGTTGCTGGGGCTGCACTGGACGTGTCTGAGAAGGAGCCCCTGGAAAGGAAGAGCCCCCTCCTCACGCTGGACAACGTCTACCTGTCCGCGCACGTTGCGGGAGTCGCTGCGGATGCACGAAGGCGCTCGAGCAGGACCGCCGCGGAGAGGCTGCTTCGCGTCTTCAGAGGCGAGAAGCCGCTTCACGTTGTGAATCCCGAGGTGCTCAAGTGAGCTGCTGCGGTTCTGCCTAGCCAACTCTGCCACAACCCTAGCTGCCCTGCCGGGGGAAGGTCGGGGGAGCCGAAGCAACCCTCCTAACCGGTGTCGCTCGAGCCAAGGCGGCGAGCGCGCCCGCCCAGTCAACCCATCAATCAGCGACAGCATGACCACGGTTCTGTGCGGTGCCACCTCGGCACCAATCCGCCCTCTTTTTTTGCAGTCATTTAACCCCCGGTTAACGCTTCCCCGCTGGTCATGGCTTCTCGCTTGCCACGATGGTGCGGCGCTGCGATGGGCAGCCGCGGAGGTCCCGAGGCGGAGGCCGCCAGGCGTCGATGGCCCGGTTCAAAGCAGTCCAGCCCGGCGAGTGCCTCCGGCTGTGGTGCGGGCGGGTCTCAGACCCGCCCCAACGCCCGGCCCGGCTGGCAGAGGCTCGAAGCCAACGGGAAATTAACAGCGACTTTACGGGTTCTTAACAGGCTTTGCGTATACTATCAGCACAAGGAGAACCGATACTCGATGCACGAGGATGCCTTGGCTACAATCAGGGAGCAAGTACATAGAATGGTCGGCAGCGATGCTGCCCATGCGAAGAGCCGGCATCGACTATGGCCCGGCTTGAGCCGGCAGTCTCTGGCGGCGAGCACGGGTCTGGGGATGATCGTCCTGCTTGGGGCATTTCTCCGGTTCTATGGGCTGGGGGCCCACGGCATCGGCAACAGCTACTATGCCGCGGCTGTGGACAGCATGCTGAAGTCGTGGCACAACTTCTTCTTCGCCTCTTTTGAACCGGGAGGCTCGGTCACCGTGGACAAGCCCCCTCTGGACCTGTGGGCCCAGGTGGCATCGGCACGAGTGCTGGGCCTGGACGGCTTCGCCCTGGCCCTGCCCCAGGCGTTGGCCGGAGTGCTGGCTATCCTCCTGACCTACGGACTGGTGAAGCGCCAGTTCGGTGTGGGGCCGGGGCTTATCGCAGCTCTGGTGCTGGCGGTAATGCCCGTGACCGTGGCGACCGACCGCTACAACACCATGGATGGCCTGCTGGTGTTCGTCCTGCTGCTGGCGGCGTGGGCCTTCTGGTGGGCGGTGCGCTCCGGCCGCCTGCGCCACCTGCTGCTGGGGGCCTTCCTGGTAGGGGTCGCCTTCAACGTGAAGATGCTGGAGGCCTTCCTTCCTCTGCCCGGCTTCTACGCCCTGTATCTGTTCGGCGCCCACCACCCTTGGCGGAAGAGGATCGCTCATCTGGCCGCCGCTTCGGCGGTCCTGCTGGTGGTGTCGCTCTCCTGGGCGATGGCGGTGGATCTGACGCCTCCCCAGGACCGCCCCTACGTCGGCAGCAGCACCGACAACAGCGTCATGGAGCTGATCGTTGGGCACAACGGGCTCGCCCGTGTGATACCCATGGGAAGGTTCGGGGGATTCGCGCTCTTCGGAGGCGGGGGGCAGCCGGACCAGGTCCAGGCAGATCGGGCCTCCCGGGCCGGTGGCGCGGACGGCGCCAACTCCGGTCCAGGATTCCCTCAGTCTCTCTTAGGCGACTTCCTGGGTGGCGCCACTGTTCGGGGAGGCTTCGGGGGGTTCGGGTCCGGACAGCCGGGACTGTTGCGCCTCGTCAGCGAGCCGCTGGCCACGCAGTCGAGCTGGCTGCTGCCGCTGGCTCTGCTGGCCATACCGCTCCTGTTGGCGCTGGTTGGCCGGCGATGGTGGTTGAGCGGCAGACGGCAGGCGTTGTTGCTGTGGGGTGGCTGGCTGCTGCCCGCCCTGGTCTACTTCAGCTTTACGCAGGGAATGTTTCACTCCTACTACCTGATCACGCTGGGGCCGCCGGTGGCCGCCCTGGTGGGAGCGGGAGCATGGGGGCTGGGCCAGCTGCTGCGGGAGCGGCGCTGGCTGGGCCGGATGGTGGCGGCGCTATTCACCGGAATCACCCTGGCCTTCCAGGTCGTCACCCTTCGGCAGTATCCGGAATACGCCCACTGGATCATCCCCTCAGCCGTAGCCGTCTGGGTGGTCGGCGTTGCGCTGATGCTCTGGCGCCCCCGGCCATGGATCGGCCAGCCGGCCCTGGCGCTGGCGGTGCTCAGCCTCGCCATAGCCCCTGCAGTGTGGTCCGGGGTGACGGCGCTGAACGCCGCTCCTGGTGACACTATGGGCCACGCTGGTCCGCAGCCCACGGCCTTCGGACGGCAGTTCCGGGGGATGGGTTTCTCCTCGGATGAGACTCTTCCTCAGGTGCCGCAGAATGTCCTGGACTACTTGCTGGCCCATAGCGATCCTAACGGCTACCTGGTGGCCACGGACACAGCCACGGAGGCCGCGCCCTACGTGCTGGCCACGGGGCGTCCGGTGCTCACCTTCGGAGGGTTCATGGGCACCGACAACGTCGTGGACGCCCAGCAACTGCAGCAGATGGTCGACGCTGGGAAGCTGAGGTACGTCCTGGCCGATCCCCAGTTGGCGCGGCAGAAACCGGACATAGCCCAGTGGCTCACCAGTCACGCCAGGCCGGTGGCGTTGCCGGAAGGCTTTCGGGCGCGGTCAGCGGCCACCCAGGGGTTTCGAACGGGCGGATTCGGGGGCGGTACCATCTTGTACGACTGCCGGCCCAGTTGAGGTGCGGACATGATCGGACCCATGTCATTCAACAGAACGGGGAGCGCGGTCCGCTCCTGGTTGTGTACGTCGCCGGCGGAACGAAACAGGACTTGGCCCGCGGGGCGGGATTCGCGCCACTGCGGCAGCGCGGGGAGGCGCCGCCCGCCGTGGCTGGGGCAGATCGCCAGGTACTCGGCGGTGGGCGCCTTCAACACGGCGCTGGATGCCGGACTGTACCTGTTGCTCACCCACTGGCTGGGTCTCTCGGGACTGAGAATACTGGCGAAGGGTATCTCCTACGGGGTGGGCACTCTGAACAGCTTCCACTGGAATCGATCGTGGACGTTCCGGTCCAGCGTGGCCGCCACCACGACCTTCGCCCCCTTCCTGCTGGTCAGCATTGTGGCCCTGGCCGTCAATGCGGCGGCCATGGACCTCTTCCTGGAACTGTTCGCACAGCACGAAACGCCCGCCCTGATAGTTGCTACCGGGCTGACGCTACTTTGGAACTTCAGCGTGAACAAATACATCGTTTTCAAGAGATGAACACAATGCCCACTCTTTCCATAGTCCTTCCCGCTTACAATGAAGAAGCCAACGTGGCCGGCACGCTGGGCGAGGTCTCCGACATCGCTCGACAACTGGCCATGGAGTACGAGATCATTCTGGTCAACGACGGTAGCACCGACGGCACCGGTGCTGTAGTACGGGAGATGGTGCGGCACATCCCAGAGCTGCGGTTGATTGAGCACTACCCCAACCGTGGCTATGGAGGTGCGTTGAAGGCCGGGTTCGCCGCGGCTCGCAAGGAGTTGATCGCCTTCGTGCCCGCTGACGACCAGTTCCTGTTTGCTGAAATCGACCGGTTCTTGGAGAAGATCGACGATGCGGACCTGGTCTGCGGCTATCGAGTCCATCGCCAGGACAATCTGATGCGCAGACTCAACGGCTGGGGCTGGAACACGACGGTGCGGTTGCTGTTCGGCTATCTGTGCCGCGATGTCGACTGTGGCTTCAAGCTGCTGCGGCGCCGGGTCCTGGAGCAGGTGGTGCTCAGATCGGATGGTGCCATGATCGACACGGAGTTGCTGGCCGGCGCCCGGGCTCGGGGCTTCCGGATCGCCGAGGTGCCGGTGACCCATCTACCACGGTCCGCTGGTGCGGCCACAGGAGCGAATCCCAGGGTGATCGTCAAGGCCTTCCGCGATCTGCTGATCTTCCGCCATCGGCTCAGCCAGGAGCTCCTGCCGGCGAAGCCTAGAACAGAGCCCGTCGCGCTAGCCCCGGAGCCGGAGGAGAGGTCGTAGCACGCCACGACGGAGAGACTGCCCGCCGGGAGCGCGGGTGCCCGCGTTCCCGACGGGTTCGCTGTGGTGCAGCGCTAGTCTGCGGAGGGGGTTGCGTTCGGATTGGTCTGAGAAGCGCCGCGGGTAGGCCTGTTCCCGGCGGTTCTGGCCGGTCTGATCTGGATGCTGGTGGCGGAGATGGTTCCATCAGAGCCCTGCTGGCCCAAGACCGACACCGTTACCCCGACCTTGAGGTCGTCCGTAGTGCCGTCAACGGTCTTCTCGATTCTGGCTCCGGCGATGTCGACCTGGGTGGTATTCCCCTGCTGGTCCTTCACCGCCAGAGTGCTGCCATTCAGGGACACCACCGATCCAAACAGGCCTCTGATCCCTCGCCCCTGGCTCTGGCTCTGGCTCTGGCCTTGAGTCTGTCTGGGCCCCTGGCCCTGGAAGCCGCTCTGTCCGGTGGTCGCGGGCCTGATCTGAATGTTGCTGGCCGCCAAGCTGCCGTCGGCGTTCTGCTGCCCCGTTACGACCACCGCGGTGCCGGCCTGGAGGTCGTTGGCGGTCCCTTCCGCGATCTTCTGGATCTTGGCACCGGCTATGTTGACCTTGGTAGCTCCCTGCTGGGTTGTCACCGTCAGGATTCCCCCTTCGACCGACGCCACCGGCCCGAAGATCACCGGTCCCCTGCCCTGCCCGTTGCCCCGGTTCTGGGGAGCTGAGCCGTTGGGACCTCCCTGACCCGACGCTCCACCGCTCTGGGTCGGTGGGCTGGACTGGCCGGCCGAGCTGGCGGACGCGGCGCCGGATGGGGAGCAACCGACCAGCGACAGGGTGATTGCCGCCATCGATACGGCCAGCATGGCAAGAGTCTTCTTCAAAGTAACGCCTCCCGTCTGGATATGGGTTCTTGTGGCGCGAATGCCGCTGTCGAATTGTGGTCCAGGGCTGTTAAGCAACTGTTGTGGAGCTGTAAAAGAGGTATGAAAGAATGGGATGGAGGCCCATGGTTGCGCCTCCGGCACGGGTGCGACTCGGACCCGACCGGCGGCTACTGTCCGTACTCCCGGTACACCATGTAGGACAGTCGTGCCTCCACCTCGGCCTCCTCCTCTGGTGTTCCTCCTCGACTCATCAGGACGATGACGTATCCACCGCCGGGACCGTAGACGATGCCGCCGTCGTTTCGCACGTCGTCCATCTCCCCCGTCTTGTGCGCGACGGCCGCCTGCTCGGGCAGCAGCGCCGGTAGACGATCGTTGATGGTCTGCTGCAGCAGGAGACGGATCATCTGTTCGCTGGCCTTCGGGCTAACCAGGGAGCGGTTCGCCAGCAGTTGGAAGAAGAGGGCCATGTCGCCGGGGGTGCTCCAGAAAGAGTCTTCCGCCAGAGCCGTACTGTCCATTCCCAGTTCCCAGGCAGCCGATGTGATCGCGGTCGGGCCGCCGAGCTCTCGGACAAGAGCTAGAGCCGCCGCGTTGCTGCTGATGGCGATCATGGCGTGGAGGGCCTCCTCCACGGTCGGTGTATCACCCGGACCAAAGCCCCCGTCAGGCTCGTCCTGAATGACGTCGTCGTCCTGGATGGTCACGACATCTGAGGACGAAAGCTTGCCCCGGTCCATCGCCTGGAACACTCGGTACATCACCAGCAGCTTGTACATGCTGGCGGTGGGGAAGCCGGCATTGGCGTTGATGAATATCGAGCGGCCACCCTCCAGGGAGATGGCTACGACACCGTAGGTGGCATCGAGGCCCGACAGGTAGTCCGACAGTCTGCTCTGCAGCTTCTGATCCGCCGCGGCGCCGCCCACGTCGGCCGCAGCGACTCCCGGCGCGAGGCCAGAAAGGCAGAGCGCACAGATGGCGGCAGTCAGCGCCGCTTTTCCAGCGATTCCGGCAGGGGCCGGCCTGCCTGGAAGCCCGATCATCGCGGTGTCCCTCCATGGCAGATTTGGCGGCATGCTTATCGCAAGTGGCGAACCGCCGCGGCCGGAGGGTTGTCAGAAAGGGGTAAAATGAGTGTTAACTCGATGACGGAACGAGCCAACTGCCTGCTGTAATGAAGCGGCAACCTCTCTCAACTGATCGAACGCCGCTTCGACACCTGGAAAGCCACGGACGGCGTGCCTAAAGCCCACCTCGGCAGCCAGGTGCCGGGTGGTCGCCCCGACCACCATGCGGACTGGACCGACCCGTGCGACTTCATGATGCTGTTGGAGGTCACGCCGCCCAGGACCTTCGACTGCAATGCCGCAAGCCAAGTGCAAGGATCTGGTGCTGCTGGAGCCGCCGGACCGTCTGCGATCCAGGGGAATCTTCGAGACGGACGCCGCCCTAACCGAATGAGCCGCGGGAGCGGCGCTCGCTGGGACGGTCGAAGGCGCGCTTCGTGCAAGAAGACAGAGTGTCAGCGTTACTGTCGAGGTGGAGACTTCTGGCCGTTCTTCTTCCTTTTTCTTATCATGGCGCTGCTGGCCGCACCGGCTACCGGTCTGGTGGGGGCCCTTCGCCCGGGATGGGCTGCCCCTGTTGCCGTGACTGCCAGCACGTTATCCTTCGCGGCCATGCTGTGGGGCTGGATGTCGGGCGGAGGCTCCGTATACCTGTCCTGGGTTCCGACCCTGGACCTTCACCTGGCTGTGGTACTGGATGGCCTGGCGGCGCTGTACGGCATGCTGGCGACGGGAATCGGCTCCCTGGTGGCCCTCTAGTCGACGAGCTACATCCCACATCATCTGGAGAGCCAAGGGCGGCCCGCTGCGGAGCAGGTTCGCTTCTACGTCTTCCTGATGCTCTTTCTGGCGGCGATGGTTGGCCTGGTGATGGCTCGGGATCTGCTGCTTCTCTTCGTCTTTTGGGACCTAACCATGGTGACCTCCTACTTCCTCATAGGGTATGACCGGCAGAGGCGGGAGGCCATGTCCTCCGCTCTTATGCCCCTGCTCGTTACCGGAGTGGCGTCGATATTCTTCCTGGTGGCGATACTCCTTCTTCACGCCGTGTACGGCACCTTCTCGGTATCCGATCTCGTGGCCAGGGCCAAGTCGGGGGCTCTCCTAGCGGGTGCCGGCATTCTGGTGATGGTGGCAGCCATGGCCAAGAGCGCCCAGGTTCCTCTGCACTTCTGGCTGCCCCGGGCGATGGTCGCGCCCACGCCCGTCTCAGCCTACCTCCACTCGGCGGCCATGGTGGCCGCGGGGGTCTTCCTCCTGGAGCGTCTCTACCCGCTGCTTCGGCCCAGCGGGGCGCTCCTTGACGGGTTGCTGGCCGTGGGCATCGCCTCCATGCTGATCGGAGGGGTGTTGGCACTCACCCAGGACGTGCTGAAGCAGCTTCTGGCCTACTCAACCGTAGCGCAGTACGGCTACGTAGTGGCGATGCTGGGCCTGGGTGGCACTGCCGGAGTGGCCGGGGTCTCTCTGTACGTGATGGCCCATGCCCTGGCAAAGAGCGCCCTCTTCTTGGTGGCCGGGGCCGTCATGGAGGCCACCGGAGAGGAGCGCCTCTCCAACCTGGGGGGCTGGGAAGAAGTATGCCGCTGTTAGCTGTCTCCGGAGGTGTTGCTGCCGCGAGCCTGGCAGGGCTCCCCCTGACCATAGGATTCTTCAAAGACGAGGCTCTCTTCACCACTGCTCTTCATAAGAGCTGGTTCTTTGCAGGGCTGATGGTTCTAGGAGCATCGTTTACCCTGGCCTACACCTGGCGTTTCTGGGCTGGGCTTTTCCTCGGGAGGACCATCGGCGCGTCTCGCCCTCTCTCCTTCAACCTGATGCTGCCGATCCTGGTCACGGGAGTCGCTTTTCTGGTGAAAGGCTACGCGAGCCCGGGAGATGGGTTCAGTGGGGGGGTGATCGCAGCCTCAGGAGTGCTGCTCCAGTATGTGGCCTTCGGGTACCGGCGCGCTGAGAGGTCGCTGCCCGTGCGCTACGCTCCGGCAGCGGCCCTGGGGGGCTTGGCGGCGGCTCTCATCATCGCTTTTGCTCCGCTCCTGGGCGGTGAGCCGATCCTGACGCATCAGCCGGAACCAGGCAGTCTTGCCATCTACCTGGGCACCGTGGAGCTGGTCGGCGCTTTCGCCTTCGACGTGGCCATCTTCGTTCTGGTCTTCGGCTTCGTTATAGCGGTCATCACCGCCATCGCTGGAACATCGACGCGGGAGGAGCGATGACCCCCGTCCTGTCGCTGGCGGTGGCCGTTCTCTTTGGCAGCGGCGCCTTTCTGCTGCTCCAGCGGGACATGCTTCGAGTCGTCGCGGGCACCATCCTGCTCTCCAATGCGGCCAACCTGTTCATCATGTCCTCTAGGCTACTGCCGGGCATGGGGGCTCCCATCTATCCACTCCCGCCGGAACGGTACCTCAGCGATCCGCTGGTACAGGCGCTGACGCTGACCTCCATCGTCATCACCTTCGGTGTCTCCGGTGTGCTCCTCAGCGTCGTGCACCGGGTGTACAGGGCCTACCGTTCCATCGACCTGCGCCGACTAGCCGAGGCGGAGGTGCGGGAAGAGGCGGCCCTGGAACGGGAAGAGGCAGTGCTGGAGCGGGAAGAGTCGGAGGCATGATGCTCGTCCTGCCGCTGGGAATAAGCTGTTTCCTGGCCTTCGGGCTGGCCTTCCTGGACGGGCGGCGGAGGTCGGTCGGCTGGCTGAGCGTGGGAGCCCTGGCCTCGACCCTGGGCGCCCTGATCTGGCTGGCGGCCGTCGTCCTGGGGCAGGGGCCTCTGGAGATGGTGGCCGGGGGCTGGCCGCCGGGTGTAGGGATAACCCTCAGAGCGGATAGCCTCGGGACTCTCTTCGCCATGCTGTCCACCGTCGTCCTGCTGGCCGCCACTCTCCATGAGGTGCTGGGGGGTGTGCGCACCGGGCCTTCCCGGCGCTGGTTCTATTCATGGCGACTGGCCTCAACGGGCTCTTCCTGACTGGGGACGCCTTCGACTTCTACGTTTTTTTCGAGATGGCCATGGCGTCCGCCTTTGTCCTGGCCAGCTACGGCGAGCAGGGCCGGCACATAAGGGCCACCGTGATCTTCCTGGTGGTGAACCTGTTGGGGTCCGCCCTGTTTCTGGTAGCCGTCGCATCCCTGTACCACGTGACCGGCACCCTGAACATGCAGGAGATTGCAGCGCGGGTCACCGTCGCGAACCCTACGTCCATCGTGCTGATGTCCACCATCCTCTTCGTGGCCTTCAGCATCAAGCTGGGGTTGTTCCCCTTCCACTACTGGCTGCCGGCGGTCTATAGGGACACCATGCCCTCCGTCACCGCGATCCTGGCCGGTGCGCTGGCCAATATCGGGGGCTTCGGCCTGCTCCGGTTTGGAGCCGGCATGTTGCCCGATGCGCTGCACACCGGGGCCACGGCCCTGCTGGTTCTGGGCTCGTTGAGCATCCTCTACGGGGAGATCCAGGCCGTGTCCCGCTTTCCGACCGACGAGGCGCTGGCCTACTCCTCCATCGGCCAGGTGGGATACGTATTGATCGCCCTGGCTATCGGCGGCGTGATAGGGTACGCGGCAGCCATCTTCTACACGGTTGCCAACTCGCTGAACAAGACCACCCTCTTTCTCGCCAACGACCGCTGGGGTAGGTTAATCGGTCCTTCCTTCGCCATGGGCGGATTCAGCGTGGCAGGAGTGCCCCCCTCCGCGGGTTTCTTCGGGAAGGTGAACGTCTTTCAGACCGGCATCTCCGTCCAGAACTGGGCCATCGTCGCCCTGGTTTTCGCCGGAGGTGTGCTATCCCTCGTCTACATGTTTCAGATCTACCAGCGCAACTTCTGGGGAGAGCAACCCTGCCGGCAAAACAGCCCCATCAAGGCGCAGTTGCCGGTTCTGGCGCTGGCGATCATCCTACTGGGCCTTGGGATATGGCCCGACCCGCTTCTGGCCTTTACCCGTCATGTTGGAGATGCCTCGATGCGAGGCCTGCCGTGACTCGTTGGTTGCTGTCGCTGGCCCTGTTGACTCTGATCTACCTGCTGGTGCTGGCCAGCTACGATCCGTGGAACCTGCTCATCGGGGCTTTGCTGTCCGCCGGACTGCTGCTCCATTACATGGGCTTCTTGTTTGTAGGTCGGTCCTGTCCGCTGGCCCGGCTCCCGGGTCGCGTCTTGGCCTTCATTCCTTTCGCCCTCGCCGCGATGTGGGACATCACCGTGGGCACATGGACCGTCGCCCTGATAGTGCTTCACCTGCGCCCCCTGGTTCGGCCCGGTATCGTGGCCATCCCCATGGAGGACCGCACGCCGAACGGGGTCGTCGTCTCAGGACTGATCCACACTCTCTCGCCGGGGGCGTACCTGGTGGACACGATTGGGATCGCCGGGAGATGCTCTTTCACGTCATCGACGCCACCAATCCCGAGCGGACACGCCGTGGCTACAGCCGGTTCTATCGTCGCTTACAGCAGCATGTTTTTCCATGAATAGGGGGATACCTATGAACGAGATCCTTTTCG
>Ga0315298_1008595_pt1 | contig 12951 bp, 16 predicted proteins | sample WHS_1_MG_FD_203077 | JGI IMG/M metagenome (GOLD analysis project Ga0315298, IMG submission 203077) | Extremophilic microbial mat communities from Washburn Hot Springs, YNP, Wyoming, USA - WHS_1_MG | ecosystem: Environmental > Aquatic > Thermal springs > Hot (42-90C) | place: USA: Wyoming...
TGCTCGCATCGCCGAGTACAAACTTTTTTCCACTTCTCTTTCTCGCTTCTTCTAATGCCTCCTTCGAGTTGTCGAGGCCAACGATGTTCAGCTCGGATAGTATTTCTTCAAAATAGCCGATTCCGCATCCGACATCGAGAATCTTTTTTCGTCCCTTCAACTCGTCCTTTAGGTACTCGGCTTCCTTAGTTAGAATTTTCTTGCCGGAGTCGCTATTGTAAAATCGCACAAATTTTTCTGTATCGCCTGCCGTCATCATTCTAATCACCATCCCCTACGATACTTATATTTGTGCAATCGCAAATAAACAATTCTGTTGGGGTGAAATAAATGGAGGAACGAGCAAGAGAAATGCAGGAACAAGAGAAGCGCCTCAAAATACGGATGGCTAAAATTAAAAATAAACTGGCAATCTTGAGCGGAAAAGGAGGAGTCGGCAAGAGCACCGTCACCGCTAATCTGGCGGTGGCACTGGCCCAAAAAAGATACAAAGTAGGGGTTTTAGATGCTGACATTCACGGCCCCAGCATCCCCAAGCTTCTCGGCGTACGAGAAGGGAAACTCACCACAAGTCGAACTGATAACCAAGAAATCTTCCCGGTGGAGGGTCCACTCGGTATCAAAATCGTTTCATTGGATTTCCTGCTCCCCAGCGATGAGACTCCTGTAATCTGGCGCGGCCCAATGAAAATGGCCGCGATTAGGCAATTCTTGGCGGATGTAGTTTGGGGTGATTTGGACTTTTTTCTTGTTGATTTGCCGCCAGGTACTGGTGATGAGCCGCTTAGCATTATGCAGTTGATAAAGGATATCGATGGCGTTTTGATGATAACTGCCCCCTCTCAAGTTTCCCAGCTCGTAGTCAAGAGAGCTATCGGATTTACCAGAGAGTTGAACGTACCGTTAGCGGGAATCGTTGAAAATATGAGCGGGTTCATATGCCCAAAGTGTGGGGCAGAGTTCAATATCTTAGGAAACGGCGGTGGGCAAAAAATATCGGAACAACTCAGCATCCCATTTTTAGGCAAAATTCCAATTGATCAGAGAATATGTGAAGATTCAGACGATGGCGTGCCTTTCATCGTCAAACATGCCGAAACTCCTGCAGCCAAAGCCTTCATGCAAGTGGTTGAAAAAGTGGAAAAATATTTAGAACAGCAGGGGGGACGATCTTGATTACTGACGACCTGATTGATTTGCTCAACAAACGAAGAGAAAAGTTAGAGAACTTAACACTGTCAAAGGCCTGCATTAGTCTCTGTTATACAGCGGTCATGCTCAACAATGGTTACATTGGGCTCTGCCACACGCCAACTGAGGACATCGCACACACCCACTGGGACAGAAGGCGTGATTTTCACGGTTCCAAGGCATTGGACATCGCTCAGCTGGCAAATTCTTTTGAGATAATCGGGAGGGTAGTTGGCATTGCAACCTTAAACGCGATCTCTCAGCACGTCATGGATTCAGAGGGTTACTCAAGGAATTTCGGGGTGGATGCCATGGATGAAATAGATGTGAAGGCGGAGGATGAGGTGGCGGTGGTTGGGTACATTAGGCCGTTGGTGGGGAAGTTGAGGACAAGGGCCCGAAAGGTTCATGTTTTTGAGCACAATCCTCAGCTAAGAGGGGACGCTTTACTGGATACCTTCGTCGACTCGGTATTGCCGAAGTGCGATGTCGTGGTGATCAGCGGCTCGAGTCTGGCCAACGGGACGGTTGACAGGTTGCTTGAGTTGTCCCGAGGGGCAAGGGTTGCGGTCTTTGCAGGGCCGACCGCCAGTACCCTGCCGGAGCCACTCTTCGAGCGAGGCGTGAAAATCATTGCCGGTGTTCGGGCTAAGGGTTCCAAAGTGCTGGAAGCAGTGGCAGAAGCCAAGCCTTTTGTTGCATTTAAGGGACTCGTGGAGAAGTACACCATAAAGAAGATTTTGTGAAGGGTAAGTGAGGTTCCAAAAAGTTAGGGAGGTGTTGACACGCAGAAATTAAAAATGCAATCGCTTATCAACGAGGCTTTTGATAGGGAAGTGAAATGCGCTGTGGGGTGTACTGAGGTAGCGACCATCGGCTTGGTATCCTCGCTGGCTTTAAATACTGCCATGGACAACTTGGACGAGGACTTCAGACCAAAAAGGAGGATCAAAGCAAAATGGGTTAGAGAAATAAATAACATTTTATTAACGTTGGATCCTTTTCTCTTCAAAAATGCTGCAGATGCTGGGATTCCTTGGTCTGACGGAGGGCGCGGGATAAAATTAGCAGCGACTTTGGGGCTTTTTGGAGATCCCAGCAGAAAACTACAAATATTCGACTCGGTAAGCGAAAATCACTTGAAATTGGCGAGGAAGCTTGAAAAGACAGTTCGAGTTCGAATAAAGGACAGCATTGATGAGCTAGGAATATACGTTGAGGCCAAAATTGAGACCGAAAAGAGGTGGGGAAGGGCCATCGTTCAGCACGATCACGACAATATAGTCTTGGTGGAATCAAACAGGGGATGTTACTTTAAGGCAGGGGCAACGCAAAGGGGAAGGGAAGGCTATCGAGAAGCATTCAAAGAACTCGCTGTGAAAGATCTAATTGATTATGTTGATCATCTTCCTACTCAGATTAAGGCAATTGTCAAAAAGGGCATAAAGTTGGTGAAGGATCTTTCTGATGAGGGGCTAAAAAAATCACTAGGAATTGGAGTGGGACATGCTCTCGAGGATGGCGCCGATGATATAAAGACTTATATAAAGATCAGAACTGCGTCCGCAATCGATGCTAGAATGTTTGGAGTTCCAAAACCCTCGGTTGTCGTTGCGGGTTCTGGAAATCAAGGCATTATGACAACAATGCCCATCTGCGCCTATTCTGAGAGGAGCGGAATGGATGAAGACCTTTTAGTTCGTTCCATAGCATTGTTTTATCTCGTAACCATTTACATTTCCTGTCACTCAAGCTACCTAGGCGCTGTCTGCGGGCTAGGGTCTAAAGCAGGGGCAGGGGCTTCTGCCGGCTTGGCCTATTATATGAGCAATGGGGATGGGGGGGCTGTTAAAAAAGCAATAAAAAATTTTGTGGCTGGCATACCCGGCATGATTTGTGATGGGGGAAAATATTCGTGCGCTCTCAAAGGGGCCATTGCGACCGACGCCGTCTATCAGAGCGTTCAGCTAGCTCTGAAGAATAGGGAAACACCACACAGTGGAATATTGGGCAAAGATGTGGAAGAAAGCATCAGGAATCTTGGCAAAATTATAAAGGGGGCCCGACCGCTTAATAATCTCATTGTGGAAATAGTTTTTGAAAAACAAGCATGAAATTTATCGTTAATTGGATTGTTCGAAGGAGGTGAAAATATGATGTCAAAGGTCCCGATAAGCCTCGAAAAAGGCAAGCGAGGAGAAGTGGACAAGGAAATACTGAGGGCAGGAATAATTGCAGAACTGGATGCCATAAATCTTTACGAGCAGATGGCGGCGATGGCTGAAAGCAGGAAGATCAAAGAAGTACTCTTGGACGTGGCAAAGGAAGAAAAAACTCATGTGGGAGAGTTCCAAGCATTGCTCCTTAAACTGGATGCTGAACAGAAAGAGGAACTGGAAAAAGGTAAAAGAGAAGTTGAATAGCAGGCCATATACTGGTATTGGAGCTTACGTGCGCCGAAGATGAGATTAAATCATCGAACACATTAGCTATAACACAAAGATGGCTGCGGCGAAAACTGTTGACCACATCCCTTGCTTCACTAATGCGGTCTGTGTTATGTTAGTGGTTCTTACTATCTTATGTGAAATTTTCCATATCTGTTTTCTCTCGTTCCAGCTCTTCTCTGGGTCAAAAGGTAAACCCAAGGCACCCGCAAGCATGGAAGCCGCCAAGTCTTCCGCGTAATTGCCAGCTTCTTCCGCCGTTTGTCCGTAGGTGTCGTGCTCGCTTATGTAACCATAAGTGTTTTTGTCTGCGGGGAGGGCACAACCCACGCTTGCGGATATCAGCCTCCTTCGCTCGTTGCTGCTGCATTTTGCGAAAACCCCGAAGATGATTTGTCCATCGCGAAGGTAGCTTAGGCCTTTTTCTCGGGGGATGATTTCACATCCTGGAGGGATTATGCTTGAGACCGATACTAAATTGAACCTTGCAACTCCTGCGTTTTCCAGAGCGTACTCAAAAGATTTCAATTTTTCCCTGTCGTGACCGACTCCGCGGGTAAGAAACAAATATCTCGGCAATAGATCCATTTTATCCGCTTCCGTTTGTTTCAATTTGAGTTCTAAACCTTAATCTTTAATCTTTTGCTATATGTATCTTGGTAAATCAGAACAGCAGCCTTTAAATTTAGGTAAACCCTAAAATTGCTGGGAGGTCATGGGCAGAGAGTTGAAAGTAACCGAGAACGAGGCAAAGTACCTGAAGTTAATATACCGGAGGCGGTATGAGGAGTCCATGGAAGTCAGGACCACCGCTATGGCGAAGTTGTTCGCGGTTAGTCCTGCGACGGTAACCGAAGTGATTCAGAATCTTTCAAAGAAAAACCTGCTCAGACACAGGCGCTATCACGGCGTTGAGTTGACCAAAAAGGGAATAAAAGAAGCCCGGAAACTGCTGAGAAAACACAGGATTCTGGAGGTCCTCTTTGTGGATCTCCTAAAATACGATGTTCAAAAGTCCTGTCTCGAGGCCTCTAAACTTGATTTTCACGCTCCAATGGATCTCATCAATGCTATTTGCCGGACCTATGGTCACCCAGAGATTTGTCCGTGCGAGAAGATCATCTTCAGTGATCCGAGGTGCCGGTAGAGTCGAGTGCGAATAATAAAACGAATTGTTATAAGGGCAAAGAGATGAGAAAATGAGCGAGCTTCTCTGGATTCTGGTGGCGACCTTTATCGTTAGCTTGATTTCATTCATCGGGGCCACCACGCTGGTCTTGTCGGAAAAGCTGTTGAAAAAGATATTGCTGGCGCTCGTTGGGTTCGCCGCCGGGGCCTTGATTGGGGGGGCGTTTCTGCATCTGTTGCCAGAGTCGATAGAGAGAAGCGCAGCTGGTGATCTCCACAATATTTTTCTGACGGTCGTGCTCGGATTCATAATCTTTTTTGTTCTGGAGAAGTTACTCTGGCGCCACTGCCACGAAAAGGCCTGCCCGATTCACGTGTTTGTCTATCTCAACCTCTTCGGCGACGGCGTGCATAACTTCGTCGATGGCTTGATCATGGCTGCCAGTTTCGTTGTAAGTATCCCTCTCGGTTTGATCACTACGCTAGCAATAGCTGCTCATGAGATTCCTCAAGAGCTAGGTGATTTTGGCGTCCTTGTCTACGGCGGACTCAAGCCACGAAGAGCACTGCTGTTAAACTTTGTAACCGCGCTGACGGCGGTAGCAGGAGGAATCGCTGGATATTACGTCTCCCCGTACCTCGGAGGCGCGACGATCTACCTGCTACCCTTCGCTGCAGGCGGGTTCCTGTACATAGCTGCTTCCGACCTTGTTCCCGAGCTACACAAAGAGGCAAACACAGTAAAAACCGTGATATCTTTTGCGTCGTTTTTGGTGGGGATTATTCTAATGTGGGGCATCAAGTTTATATTTGGTGGTTGAAAACAGTCAAGGGTGGGGAAATGGACGAGCTTGAAGAAATCCGCAGACAAAAACTGAAAGAGCTGGAGCAAAAGTATCTTAAGAAACCAGTGGCGGACAAACTATCGGTCGATAAACCAGTTGAGGTTGAGGACAGGACATTTGACCAGTTTGTTAAAACTCATCCAGTGGCCGTGGTGGACTGCTGGGCACCCTGGTGCATGCCTTGCCACATGATCGCCCCCACCATTGAAAAGTTGGCAAAGAAGTACGCTGGAAGAATCACCTTTGGAAAGAACAATATCGATGAGAACAAAGAAACGGCACTGAAATACCAAATAATGGCGATTCCAACCATTTTGCTCTTCAAAAATGGCAGACTAATGGACCGAGTCATCGGGGTCTTGCCCCCAGAAGCACTGGAACAGAAGGTGGCAAGGCTACTGGACTAATGGCTTCGAGGTGAGGGTCTGTGGTCGACTGTGCTTCCTGTGATAAGAAATCCTGTGCAAGGGGCGAGCCCTGTATAGTAGGAGGAGCGCTGAAGAGCCGGGCGGTGAAGGAGTACAAGAAAAAGGAAAACCTCGCGCTGTATCAGAAGTCCAGCTCGCTGGAAGTCGAGGCGTACATGAAGTACCCGCGGGTAAAAGAGCTAATAAGACTGGCTGAAGAAATGAAATGGAAAAAGCTGGGGATAGCCTTCTGCATTGGCCTATCGGAAGAAGCGAGGAGGCTCGAAGAACTCCTGATATCTCACGGCTTTGAGGTTCACTCGGTGGTATGCAAAGTCGGAGGGGTCGGGAAAAGGGAGCTATCGCTCGACCGGAAAGATGAGGAAACTGTCTGCAACCCGATCCTCCAAGCCATGGTGCTTAACGAGACTAGGACGGATTTGAATATAATAATGGGGCTTTGCGTGGGGCACGATATACTGTTTCAGACAAACTCTAAAGCCCCGACGACCGTGCTCGTGGTGAAGGACAGGGTTCTGGCACATAATCCAGTTGGGGCCCTTTACTCGAGATATCACTTCAAAGCTCTGATGGGGAAGAAAAGTGAGAAGTGAAGCCCGCGAAGTGGTTTACGGGCCGGTCTCATCTTGGCGGCTGGGAAGATCATTGGGCGTAGATCTGATTTGTCAGGAGAGAGGAAAAGTGTGCTCATTTGACTGCGTGTATTGTTCGCTGGGGAAAACCACGGAGCTGACGACCAAGCGCAGGGTTTTCGTCCCCACCGAGCTGGTAGCGCGAGAGCTCGAAAAAGTTATGGGGAAGGTCGAGGCAGATATTGTGACTTTTTCTGGAACAGGCGAGCCGACCCTAGCCCAGAATTTGGGTGATGCAATAAAAATCGCGAGGAAAGTCTCGGGCCTTCCGGTTGCTGTGTTGACGAACTCCTCTCTGATGACCAAGAAAGACGTAAGGAGGGACCTCGCAAAAGCGGACATCGTTAAAGGAAAATTGGACGCCCCAAGCGAGGAGTTATTTAATAAGGTAAACCAGCCACATGAGGGAATTATTCTCCAAGAAATCATCGAGGGAATGAAGGGATTCCGGGAGGAGTTCAAGGGTAAGTTTGCGTTAGAAGTAATGTTCATCCCGGAAAATATGTATTTTTCCAAACAGATTGCTGATATCATGAGGGCAATAGAACCTGATGAAGTTCAGATAAACACCCCTCTCAGGCCTAGTCCGGTTAGACCCCTGACAAGGAAGGAGCTTAAAGAGGTTCAAGGGAGCTTTGAGGGGATGAATTTCCGGTCGGTTTACGAGGCAGAAAAACCAAAGATAAGGAGAGTTGTCGGGAAGAAAAAGGTCAAGAGGCTTAAACGGGTAGATTAGATGAAACACTTGTTATCGGCTTTGCGTGTTCTATTTGTGCGATACAAACCTTAGCTATGAATGTGAGCAGAAAGGTTTTCGTCATCAGGTGAATGGGGTACATGCCCTTTCTTGTGACCCTAACGTGATCACCTTCGACTTTTATGATCCCAAAGAGTTTGAGCCAGCGCAGAAATGACTTGAATTTTTCTTCGACATCCATGTGAAATCTCTTTCTGAATTCGCTTTTTTCAAACCCCATCTCGTAAAGCGACATCGAAAGCCATCTAGCCGCGACGCCATCCGGTTGGAATTCTGCCCCAATCGTTACGGGTAGGATTCTCGCCCGCACGGACCGGATGTATTCCTCGACCGAAGCGGTATTGGCGTAAAAGTGATGGTCCACTGAGCTAATCGCCCCCGCGCCCACCCCGATATACTCCTCGCGTTCGACCGACCCGTACTTATCGATTCCTTGTTTTGCGAAACTCCAGACGGAACATGGTTCATAGCCCGCATCCGCAAAGGAATCCACGATGGCTTCGTACATGCGCCTTTCGGTCTTTTTGTCCGGTAGTTTTACTTTCCCCTCCTTCCAATCCCGGTACATCTTGCAGTAGGGGAACAGGAGGAGGGGGTATGTTGCGACCTGCGGGACGCCCCTTTCAATGGCTATCTCAAGATCCCTCTTCAAATTGGCAAGAGATTGGGCCGGCAGAGAAAACATCAAATCGATACTGAAGGTCTCAAACCCGCCGTTGTTTATTACAAGCTCTATCGCATCCAGCGATTGTTTTACGTCGTGGCTTCGCCTCCCGATGTTTTTTAAGATCTCGTCGCTGAAGGACTGAACCCCCATGCTAAGCTTGTTCACCCCGGCATCCAACAGCAGCTCAAGCGTTTTCTCGTTTAAGTCATCGGGATTTGATTCTACTCCCATGTCTCCGTTCACGTTGAAAGTGTCCTTGAGATGTCCGAGGATGTCAGCAACGCCTTCAGTCATGATGGTCGGAGTGCCTCCCCCTACGTATATAGAGTTTATTTTCACATCCCCAAGCTCCTCTCGATAGAGGTCTATCTCTTTCTTCACGGCCTCAACATAGGGTCGCTCGAGTTTTGGGTTCCAAGGATAGCGGATATAAGCACAGAAAGGGCACGGAGTCTTACAAAAAGGTATGTGAATGTACAATCCGATTTCATCCTTGTCTTTTGGAACTTCTGGTTTGATTCTGGAAAACTCGACATTCCCGATTTTTTTCTCGGTCATCCTTTTTATCATAAATTCAAGCATCACAATACCAAGATTGATATTACTAAGTGAAAAGTATTACTGTTTACCCGGCTTGAGGTTAAAGTTATTTTTTGCCGAACACAAGCACACTCGCGTTATTTTTCCATTTTTAGCGTGAACAAAAGGAATAAATAGCCAACGATCATGGAAGCCAAAAAAGCAAATAAGATCCTCGTTAGTTCCATTTTCAAACCGAGAATGGCTATTCCGGCGAAGATCTGCGGCACCTCAACCATGGTCGAGGTAATAAGCATCGTCATAAAACCTGGGAGAGTCATACCTCTATCTTTGAACGCACTTATCAAAGGATATGCGACATAAGGGCAAGGCGGAATTATGCTGCCGAACACTCCTGCCGTGAATACATTCCTTGCTCCCGATCTACCGAAAAGTTTTGAAACGAAATTGGACGTAATCAAGTTTTTCATCAATCCCCCTAAAAACATAGCCACAAATATAGGGATTATGAGCTTTTGGATTTCTTTGAAGCTAGTTTCAACGCAGGATTTTGCCACGTTAGGACTGATTGCTAGCGTTCCGATATAAATGCAGATGGCAACGATCAGGACTGCTTTATGGCTGCGGTCATTTCCTAAAATTTTTTCCAAGGTTCTCATATCAGACTTCCTGAAATGCTAACGATGTACACCAGGATGCCAGCTGTCAGCGCCGTTATAATAGTGAGCAGCAGTCTGAGGCCCATTATTTTCGAGTTGAAATACGTGAGATCACAGGCGAGGACGCAGGCGAACGCTGTTCCTGAGCCGAAGAGCATTCCCAACACCCCAGGGAGACCTGCGCCTAACGTATACACGCTGAATACGATAGGGTACGATAGGAACGGACAGGCTGGAAGGATGCAACCTATGGCTACACCGACAAGGACCGCAATAAATCCCGCCCGTTCTCCAAGATATTCCGCAACAAGCTTCGAGGGTAAGAGGTTTATTGCAGCTCCCGCTATGAAAAGTGCCGCGATTATGTAAATTATGGAACCGCGGATAGCCTTAAGTGAATCGCTGGTACCTTTTCCCGCGATTTGCGGTTTCATGGCAAAGATGTAAATGTAAAGGAAAACGGTTAGAATCATCATGACATGCACGCTAGGGTTATCTCCTAAGAAAGGAGGCAGTTTGTTCCTTAGGGGGCCTAAAACTGACCATGAACCTACCAAAATTGCGGCACCACAAAGGACGCTCGCCGATAACCTCCGATTCATTTATTCGCCCATCTGTCAATGTAAAAGAGTAAATTTAAGTTTTATGTTAACCTAAAATCATTAACATATTGTATTTTCGTGTTCGTAGGTAAATATGATTATGTGGTTCAATGATCAAGAACTTGAAAAATGACGGGATGTACAAAAGAATCGAAAAAGAATTCAAAAAGATCGTTAAAAAACATAATCTGCAAGATGAAGAAGTTGATTGTAGGATAGTCGCAAAGGGTTTCAGCGATCGTCGGCCGAAAGCTAGCGGGTCTAAGGAATTTATCGAGCAGCATTTCAAAATGCCTTCCGCTGAATATGCGCTCGTCAAGGGGAAAGAAGTTATCGTTAGGTGCAAATTCAAGGGTTCCTACGGAGATGCCTTCACCGACCAACCGAGAGCTTACAGGGGGAAATTAAAAGAGATCATGGATTTTTTATTCGGCGATGCCGGATCAAGGGCAGTATACTTCGCCTCGTTAAACGCGGTCCTTGGCCATCTGGGAATGGTCAGAGGTACGGTTCACTGCAGGGAAGAAGAACCGAGAAAATGCGGCGTGCAGCTAGCAGAATATATCCGGAATAACTTCGGCCATGTCAAGGTTGCGCATATAGGCTATCAACCGGGTCATGTGGAAGCGTGTTCAAAAGTTTTTGATAGTTATGTCACCGACATGAATCCTGAGAATATTGGTAGTGTGAAATTCGGCAGAAAAATTTTAGATGCATCGAAAAATGAAGAAGTGATCAAAAAGGTCAAAGTAGCCTGCATTACCGGAAGCTCGTTGGCCAATGCGACCTTGCCTGATTTAATAAAATGGTGCGAAGCTTGTGAAGTGGAGCCCTTGATTTATGGGGTTTCTGGGGTAGGAGCCGCAAAAATTTTGGGTCTGGAACATTTCTGTCCATATGGGCACAATCGTCCTTAATTTTTCATTTTAAAAAGCTCAAAATTCATGGTAACCTCCTACGTGATCGCGTGCCACACCATATAAGGCCGACTATCACCGTTCAGTAAGCTTTATATATTTTGTGCAATTGAACATAATTAGGTGAGTGGGATGTGGGGTTGGAAAGAAAGGGGACGGCTAGGGCCTTGGCCCGGTAGAGGACCTTTCAGTTATTTGCCTCCGTGGGAACGCCCGGGGTGGCTCTATGGTCCTGGTGCCTGCTGGTGGCTCTACGCTTCGCGTCCTTACATGCAAGAGCCAACGCCGGCCGAGGAAACCGAGTATCTCAAAGCCCATATGGAGAAACTGAAGCAAGAGCTAGAGAGCGTCCAAGCGAGAATCAAGCAGTTGGAAGAAGCTGGAAGTAAAAAGTAAAAGTGTGGATTCTTATGGGCAAGGTCAAGATAGCCATCGCCACTAAAGGGCATAAAGGCTTAGCAGACGAGGTAGCGGATCACTTTGCCAAAGCTGAAACCTTCACTTTGGCCACCATAGATGGAAAAAGGGTTCACCTTGAGGTCATAGAAAATTCGGCAGCGAATCTTCCACGCGGTAGAGGCCGTGCCGTGATCCAAATGTTGAGGGATAAAGTGGTAAACACCGTGGTGGCGGGCGAGTTCGGGGTAGGTGCCTTGGCGCTTCTCAAGCAGGAAAAGTTTAACGTGTCAAAGGTCCAAGCAGGGATGAAAGTCAGCGACGTCATCAGGGATGGGCTTTACAAGAAGCGCATGTTTTAACCTATATTTAAATAAAACAAAATTATAGTGCCGGCGAGCTGGTGGGCGACTGCCGGGCGCAAGCCTGAGGAAATTCCGTCCATCGGGCAGGTCCGCGGCCCGTAAGGGTACGGTCGAGAGATCGGGAAGATGGAACAGAAACGACACCCCCCGATTCGTGCCATGATGCGGAGACGCTGAGGTCGTGTCGACGGGGATGAAACGGCCATCACGCGGGATGCAAGGGCAAATTGCCGCCGATGAACGCCTGCCGGAGGCGGGTGGTAGCTCGCTTAGCTGAATGTCGCCTGAAAACAGAAGACGGATTACGGCCAGCACGCCGGCATTTTGAAACGATAATTTTTGTTGTTATACGGTTAATCCTAATACTTGATGTCATGGTGTGGCGAAAGAATTAGGGCGCATTAGGTAGTGGGGTAATTGAATGGACAAAGAATTGGAGCCGAAGCCTTGTGTAACTGAGAGGGGCACCATATTCTAATGATTGCTGTTACTGACACCGGGCGCATAACCTTTTTTTACGTTGGGTCAAGAGAGGGAGTCAATTTAAAAGATTGCCCTCGTTATAGAGCCGCGCTGTTAAAATGAGTCAGCGAAAAGCTTCAAAGCAGAAAACATAAAAAAGATTGAGGTGCCCGGGATGAATTATAGTAAAAAAATAATCAGGAGCCCAGACACAGAGAGGGAGAACAGGATTCCGCCAGGCCAGAGGCTCACGGAGCGCTGGCCCGTGCTTCACTACGGAGAGGTTCCAAAGGCCGAAGTAACTGGATGGGTATTTTCTGTCACGGGACTAGTGGAAAAGAAACTGAAGCTCAGCTTTCGGGATTTTATGTCGTTGCCACAGGTCAGGGTTATTTCAGATATCCACTGCGTCACAGGCTGGTCGAGGCTGGACAACCTCTGGGAGGGCGTGAGCACGGGCGAGCTAAAAAGATTGGCGGGGTTGAAGCCCGAGGCCAGGTTTGTGATAGTGTATGCGGAGGGCGGCTTCACGACCAACCTCTCCGTTGAGGACTTCTTTCAGCCGGACGTGCTTTTTGCCATCAAACATAATGGGAAAACGCTGACTCCCGAGCACGGTTATCCGGTTAGGCTGGTGGTGCCAAGGCTGTACTTCTGGAAGAGCGCCAAGTGGGCCACTGGAGTCGAGTTCACGGCCGAGGATAGGCCCGGGTTCTGGGAAACTCGCGGATATCACAACCGTGGAGATCCTTGGAAGGAGGAGAGGTATTCATCGGATGGGTCTTATTAAGTAGTAATTTAAATACTGAACTTTGGCAATTTTAGCCTTTTAAACCTCCGGCGAGAGTTTTCACACTTCCCCTCATTCTCCCGAGTTGTTTCCTCGACGAGGAAAGCACCCGCAAAATTCTGGCC
>Ga0315298_1008597_pt1 | contig 12949 bp, 9 predicted proteins | sample WHS_1_MG_FD_203077 | JGI IMG/M metagenome (GOLD analysis project Ga0315298, IMG submission 203077) | Extremophilic microbial mat communities from Washburn Hot Springs, YNP, Wyoming, USA - WHS_1_MG | ecosystem: Environmental > Aquatic > Thermal springs > Hot (42-90C) | place: USA: Wyoming...
TAGCCGAAGCTCATGCCCATGCAGCCGAGGCCGAGTGCAGAGACGACCAGGGAGTCCGCGCCGTTGCTGCCGAGTGTGCGAGTGTGCATACGATCTCCTGTGCGGGCGCGGGGGCCGGCGCGAACGGCCGCCGGGCCGAGCGGCGTGTCGGCCGCTGCGCGATGAACCGTGATCTCACCCGGTGGTCCGTCCGGACCGCGCCGCCCCGGGCGCGGCGCGGTGCGGCGGCGCGGGGGCATCGGGGTGAGATCCCAGTGTACCTCAGTGCGGGCCCGGCGCGCCCCTGCGGGGTTTCGTGCGAAGATATTCGATTCGGGCGCACTGGCGCCTGCCGCGGAGTCCTTCATGAACGCCCGTTCCGTGCTGTTCGCATCCGCCCTTGCACTGTGGGCCGCCAGCGCCGCCCAGGCGCACCCGGCCCTGACGCTGCGCGACTTCCGTGCCCTGGTGCGCTTCGGCACACCGCATTTTTCCCCGGATGGCGGGCGGATCGCGGTGCGCACGATCCGCCCGGATTTCGTGCACGACCGCTGGGATGCCACGCTGCGCGTGCTCGAAGTCCCGGGCGGCCAGATGCACACGCTGGTGCGCGGCATGCGCGAGCTGACCGAAGCGCGCTGGAGTCCGGACGGACGCAGCGTTGCGTTCATCGGCAAGGTGGACGGGCAGGCCGCGCAGGTGTTCGAGGTTCCGGCCAAGGGCGGCACGCCGCGCGCGCTCACCGATGCGCCCCGGGGCGTCGAGCAGTTTGCCTTCAGCCCGGACGGCCGCACGTTGGCCTACGTCACTGCGGATCCCTCGCCGCTGAGTGCCCTTGAGCGTCAGACCCACCACGATCTGTTCGCGATCCATGACGATGATTATCTGATCCACCAGCCGCCGGTCCCCTCCGAGATCTGGCTGCAACCGCTCTCCGGCGGCGCGGCGCGCCAGCTCACGCACGGTCCGGGCAGCGTGCTCGAGACGCCGCCGCCGTTCGGCGGCGGCATCACGGCCCCGTCCTGGTCGGCGGACGGGCGGTGGATCGTCTATACGCGCCAGGTCGATGCCGATGATGCGGACAGCGACCGCACGACCATCATGGCGGTCAATGTCGCGAGCGGGGTCGCGCGGCGCATCGGTACGCACCTGAGCTACGAATATGCGCCGCGCTTCGCGCCGCAGGGTGCCGCGGTGGCCTACCTCTATCCGCACGGGCCCGGTCCGGTGAGTGTGATGGATCTGTATGTCGGCTCGCCCGAGGGGGCGGCGCACGACGTCAGCGCCGCGCTCGGGCGGGATTTCGCGGCCGACTTCGCCTGGCTGCCCAACGGTCAGGCGCTGCTCGGAATGGCCAATGACGGCATCGACAGCCACCTGTTCCTGCAGCCGCTGCAGGGGCCCGGCCGGGTCGTGGCGCTCGGCGGACTGCAGGCGCTCAGTGTGGCCGTTTCCTCGCGCGGAGCGATCGCGGTGGTCGCGGACAGCACGCGGCGCGCACCGGAGCTGTATCTGCTGCACTCACCGACGAGCGCGCCGCTGCCCTTGACGCACTTGAACCGCTCGTTCGATGCCTACGCGTACCCGCGCAGCGTCGAGGTGCAATGGCATGCCCCCGACGGCCAGCCGGACGACGGGATCCTCACCTATCCGAACGGCTATGCGGCAGGTCGGCGCTACCCACTTGTGGTGTTCAGTCATGGCGGGCCGGAAGCGGCCTCGACCGGTCATTTCGATGCCGATGAGATCGGCCCGCTGCGGCTGCTGTTCGCCGCCGAGGGGTACCTGGTCTTCGAGCCGAATTACCGCGGCAGCGACAACCTCGGCAATGCACACGAGCACGCCATCTATCGCGATCCGGGCGTGGGCCCCGACAGCGACGTGATCTCCGGCATCCAGATGCTCCAGTCCCGCGGGATCGTCGATGACGCGCGCATCGCGGCCGTCGGGCACTCCTACGGCGGGTACATGACGACGTGGCTGATCGGCCATCAGCATTTCTGGCGCTGTGCGGTGGTGGCCGACGGCGTGACCGACTGGACCGAGGAGTACGAGTTGTCCGGCGCCGGGAATCTCGCCTGGACACGCGATTCGCTCGGCGGAACCCCATGGGATCCGCGCGCAGCTGCGCTGTATCGCAGCGGCTCGCCGATCTCCTATGCCGGTGACATCACGACCCCGACGCTCATTCTCTCCGGGACCGCGGATGTCACCGTGCCGATCACCGAGTCGTTGGCACTCTACCATGCGCTCTCGAGCCGGCACGTGCCGGTGAAATTTCTCGGCATACCGGGTGCCTATCACATGCCCCAGGATCCGGTGCACCGCTCGCTGTTCTACCGCGCGATGCTGCGTTGGGTCGTGCATTACCTGGGTCACTGAGGAAGCCCCGATGACGCGCCACGAATCGCGCTCCGATGAGGTCGATTGGGTGCTGCTCGAGGCCTGTGCGGATCCGCTCGCCGCACAGGTGCTCGCCGGCCGGCTGCAGGCCGACGGCATCCCGGCGCAGGTCAGGGCGTTCGAGCCGATCCCCGGGCTCGAGCAGAATGCCGAAGTGCACGTGCCGCGTCCCTGGCTCGTCCGGGCCCGCGAGTCGCTCGAGGCCCAGCGGCCGAGCGACGAGGAGCTGACGGCACTGGCGCTCGCCGCCACGCCCGAGACGCCAGGATCCGACGGGACCGGCTAGTCGAATAGGAGACCCCCCGGCTTTGCCGGGGAGGCAGTAGAAGTTTGACAGTTCCGGGAGTCCACCGGTGAAACTCGACAGCGTGAGCCGCCAAGCACACGCAGAGGAGTTTCACGGTGGACGAAGCAGAGAACCTAAGTCACACGAAATGGCAGTGCAAGTATCACGTGGTGTTCATTGCGAAATGCCGCAGAAGGACGCTATACAGGCAGCTGAGGCGCTATCTGGGCGAGGTGTTCCGCGGGCTGGCAGTGCAGAAGGAGAGCCGGATCGAGGAGGGGCATCTGATGCCGGATCACGTGCACATGATGATCTCGATACCGCCGAAATATGCGGTGTCGCAGGTGGTGGGGTACATCAAGGGCAAGAGCGCGATTCACCTGGCGCGGGTATACGGAGAGCGGAAGCGGAACTTCGTGGGGCAGCACTTCTGGGCACGAGGATACTTCGTGTCCACGGTGGGGCGCGACGAGGCGGTGATCCGAGAGTACATCCGGCACCAGGAGCGCGAAGACGAACGATTGGAACAGATGAACCTGTTGAGGTGATGGGCCACCATTAGGTGGCCCGATCAGGTCGGGGCCGCGTTAGCGACCCCGTATAGCCGCTTTGAGCGGCTCACATTTTGAAAGCCCCCGGCTTTGCCGGGGGATTGTTACTCGAGGACGGGTTCGGTGGCGGGACGGCGGACCAGGGTGAGGGCAGCCGCGGAGAGAAACACGACGAGCAGGATCGTGCCGTCCAGATAGGCTGGCAGGTGCAGGGTGCGGCGCGCCTCGAGGTACAGCACGGTGGTGATCAGGCCGCGCGGGGCGAGCAAGGTGAGCTCGGCGCTGAGTGTGCGTCCGAAGGGTCGAAGCATCACAAAGCGCAGTCCGTAGATGACGGCGAGGATGATCGCGGCGGCCGCCCAGGCGTGCAGCGAGGTGAAGTCGATGAGCTTCGTCGAGTACCCGAGTACGAAGAAGAAGAATCCGCGCACGGCGAAGGTCAGCTCCTGCACCAGCACCTTCAGCTCCCCGACCGTCTGGGTCGAGATCTTCTCGGCGATACGCGCCACCCCCGGGATGCGGGCGAGGACCGCCTGATTGTTCAGCATCAGTCCGAACAGCAGCACCATGATCAGCGGAGAGAGGTGCAGCAGCTCGCCGGCGGCGTACAGCGCGAACAGTCCGGCGAGCAGCGGGATGTAGCGCACGTGCGCGGTGGCGCGCGTGGAGATGGCCACGAGCGCCACGGAGCAGACCGCCGCCAGCAGCAGCGACAGTACGCCGCCGCCGGCAAGCCCGGTGAGAAATCCCGGCAGCGTCCCACCGGAATGCACGAGCGCGAAGAACACCAGCACTCCGAGGATGTCGGAGGTGGAACTCTCGTATACGACGAACTCGCGGGCATGCGGGCCGAGATTGCGGCTGGCGGGGATGGCGACCGAACTGCTGATGAGGGCGAGCGGAGTGGCGAGGATCGCGCCCTGGACGTAGGAGAGCCCGAGCACCTTGGCGGCGATGAACATGAACACCCCGCCGTAGAACAGGAGCGCGAGCGTCGCCATGACGAGCGCCGTGGCGGCGAGCTTCAATCGCTCGCGCCGCAGTTCGATGTCGAGGGCGCCTTCGAGCACGATCAGCACCAGCGCGACGGCACCGGCGACGGGCACGATCGTCGTGATGCCGCGCACGACGAACCCGGCGGCCTGCAGCAGCGGTTGCGCCAGCAGGCCGAGTGCGATCATCACGACGACCGAGGGCAGCCCGGAGGCCCGATCGAGCTGCTCGACCGCAAACGCGATGAGCAGGAATACGGCGGCCACTAGAATCGCCACGTAGATCATGTGCGCGTCCTCGCGCGGCGCCGCAGGGGCGGGTCCGTTGCAGCGTAGCAACACTGCGAGGTGCGCGCAACGGTCGGCGGGGCGCACCGCAGGACGAAACCGTCCTGCTCCCAAGCCGCTGAGGGATAAAGGGCCCTTTCCTCGCACTGAACACCCCCGCTTCACTGCGGTATAACGACCCCCCGGATCGCCCCGGTCCGCGCGGGAGGGACATGCTCAAAGAGATCGAGGTGCGGCGGGTTCGGCGCGCCGAGGAGGGGTGCTACCAAGCCTTGATGCAGGCGCATCATTATCTGGGAGCGCTGCCAAAGATAGGCGAGACGCTCTGGTACGTGGCGAGCTGGGGCGAGCAATGGGTGGCCCTGCTTTCTTTTTCAGCGGCGGCCTTGAAGTGCGCGGTGCGCGATCGGTGGATCGGCTGGAGCTATCGGCAGCAGTACGCGCGCCTTTCGCTGCTGGCCAATAACACGCGGTTTTGTATTCTGCCCGAGTGGCACTGGCCGAACGTGGCGTCTCGCACCTTGGCCTTGTGCGAGCGACGTCTCGCTCGGGATTGGCTGGAGGCGTTCGGCCACCCGATCCTCTTGCTCGAAACCTTCGTTGACCCGCAACGCCACCGCGGCACGCTCTATCAAGCCTCCAACTGGCTGTACGTCGGGGACACGCGCGGCTACCGGCGCCGCCAGGGCGGGTATACCGACACCCCCCAATCCCCGAAGAAAGTCTTCCTGCGCGGCCTCAGCGGCAAGGCGCGCACCCTCTTGTGCCAGCCGCATCTGCCACCCCCGTATGTGCGGGAAGGACCGAAACTGATGCTCACCGCTGCGCAAATGCAGGCCTTGCCCGCCTTCTTTGAGAACATCCCCGATCCGCGCCGCGGCCAGGGACGGCGCCATCGGCTCTCTGTAGTGCTCGCGATCGCCGCGGCCGCCACCCTCTGTGGGGCGCGCGGCTACAGGCATATCCCCGAGTGGGCCGAGCATCTTTCCCAGAGCGCACGGGCGCGCTTTCGCTGCCGCCGGGTGCGCGGGCAGTACCTGGTACCGAGCCTCTCGATCATCCGCGACGTGCTGATACGCGTTGATCCGCAGTACCTCGATCGCGCCCTGCAGCACTGGAACGGGCAGTTCGCCCCGCAGGACTCGAGCCTCGCGATCGATGGCAAGACGATGTGCAACGCGATCGATGCGCACGGCGAGCGGGCGCACATCATGAGCGTGATCGGCCATGAAACCGGCGCCTGCTACGCACAAAAAAGTCGGCACTCTGCCCGTAGCGGGCGATCCGGACACGCTCAAGCAGACCAACGAGATCAAAACCGCAATCCCGCTGCTCGAGCCCTTGGAGCTTGCGGACAAGGCCATCAGCGCCGATGCGCCGCTGACCCAGCGCTCGATCGCAGAGTTCCTGCGCCGCCGTCTCGCTCACTACCACTTCACCGTCAAAGCCAATCGCCCCGCGCTCCTGGCTGACCTCGAGCGCTACTTCCACAATCGCCCCGCGACGGCGCACTTCCGCGAGACCTGCTGCGGTCACGGGCGCATCGAAACCCGCTCCATCTGGGTCACCGAAGCTCTGAACGACTACCTCGACTTCCCCGGGCTCGCCCAAGCCTTCCTCATCGAGCGGCAGGTGCTGAAGAAGAAAACCGGGCAGCGCTCCACCGAGCTCGCCTACGGCATCACCAGCCGCCCCGCCTCCGAGGCCTCCCCTGAGCGGCTCCTGCAGATCAACCGCGGCCACTGGACGATAGAAAACCGCTGCCACTACCCCATCGACTGGAACTTCGAGGAGGACCGCGGCCGCATCCGCACCGGCTACGGTCCAGAGAACGTCTCGCGCCTGCGCCGCTTCGCCGTCGCACTCATCCAGTCAAAGCCCGGCCGGCGCGGCGCGGAAACCCTGCGCCGCCTCAATCGCAACGTGCGCACCGTCTTCGATTACCTGCTCATGAGCGAGAACGCCCGCAGGACCCACCGCCCGCGCCCCGCTGCACACACCGCCGCTCCCGCAACGGCTTGACCATCCGCTCTTCACCAAAGGGGGTGCCTCAGAACAGATTTGCCCTGGGGCGCACCGGTGGCGCGCCCCGCCCCCCGCCGCGCGCAGCACCGCGTGGGTGCCTCGCGCAAGTCCGGGCGAAGCTATATGGGGGGGGCGGGCGGCTCGCACGGTGCTCATCAAGGCGCGTCCAGGGGCGGTGCGCGTGTTGATCGGAATGCCGTTTGACACAAAAGTGTCAAACTTGACAGGCGCGGAATGCGGCGCTTATGCTGACTCAGCATCTCTCGGGGAAGATGCACTGATACACAGAAAAACCAGTGCTTCCAATGTCGATCTGATCATCACTTGCGATTCTCTGCGTCAGGCGTTCTCCGGGGTGTCTGCAATAACAACGGGCTGTATGTTGAACAACAACGAAGCTCTCCGGTTCGAATGGAAATAACAAATGAGGAGTCACTCCATGCAAAGGTCGCGTTTATGGTCCTTCGCGTTGGCCGCGGCGGCCGGCACGATTGCGACGGTGCTGACCTGCTCGCCGGTCCAGGCCGCAGAGCAGGCGCTGCATCTGACGGTGGATCTCTCAGGCGCCGCAGCGAGCGTGGTTGCGCAGGCGCATCAGGGCATTCCGCACGTGTTGTACGCCAACACGGCGGCTGGCCGGATGGCGCAGAGCGCGCAGCGGTTCGAGATGCGCGGGGCCGGTCCCGGCGATTCGTCTGGGGACTGGCAGGACAACAATAAGAGCACCCGCTATCCCGGCACTCTGGAGTACCACGGCGGACACACGGTGCAGACCGCCACCGAGTACATGATCTACGTCGATACGACGACCAACGGGTCATGCAACTCCATTGCCTCGTGCTGGGGTGATCCGGCTGGCTTCCTGCACGATCTCGGTCGCAGCCAGATGATTCACATCACCGACCAGTATGTTCACGCCTATGACGGCGATCGGTACCGCGTGTTTCCACAGGCCATCATGGTGACGCTGAATGGCCTCACGCCCGGCACCGCGCTGTCGGATTTCCAGATGCAGGAAATCGTATACGAGGTGACGACTGCGTTCGGGTTGCCGACTGGCTTTCACGCCATCTACGACATCTTCCTGCCGCCGGGTCAGGACGAGTGCCAGCCCTCCGGGCAGTGCTACTCGCCGGACAATCCGAGCACCTTCAACTATTGTGCGTACCACAATGCCTCGGTGTTCCCCAACTCGACGCTGGCGCTGTATACGGTGGAGCCGTATCAGGACGTGAGCGGCTGCTCGGTGCGACCGAACACCGGCAACGGTCAGCTGGTGGACTCCACGGACAGTGTCCTGTCGCACGAGACGTTCGAGACCATCACCGACCCGAATACCTCGGGCAACTGGCCGACGGGCTGGTGGAACGAGGAGGCCAATGGCCTGTTCGGCCAGGAGATCGGTGACGAGTGCAGCTTCCTCGCCATCAATCCGCCGCCGCCGGCGGTGCCGGGTCCGACCACGACCGTGTATTTCGACCCCAGCCGGGTCAATCTGAACGGTCATGCGTACTGGATTCAGCCGGAGTACAACAACGCCGCGCATGCCTGCACCACCTATGCGCGTGGCGGGGACGGCTGGGGCAACGGCTGAGCCGTACGCCCAGGGCACGTGTCGAGGGCGTCTTCGGCTGAGTCCTGAGGCGCGCCGGCACGGCTGATGATGATGTCTCGCGGGCGGGGACCTTCGTGGCCCCGCCCGCGAGCGTTTTTGAGCCAGTGAGTGCGCGCCGCGCCGCGGGAATTGCGGCAAGAACGGAAGCGGCGGACTCAGTGGGCGCTGAGCGACATCGGCTTCGACGGCGGGGTCGCGCGGCGCAGCGATTCGAGCGCTCCCGGCGCAACCGGCGGCAGTGCTTCGAGCTGGGGGCGGGCGAAGTAGTAGCCCTGCAGCAGATGAATGCCGAGGTCGCGCAGACACAGCGCCTCATCGAGCGATTCGATGCCCTCGGCAATCACAGTGACGCCGAGCTGTGCGCACATCTGCGCGATGGAGCGGGTGATGGTCCTGCGCACCCGGTCAGCGTGGATCTCGCGCGTCAACGCCATGTCGATCTTGACGATGTCGGGCTGAAACTGCGCCAGCAGGTTCAGGCCGGAATGTCCGGCGCCAAAATCATCGATCGCCGTGCGCATGCCGTGGCGCTTGTATTCGTTGAAAATGGCCATCAGGTGCTTCGCATCGCGCGAGCGCTCGTCCTCGGTCACCTCGAACACGATCTGTGTCACCGGAAAGCCGGTGCGGGCCGCCGCTTCGAGCGTGGCGCGGATGCAGGCCGCCGGCTGGTAGACGGCATTGGGCAGGAAGTTGATGTTGAGCAGGCTGCGCATCCCGAGTTCGGCGGCGAGGCTGATGGCCTTGACCCGGCAGGCCTGATCGAACGCGTAGCGGTTCTCCTCGGTGATCTGGCCGAGCACGTCGTATGCGGAGCCGCCGCCGATGGGACGCACCAGGGCTTCGTGCGCGAACACGGCGCCGGAATCGCTGTCGAGAATGGGCTGAAAGGCCATGGTGAACTCGGGCGCAATGCCCGGTTCGCGGCAGGCGCGGCAACCGACGGATGTGCGGGAAGTTAAAGACATGCAGGCATCCTGCGGGATGGATCTGTCCAAGTTATCGGCCGCGGTGAGCGCGCGCTTGAGGGGGCGTCCTGCGCCCCGGTCATTTGCCGAAGGCCAGACCGAGGCCGATGTCTGCCTGCGCGGTCGCCTCGCACTGCAGGAGCGCCACGGGCGTCATGCCGCACAGGCTCGCGATCAGCGTCTCGGGGAGCATCTCGATTCGGGAGTTCAGCGCGCTCGCCGCCTCGTTGTAGCGGGTGTGGGCGGCCGCGATCGCCTGCTCGTGCGCCTGGATGCGAAGCCGCAGCGCGCGCACCACGGCCTCGGCATGACCGTGACGCTGGCGGGCGGCGGCGGGGTACACGGGCGCGAGCGTGCGGCGCAGCGCCTCCTCGGTGTCGTTCACGGCAGACACGTCGCGCCGTTGACGTGCATCGTGCAGTGCTTCCCGTGCGCGCAGCACCCGCTCGACCAGGTCCCCGTCGCATGCGCCGTCCTGCCGGCACAGCTCGAGGAGCTTCAGCAGATCCCCGTCGCGCCGGTCCCAGGCAAAATCCAGGTGCAACCAGGCGCGGGCCAGCCGTCGCCGCGCGCGCCGCAGACCGCTGTAGAGCACGGCGGCGTATCCGACGAGCAGCAGTGCCATGGTGGCGAAGACGGTGATGTCGATCATGGGTCGAACCCGGGGCAGCCCTTGGTTGCCTAGACAATATGGCCTGACGTGCAAAGCCGAAGGTCAGGCTGGATGTTGAGGGTTGAGGAGAAGAGGTCTGCCTCCGGTGTATCGTGGGTTGCACCCCGTGAGGTGCCTATCCACATGCAGAGCGCCCGAGGGCAAACATCTGCACCAGTCAGAGGAGGCAGACCATGAGTAAGCCTATCACTTCCTTCGTTGGATTGGATGCGCACGCCGATTCGATTGCGATCGGAATAGCGCCGAGCGGACGGCAGGAGCCGCACTTTGTCGGGACCGTCTCCCCGCAGTGGGGTTCGCTCTCGAAGGCGCTGAGTCGGCTGGGCAAGCCCGAGGCGCTGCAGATTGTCTACGAGGCCGGTCCCTGTGGGTACACCCTGGCGCGCCAGCTGCAGGCCCATGGCTACGCTTGCCAGGTGATCGCCCCGTCGAAGGTCGCGCGCCGACCCGGGGATCGGATCAAGACCGATCGGCGTGACGCGCTGCTGCTGGCGCGAGCGGCGCGCGCCGGAGAACTCGTGAGCGTCACAATCCCCGATGAGCGGGATGAGGCGATTCGCGACCTCTGCCGTGCCCGGGAGGATGCCGTGCGAGCTCGGTTGAAGGCGCGCCAGCAGCTCAAAGCCATGCTGCTGCGCCACGGGCGTCGCTACAGCGGGCGCTCGTCCTGGACCGAAGCACATGAGCGCTACCTCGCCACGGTGAGCTTCACACAGCCCGCGCAGAACATCGCCTTCGCCGAGTATCGCAGCGCCGTGCGCGAGGCTCACGAGCGGGTCGAGCGGCTCACCGACTCGATGCGCGCGCAGCTCGAGCACTGGCGGATGCGCCCGGTAGTCGAGGCGCTCATGACGCTGCGGGGCATCGACATGGTGGCAGCCATGACGGTGGTCGCCGAGATCGGGGATTTCACCCGCTTTGCCCGCCCGCGCGAACTGATGGGCTTCCTCGGCTTGGTGCCCTCGGAATACTCCAGCGGCTCCAAGCGCACGCAAGGGCAGATCACCAAGACCGGCAACAGTCACGCGCGGCGCGTGCTGGTGGAGGCGGCGTGGAATTATCGCTTCCCGGCGCGCATGAGCGCGATCGTGCAGCGTCGCCAGGAGGGCCAGCCGAAGGTGGTGCGCCAGATCGCCTGGAAGGCACAGTTGCGCCTCGCCAAGCGCTACCGGCATCTCTCGGCCCGCAAGCTCGCGATGAACAAGATCTGCGTCGCCATTGCGCGGGAGCTCTCGGGCTTCATCTGGGACATCGCCCGTCAGGTCAAGCCCTCGAGCACCTGAGAGGCAGCCACAGCCACAGCGCCATCGCATCCTCGGAGGTAACCCCAACCCCGCATCATCAATCACAACCGAACCGACAACGCACGGGTCACGCGACGCCGGAGCACCGATGAGGGGAATCCTCGGCCGGGCTATGTGGGCATCCGCGTGATGATCCCCGACACTAGAGCGAGGCAGCCCCGCGACGGACGAATGAAATGCCGGTAACCAATCCGCGGATATGAGCCTGATCATCGTCGCCAACTTCTGCTCTCGCGTCGCGTGACCCTTGCGCTGTTGATTCGTAACGGTTCAAACTTTGGAGCACGAAATCCGTGAGACCGACCTATGGGGGCTTGACAGGTGTCAGGCCATATGAGCCCAGGCTTCCTCGTCGATCTCGGCCTTGAGCGTCGACTTCAGTGCCTTGTAGGGGTCGTTCTGGCCCAGGAAGTAGGCGTGCCGGACGAAGAAACTCTCGCCGTTGTAATCGGTGTCGACGAACCAGCAGGCGATCTTGTCGGTATCGTCGCTGCGCACCTCGCCGGTGGACGGGTCGAATACGTCTACCCCGTGCACTTTGACGCGGATCTGTGACTTATCGGGGTCCAGAACCTCGATATCCGGTTCGCCGAAGATGACGAATAGGTTGCCCTTGCCGGTGGCCTTGAGGTCAGCGGCCATGTGCAGATCGGCGTTCATGCGCGCCTTGAGAACCGGGATGCGACCGAGCTTGTGGAACTCGTTGGCATGCGCCTCGTAGTTAAAGGCGCAGGCGATCAACACGTCAAAGCCAGCGTCACCGGCCTCGCGCGCAGCTTCCACGAGGTCCGGGCGTGACACGGTACCGAATTCCGGGCCGATGAAGACGCCGGCGCGCTTCTCCGCCGCGCCTTCCTTGTAACGGCCTTCTGCGCAAATGTAGCTGCCCGGCCAACCGGTCAGCGCTGTAAATTGGATGCGGTCTTCCTTGTGTGCCTGCTGGACGCCAGCGATCTTTAGATTCTCCAGGACCATCTGCTCGAAGCTGACGCCGAGGCGCTCGCCGCTGAAGTCAGATTTCAGCGGGTCGATCAATTCGTCGTTCTCGTCCACGCCCAGCATCCGGTGGGGACTAAGGGATTCCACCGTGAACGGCCCGGCCACGCGTACAGTCTTATTGTCCGTATACGGCTTATCGTAAAGGTATTCGTACTCGGCCTTGGCCGCGATAGACGCGTCGATCTCCTTCTGCCGCGCAATACGTGCCAGCCACCATTCTGCGTGGAGTTTCTTCGCGGCCGCGGACCAGCCGGCTTCGGCCTCGCGTGGGATCTCCCACTCGTGCCAGGCATTCTTCAGCGCCGCATTCAGCTGCTCGCGGAGCGGCTCCAATGTCTTCTGCCAGTTCTCCCAGATAACGTCGATTTCGGCGTTGTTGGCAATGGACTTCAGCGTGATGTGTGGAACGCGCTCGTAGACGAAGCCATGGCGGATGTTGCCGTAGGTCGCCTGCGTGCTAGGGGCGGTGCGCGTGATTTCTGCTTCCTTGATCTGGCCCTCGCGCGAATCGGACAACAGGTAAAATGGATAGCGTGCACCCATGATGCGAGCACGGGCTAGCGCTAGTGCAACGCGGGAGGTGTCAATGGTGATCCAGCGCCGGCCCCATTGCTCGGCGACAGTTGCGGTGGTGCCTGATCCACATGTGGGGTCGAGCACAAGATCCCCTGGGTCCGTGGACATCAGCAAGCAGCGCTGGATGATCTTTTGTATCGTCTGCACGACGTAGATCTTTGGCTCCAGAAATCCACCAGTGCCTGTATCCGTCCATACGTTGTCAATGGGCGTCGCATCGTAGTCTCGCCAAGAGCGAAGAAATCCAATGGAATTTCCTACTCTAGCGACGCGGCCGGCCTTCTGAACTC
>Ga0315298_1008600_pt1 | contig 12948 bp, 15 predicted proteins | sample WHS_1_MG_FD_203077 | JGI IMG/M metagenome (GOLD analysis project Ga0315298, IMG submission 203077) | Extremophilic microbial mat communities from Washburn Hot Springs, YNP, Wyoming, USA - WHS_1_MG | ecosystem: Environmental > Aquatic > Thermal springs > Hot (42-90C) | place: USA: Wyoming...
TAAAGATTTCCGGTTTTTTCGTAATGTCTATCATTTTGACCATACAATCACGTTATAGAGATATCGCGCATGTCGATAAAAATTTAAGTTTTATTCTTCTCCCTGCGGCGACCCAATCAATGAAATTTAGCGGATGCAACTCCGGCTCGCATGAAAAATGAAAAAAGAAAGACTAAAAGACTAATAATAAATTACCCCTAGGTGCGATTCCTCGCTTGGGCACCACACGAAATTTCTGCCCAGTTTTTCCCTTCTGATCCTCCCTGATCTTTCGAGGTGCTTCAAAACGGCGTTAACATCTCTCACTTTGCAACCTAGGATCTTGGCGATGTCTTTGGCCTGAAGTGCGCCATACCTGCGCAGTATGTATTCGATTACCTCATATCTCACCATCATCGGCCAAGGTTCTTCCTCCTCTTCTTCCTCTTCTTCATAGTATTCGAGTTCTTGCATGCCCGCACCTTTTTTTAAAAATAAATTTTACTGTAAAAAGCTTTTCCTCCATCATTCATATACTTTTTCTGGTTTAAATTTTCGCCTTAGCATTATTTTGAACCTGTCATCTTTCAACCTGCGGAAAAAGCATGATCGGTAGCCCATGTGACATGCCCCGCCGATCTGTTCGACATCGAAAATCAAAGAATCCCCATCGCAGTCTATCCACACACCCTTTAGAAGTTGATAATTCTTGGATTTTTCACCCTTGAGCCAGAGTTTTTTCCTAGACCTGCTCCAATAATGTACAAAGCCCGTTGTCAAGGTTTTAATCAGCGCCTGTTTGTTCATATGCGCCACCATAAGTATATCCTTGGTGCGGAAATCTCGCGCTATCGCAGTCACAAGCCCTTTCCCGAAGTTAATTTCGCTTATTATCGCTCTTGCTTTTTCCTCTTCCAATTTCAAAAAGTCACCTTCTTCTCCTTTTGAGTTCATCCATGACTTCGTTCAGCTTTATCCCCTTCGCGGCCAAAAGGACCATAACATGAAAGATCACGTCCGCAGCTTCATGTATTATCTCATGTCTTTCGTCCCCCTTTGATGCCTCTATGAATTCCTGCGCTTCTTCGCTTACCTTTTCCATAGCCTTTATGGTGCCGTGGCTGAGCAGCTTAGAAACGTACGATCCTTCTTTGGGGTTATCCCTGCGGTCCTCGATCACGGCAAACACCTCGTCAAGAATTTCGGTTCCCATTTATTCACCTCCTTTTAACCTCTCTCTAACACTTTGAGCATGAGCGAGCAGTCCTTCAGCCTCGGCTAATTTTTCCACGGTCTCGCAAATTGATCTCAGCCCTTTTTTAGTCAACTCTTGAACCGAGGGCAGGCGCACGAAGTCGAGAACTGACAGGCCAGAGCGCCATCTGGATGCCCCACCAGTGGGGAGAATGTGATTTGGTCCTGTTGCAAAGTCCCCGCACGCCACGGAGGAGTACGGACCTAAAAATATGGCACCGGCATTCTTTATTTTTTTGATGAGGCTTTTTGGACTGCTGGTCACTATTTCCAGGTGTTCTGGTGCGTAATCGTTTACGAACTCAATCGCATCTTCAATGTCTCCAGCAACTATTATTTTTCCGTATTTGGAGAGTGAGCTGAGAATAATGCTGCGTCTGGAAATTTTTTCTATTTTCCTTTCAATAGCTTCAAGCACATTTTCCGCGATCCATTCGGATGTGGTGACTAGAACCGCGGCCGAATTAGGGTCGTGTTCCGCTTGCGCGAGCATATCTGAGGCGATATACTCCGCATTTGCCGATTTGTCCGCCAAAATGAGGATCTCACTTGGTCCGGCCATGAAATCAACTCCTACGTCCAAGGAAACCGCAAGCTTGGCGGCCGCGACATACACATTCCCAGGCCCCACTATTTTATCAACCTTGGGCACGGTGGCGGTTCCATAAGCCATAGCGGCAACCGCTTGAGCTCCGCCCAATTTGAAAATTTTTTTAACACCAGCCACGTCTGCGGCTACCAAGGTCGCCGCGTCTATTGTTCCATCTCTCCTGCAGGGCGTGCAAACTATTACTTCATTGACGCCCGCCAGCTTTGCAGGGATGGCCCCCATGAGCACGGTTGACGGATATCTTGCAAGCCCCCCTGGCACATAAATGCCCACCCTTTGTAGAGGGCGCACGATTTGTCCGCCCCTGATTCCAGGCTTAATTTGGATCATCCAGCTCTTTGGCATTTGTCTGGAGTGGAATTTTTTAATCGATTCCGCGGCATCTCTGATCGCCTTTCTTAGAGCTGGGTCAATTTCCTCATATGCGGCTTTTGTTTCATTTTCACTTACGGCAAGCTCCCCCTCACTGAGCTCGACCCCATCAAAACGCTTGGTGTAGTCCAAAAGCGCCGAGTTGCCCCGCCTTTTCACGTCTTCTACTATTTTGATGACTGCTGGAAGCACCTCCAAGATATCCAGCTCAGACCTCTTCAGTAATTTTTTTCTCTCAGCGGGGGAACATTCGTGGAGTCGAAATATCCTTAGAGGTTTTCGCATTCTCCCACTCGATTATTAAATTACTCCCTTCGTGCTGGGTATACCTGTCATTCGGGGCTCCCTCTTAACGGCCTCCGCAAGAGAGATCCCTAGGGCTTTGAATATAGCTTCAGCCTTGTGGTGGTCATTTCTACCTCGCAAAACCCCCACATGCAGGTTCAGCCTTCCGTTGATCGCAAACGTATTTAGAAAGTGATCAACCATATCCGCGCTTAGATCATCTAGCTTCCTCTTTTTGAATTTTAAATCGGACTCAGCGAATCCCCTGCCACTCAGGTCTAATGCCACAAGCACAAGAGCGTCGTCCATGGGCACAATTGCATCACCCATCCTCCTGATCCCCTCTTTTTTGCCCAGCGCCTTTTCCAGAGCAAGGCCGAGAGCAATTGCTACGTCCTCAGCTATGTGATGTTCGAGATCGCCGCTTGCCTTAACCGTTAAATCGAAGCACCCATGCTTGGCGAATCCGCTCAGCAAATGGTCTAGGAACTTAATGTGTGTGAAGACATTGCTTTTCCCTGAACCGTCCAAATTAATCCGAACGTAGACATCGGTCTCTTTAGTTTTTCTGCTTATCTTGCCGATCCTCATTTGGCGACCTCCGTTGCCTGTTTTAATTTGATTTTCCCTTCATAAAGAGCTCTGCCTATCACCAAACCTGCGGCTCCAGCGTCTCTGACCGCCCGTACATCTTCAAGAGAGGCTACACCCCCTGCCACGAAGAGAGGTATTTTTACCGACCGCAAAATGGTGCGGATCATGTCTGTGGGTATCCCCTTCATTTTACCCTCAACATCAACATTTGTGAATAGGAGGGAGCCAACCCCCATGTCTTCAAATTTTTTTGCCAGCTCAATTATCGAATATTCGACCTGAGTTCGCCAACCTTCGATAGAGAGTTTTCCCCCACGAACGTCCAGAGCGACCATAACTCGTTCACCCCCCACGAGTTCAATCGCTTCCTTTACAATCGTCGGCCATTGTATAGCGGCCGTCCCAAAAATTACTTTATCCGCGCCCCATCTGAGCAAATTCATCGCCTTTTCCAAGGATCGGATTCCTCCCCCCACCTGCGCTTTAACATTCACCTCACTTAACAATTTTCGAATCAGGTCGAGGTTGTCCCCAGCACCCATTGCCGCGTTCAGGTCTATTATGTGCAAATAACTCGCGCCCTCTTTGACCCACCGCTGGGCAGCAACTATTGGGCTACCATAACTTTTTCCGGTTCCGGGTTTTCCGCCCACCAGTTGAACGCATTCACCATCCAGTATATCGACGCTTGGCACGACTAGCATTCTAAATCAACCCTGCGGTTCATGGAAGGACTCGTTCGATTGGAATTACCAAGATGTCCCTAGCCCCAGCCTTTTTTGCAAGCCTGACCACTTCATAAACCCTGTCCGCTTCCACAACTGCCTGTACAGCGAGCATTGGCTCAGCAGCTTCGACTCGGGACACAGTTGGTCCAGCCATGCCAGGCATAATTTTTTTTATTTCCTCCAATTTCTCCTCTGGAACATTCATCATCACAAGCTTCCTTCCGCGGGCCCTAATGACGCTTTCCATGGCCGTTTTTATGTTTTCGATCTTATCCCCTTTTTCAGTTAGACTTTGGGGGTTGGCGATCAGCCTCGCTGTCGTCTCAAAAAGTTCGTCTATTACAGAAAGGCCGTGCGTTTTAAGCGTAGTGCCAGTGCTGGTGAGGTCGACTATAAGATCAGCTAGCCCCAGCAGAGGCGTGATTTCTGCAGCCCCTGAGATGCTCACAAACTCCACTTTTTTCTTTTTTCTATCAAAATATTTTTTAGCCACATTTTCAAACTCTGTCGCCACCCTCATCCCAGCCCTATAGTCGCTCGGCCCACGTATGCCCGAACTTTCAGATGCGGCGACGATCATCTTTGCGCGCCCGAATCCGAGATCAAGGAGTTCGACGACTTCTTCCTCGCTTTCGAGTATGAGATCATAGCCAGTGATGCCTAGGTCGGCAGCCTTTTTCGCCACCATTCGAGGGATATCCTGCGCTCTTACGAATACCAGTTCTATCTCGGGGTCGTTGGTTTTCGCGAAAAGCTGTCTGGCATCCCTATCTACGACTCCTATTCCCGCGTCTTCAAGGAGTCGGATGGTCGGCTCTTGCAGACGCCCCTTATTTGGCACGGCAATTTTTATCACCAAATCATTCACCTTTTTTTAAATTTCTTTAGAGCAAAGATTAACTTTTTGTTCTGCTGAGGTGTTCCTACGGTTATGCGCACATAATTTCTCCCGGCGCCCTTCACGTTTGTAAGTTCCCTGATGAAGATCCTCTTCCTCTCGAGAAAATTGCAAATTGTTGAGGCATCTCCCGCGAAGTAAGAGACATCAGCCATAAGGAAATTTGCATCGGATGGAAAAACTCTGATGCCGAGCTTTAAAAGTTCGTCTCGCAAATACTTTTTCTCCTTTTTTATTTTCTCGACTATTTTTTTGAGGTATCCAATGTCGCGAAGCGCGGCCGCCGCCGCCGCCTGTGCTATTCTGTTGACATTGAATGGGGCGCGGATTTTCTCCAAAATTGATATTACGTCTCGCGAAGCTATGGCATAACCGATCCTTACGCCCGCAAGCGCAAAGGCCTTTGAGAATGTGCGGAGGACAATCAAGTTTTCATATTTTTGCACGAGTTTCGCCGCGGAATAACCGGCAAATTCAGCGTAGGCCTCATCTACTACAATGATTTTGCCAGATTTTAAAAGCTGACACAAGCCAGAAGGACTAATGCCGTTGCCCGTCGGGTTGTTTGGTCGAGCGATAAAAGCCAATTTTACATCGGCCAACGCATCCGCAAGTTCATCCGCTCTCCACTCGAACTCCTGCAATTGAAAGAATTTTGGGAGCCCGCCGTTTGACCTGCAAGCAAGTTCATACATACTGAATGTGGGCAGGGGGATAAGAGCGCGGTCGTTCTGGTTTATGAATGCCCTGCAGATTAGATCTATGATCTCATCCGATCCATTTCCGACCACGACATTTTCAACGCCGACTCCCAAGTACCTAGCAATTTCATTTTTCAGTTCTTTTGCGGCGGGATCTGGATAAACATTCAATTTTTTGGACTCGAGAATCGCGGCTTTTACGGCTTTCGGGGACGGAGGATAGGGGCACTCGTTTGAGGCGAGGTTGACGCCAGATTTTATGCCATATTCTTTTGCCAGCGGATAGGAGGCCCCGGAATCCAACAACCCCCTAACTCTTTCCGAGATGATCTCGCCAATCAATGTGTTTGCGCTCATATCCTACCAACTAATTTCTTGGGGTTTTCTATCACAGCCTTTTTTGAGGCATCTTCATCCAAACCCGCCCCCCTTGCCACTTTGAAAGCCTCCTCTAACGTAAGGAGGTCATCTGGGCCGTGGGCGTCGGTGTTCACAAGCAAATTGCTTCCAGCCTTTTCCGCTACTTTAGCGATCCATCCGTTGGCCAAGCAATGCCCCTGCTTCGCCGTCAGTTCGAGATAAATTCCATTCTCCCTCGATTTCTCCGCCTGTTCGATGGTTAAAAGACCCGGGTGGGCCAAAATATCGACATCTGTGCATGCTATGGCAGCATCGTTTGTGCCCGGGTAAACCGGCTCCACTATCGTTTCTCCGTGAACCAGTACAAGCTCAGCTCCCAGCTTTCGCGCAAGCCCCGCGAGTTTGTCTATGGTCGCAACTGGGACATGCGTAAGTTCAACACCCGGTATGACACGAACGTTCATGTATCGGTTCAATTCATTTGCGACTTCCACAATTCTCGGTCCTATGAGCTCCAGATTGGAAAGGTCTACGTGATCTGTTATCGCTATTGCCTCATATCCGAGTTTTTCTGCTCGCCTGGCTATCTCGCTCGGAAGCAGTTCGCCGTCGCTCAAAAGTGAGTGAACATGTAAATCTATCCTTCCCATGTTATCGCCCATATAATTTGTCGTTCGCAGCATATTTTTTCCATACATATTTGCGCTCGAAGTTCAATTCGCTTGGCACGTTTAATCTATCTAAGATCGCCTGCACTTCGTCCAATGAGCGCGTGTACACGAGCTCCTTTGCCACTTTGCTTATAAAGTTAAACACCACCTTTGGGTCGAAAAATAGAGTTATCGATGACATCGGGGTCAAATAAACTTTGCGGTATCCTCCTCTTATTTGGACTTCTCCAATTCTTCCCTTTGCGGCGTCAACGGCGAGGGCTGTGGCTTCGGTCTTGGTTTTCCCGATTATTTGCTCCAGCACTTTCACGTCTTCAGGGGTTAGACCCCGCGCCCCCAGGTAGCCACCATATTTCGCAATGCGCGCGACTATTTCATTTAGGCGTTCATGATTGAGTTCCCCATCGCTTCCATAGCCCAGAACTCCTAAAACCGCCGGGACATTCAAGTTCACCATCGATGCAAGCATCACGCTGTCAGCAAGCATGCTGTGCAAGCCGCTTTCAGTCCCCTCCGCGAGCACATCTCCGCCTACATCCACGCCCACGAAAAGATCGATGCCCAATTTCGAAATTGCTTCGTTCAAACCTGAGATCACGCCCTGAACCCCCTGATTTAAATCTACGAGGATAGTTTCCTCCCCTAAAGCCTCTGCAACAATCGACTCCGTGAATCGTATGCCTTTTTTGGTTTTTGTGAGAGGATTGGCTAGCCCGACTGTCGGGGAGATGAGCGTTATGTTTTCGATCTCATCCATTTTCCTTGGTCCAGGTTCCGGATCGACGACGTATCTCTCCCATGTCAATCCCCCCAAGATCGTTTTGATCCCGAGCAAACGAAGATAGCGGGAGGTAGGAATCGCGCCGACCACGTCGCCTCCCCCGCCTATGCCCATAACCAAAGCGAATCTGGCGCGTTTGGCAAGGGCCTCAATCGATTCCATGCAATCGCCTTACAAATTCTTCTTGTTTGGTATATAAATTTTACTAAAAAAAATATAAAAGTGGATAAAAATATCTTAAATATTGAAAAAAATAAATATTATCCACAAATCTACCAAATGAGGGGATAACTTGGAAAAAACGGAGCTTGACGAATTGGATTTCAAAATACTAAACCTGCTTCAAGAGGATGCAAAAATCCCTTATTCAAAAATTGCTGAGAAGGTGAAGATAAGTTCATCAGGCGTTCACAAAAAGATAAAAAAACTTATTGATTCCGGAGTTATCGAAAGGTTCGTAGTCGTCGTCAATAAGGACAAGGTTGGTAAAAAACTCAAAGCTTTCATAGGAATATCGACATCCCCAGGCAGCTGTGGCGAGGTTATCAATAAGTTAGCGTCGAGAGCAGAAATACTTGAGATACACGAGGTAGCGGGCGAGCACGATCTTTTAGCGAAATTGATCACCGAGGATACATCAAAGTTAAACGAATTGTTACACGAAATAGATGAAATCCCCGGCGTCGCATCAACTAGAACTTTGATCGTGCTCAAGACTGAAAAGGAGACAAGTTCAGTCTTCCTTAAGTAATCTGATGTTTAGAATTCAGAGAACGCTTCGCAGCGACTTAACCTTTTCCATTAATCCTTTGACTCTTTCCTCATCAACTTGATTCGAGGTTATCCCATCTTTTTTAAAGTATGTGCCGACGATGGCGGCATCTGCATGCGGCAAAAGTCTAACCACATTTTCTTCGTTTACTCCACTCCCTATTAGGATCGGTTTGTCCCTCACCGCTTCTTTCGCCCGGATCAAATCATCTAATTTTGGCTCCGCACCAGTTTGTTCACCCGTGATTATCAAAGCGTCCGCTCGACCTCTGTACGCCGCATCTTGGGCAGATTGTTCAATTGATTTCTTCACTAGCGCGATGCCGTGCTTGACCTGCACGTCAGCGAAGATCTTCACTTCCTCGGCTTTTAGTATGCCACGATATCTGAGCAATTCCGGAGCAACCGGCTCTATAATCCCCTGTTCTGTTACCATGGTGTCAGTGAAAACGTTAACCCTGATGAATTTCCCGCCCGAAGCGTGGGCTATGGCTAAGGCCGCTTTAGCATCATTTCTAAGGACATTTACGCCCACGGGAATTTTGACGGAGTTGGCTATTTTGCAGGCGATGAGCGTCATTATGGAGATGGTTTCCGGGCCGACGTTTGATTTTAAATATGGTGCGTCGCCTAGATTTTCAATAATTAGACCATCCACCCCTCCATTTTCCAGCTTTTTAGCCTCTGAGAGCGAAAATTCTAAAAGATGATCTGTACTCTGACCTCTATATTTTGGGGATCCAGGAAGAGGTGGAAGATGGACCATGCCTATTATGGGCCTACTTACTCCAAAAATTTCTTTCAGTGGGTGCATGCATAACTTTTTCAATTTTTCGATATTAAGAAGTATCTGTAACAGTTTAGAATGCGAAGTGTTTTCCTTTGAAACATCTTAATTGTTTACATCAGCTCGCGTGCTGACCATGTTGTGGCCTCGCATGGAGCCGCTTGTGCGCGCATACAAAACTTCTTGTTCTAAGACAGCTCAATTCAAAATGTACATTAAAAAGGACCCTCTAGATCTTTTGGGCAAAGATGAAAAGGCAAACCGCGAAAATTGCCCTAAGATTTTTTTAAGCTTTTTCCTCCCAGTTTCCAGTCGGTCCCAGCATCTCGCAATAAAGGGAAAATTCAAAAGTATGAGAGTGAATTTTAGGGAGGGGGTGGAATGCCGGAAAAATTAACTCGGATGAGTTTGACGTTACCTCAGAGTCTCTTTGAAGAACTTAATTATGTTGTCAAGAAACAAGCTTACTCAAGCAGATCTGAAGCAGTGCGGGATGCGATAAGGGATTTTTTAACGAGCTATAAGTGGCGAAGTGAGCTTAAGGGGGAGCGTATAGGGATTATTACTCTGCTTTACAAACACACGTTTCGGGGCCTAACTGACAGCTTAGTGGATATACAGCACCACTACAGACAGATTTTGACCGCGGTTCAGCATATTCATCTTGATGAGGAAAATTGCTTGGAAATTCTAATTGTTAGGGGGCAGGGTAAAGCCATCAAAAAACTTACAGACGCCTTGGGCGCACTCCGAGGAGTTGAACAGGTGAAAATCACAACTGTCAAATAGCTGGCTTAATTGTCTTCGCCTTATCGAGAGACATTTGATTTTGGGCGGGAAAAATAAGATGCTCAACCCTCTTGTTTCTCCAGTGCCTTTTTCATGCGAGTGAAGGCCTCCTCTATTTCCCTGATAGACTCCGCATCCTCTAGAGTCGTGACATCTCCGAGTCTTGCCCCCGTGATTATCGCTTTCAAAAGTCTTCTCATAATTTTTCCGCTCCTAGTTTTTGGGAGCGTGTCTACAAAAATTATTGTAGCATCTGACGCAACAAGAGGGCCTATAGTTGACCTAAGGTGTTTTTTGAGTTCGTTTTCAAGCTCGGGGGTTGGGTCGTGATTAGCTTTCAGAACAGTGAAAATGTAGGGGATTTCTCCTTTCACCTCGTGGGGTTTGCCTATGCAGGCGGATTCCGCCACGGCAGGATGCGAGATCATCGCAGATTCTACTTCGGCCGTTCCTATGCGGTGTCCAGCCACTTTTATGACGTCGTCGGCCCTCCCCAATATCCAGATGTATCCGTCTTGGTCCTTCACCGCATAATCGCCCGTGTAAAAGTACATCTTATCGAGGCCAAACTTAGTGTAGTAGGTGTCGATATACCTTTGGTTTTCTTGATAAAGCGTCATGAACATCCCCGGCCAAGGCGTCGTTATGACGAGGTACCCCCTCTCCCTAACCCTAACCGGAGTTCCATCCTCATTCACGACTTCCATTTTACATCCGGGTAGAGGATAGCCATTTGTTCCAGGCTTAAGAGGGAATATTTTTCCGAGGCCGGGGAAGTGTCCAGTCAATATATGTCCTGTTTCAGTCATCCACCATGTGCTTGAAGCACAGACATCTCCTCTTCCAATGTTTTTGAAATACCACTTAAAAGCTTCAGGGTTTATTGGCTCCCCAACCGAGTGAGCGATCCTCACGGTTGAAAGATCGTGCTTTTTGACATATTCATCTGGAAACTTCATCAGCATCCTTATGGCAGTTGGCGTTGAATACCATATCGTAACCCCGTAGCGTTCTATTATGCTCCACCATCGATCCGGCTCCGGGTAATCAGGCGCCCCCTCGTACATCAAGGTTGTAAGCCCCGTCATGAATGGGCCGTAAACTATATAGGAGTGCCCAGTGATCCAGCCCACATCTGCCGTGCACCAATAGATGTCATCTTCCCTAACGTCGAATATCATTTTCATAGTGGAGTAAAGGCCAACGGCATATCCGCCAATCGAGTGCTGAGCTCCTTTAGGTGCGGCAGTAGTTCCAGAAGTATAGAGAATGAAGGAGAAATCATCCGAGCCCTGCCAAACCGCGTCGATGTTTACATTGCTAGGTACGTCCCTTATGAATTCGTGGTGCCAGATGTCTCTTCCTTCCGTCCAAGGCACCTCGTGGCCAGTCCTCCTAACTACGATAACTTTTTCTATCCTGTGCCCCCTTTGCTCGCATATTTTTACTGCCTCGTCCACTGTCTTTTTAAGGTCGATTATTCTCCCCCTTCTATATAGTCCGTCCGCCGTTACTATTATCCTTGAGCCGCCGGCGATTGCTCTCTCGGCAATGGCTAATGCGCTAAACCCGCTGTAAACTATGCTGTGAGCAGCCCCAAGCCTTTGAGTTGCAAGCATGTATAACGGAAGTTCAGGAATCATCGGCAGGTAAAAAGTTATGATTTCTTTCTTCCCAACATTCAGTTTTTCTCTTAGGGCATAGGCAATTTGATTTGACAGCCTGTAAAGGTCGAAAAAGGTGAACTTTCTGACTTCCTTTGGCATCTTCGTGATTTCATCCACAGGTTCGCCCTCCCATATCAGGGCAAGTTTGTTCTTTCTTCCAAGTTGCAGTTGCCAGTCAGTGCACAGGTATGCGAGGTTGGTCTCCCCGCCGATGAACCACCTATAAAATGGAGGGCTGCTGTCGTCAAGAACTTTGCTCCACTTTTTGTGCCAGTAAATTTTTTCTGCCCAGCTTCCCCACCACCGCTCTATTGCTTCCTTGTCCTTGACGGTTTCCTCATACCACCTTTTGAACTCCTCGAGAGGCCATACTCTTTCCTTCCAAGAGGGCGGGATAATGTATTCGTTAAATTCATCGTAAATCTTTTTTTCGACTGACATGCTAATCCTTAAATGCATATGTGAGCTCTTATAAAAATTTTTGGCCCCCGCCCCCGCAACTTCCCTGCCCCGCGACTCCTATAATGCGAAAAAGTTGATATCATCCGCTTGATTTTACCTCATCTTTTACTTCTTTTTTTAAGAACTTTTTAAATCCGCGCGAATCGAGCATTTTTTCGATATCGGCGTCATTAGTTTGGATCTCAGGCAGGTGGGTTGGTTCGATGAGAACTTTTTTTAGTCCGCAGGTGAGTTTGCCCACGATGATCGTATATATCCCGACCGTGGCGAACAAAAAGAGGGGATTTAAATTTAAAAAGTGGGAGGTAAAGATGGACAATCCTGAGATGGTCAGACCAATGGACGCCGCTAGGGCCAGCGCTTTTGCGCGTCCCCTTCTGTAGAAAATTGGAAGTTTCCCCCCCATTCCAATAGCAAGCGACTGCAAACCGAAGGCCAACGAACCTAGGATAATGGCTAGATAGAGAATTTGCATACCAACCATTTTTTTCATTCTTTAATAAAAAATAAGTTGCATCAACTTAAGAATTTGGGTAGGTTATATCATGGAGAATGCGGAAAGGATGGCTTCGATTTTAGACAGGCTAAGGTCAGAGTTTGGGCCTTGGTCAGGGGGGAGGGAAGATCCATTTTCAGTTCTCGTCTGGACGGTTTTGTCTCAGAACACCAACGATCGGAACACCAAGATGGCATTTGACAGGCTTGTGAAAAAATACAAAAATTTTGGACAATTGGCGAGGGCGGATCTAACAAAAATTCAGGCGCTGATCAGGCCCGCGGGGCTTCACCGCGCAAAATCTTCCCATTTAAAGGAGACCTCAAAAATTATAGAGACAAAATATGGGGGCAGCCTCAAAACCGTTTTGGAGAAGCCCGTTCACCTCGCGCGAGCGGAGCTTCTTTCACTTCCTGGCGTTGGCTACAAAACCGCGGACTGCCTTCTACTTTTTTCGGCTAAGCGCGACGTGTTGCCGGTGGACACGCACATCTTTCGAGTTTCGAAGAGACTTGGTTTTGCAACGCCTGAGGACGATCACGAGCAGGTTAAGAACAAGCTTGAGAATGTTATTCCGCGCGGCAGGCGGGGCGAGGCCCACATTTTCTTAATTGCTCTTGGAAGGAAATTCTGCAGGGCGAAAAAACCGCTTTGTAATGTTTGTCCCATAAATGCCCTATGTCCCAGACTTGGAGTTTACACTATTGATGTGGCAAAGGCTACTCCGTCAGGTAGTGGGCATT
>Ga0315298_1008601_pt1 | contig 12948 bp, 14 predicted proteins | sample WHS_1_MG_FD_203077 | JGI IMG/M metagenome (GOLD analysis project Ga0315298, IMG submission 203077) | Extremophilic microbial mat communities from Washburn Hot Springs, YNP, Wyoming, USA - WHS_1_MG | ecosystem: Environmental > Aquatic > Thermal springs > Hot (42-90C) | place: USA: Wyoming...
CTGAGAAATGTGCGAAGTTATTTGTGGAGTACTCAACGTCGCCCTCAGAAAGTGAGAGCTTATTTTCAGCATCCTAAGGTGAAATATGCAGCCTAATATGTCAAACATTTTCCGCTCCCCTTAATAACTTGAAGTATTATAATAGCCTGCCAGAAGAAATACGCGGTCATTTAATTACCAGCGCTAAGGAGGCAGAAATTTGGGCTCGTAAAATTCTTGAAGAACAGGAACGGGATTACCTTGCTACATTAAAATCTCATATGCCAGTTCACGTCCAAAGCGATCAGGAAGCAGAGGAATGGGGAAAACTCTATATGCCTTTGACAGAATCTTGGCTCAAAAAAACTGGGGAAAAAGGTAAAGCCTTACGAGATCTAATGATTGAAACTCGCAAAGAAATTCTCTCCAAGAAGAAATAAAATATTTTTCTAAAAAAATGGCGGCCAAAGAACTTCAGCATAAAAAGATTAATTAAAAATAAAAAAATGCCACGAAAAGCATTTTTAAAGCATTTGATTGGTCGTTTAAGCGAAATGAGTGGGTTCATAGCTAGTGCCCTTTTTGCAATCCAAGCTGGATGGATTAGCGTTGCGGTAGTCTTCCGATACATTTTAAAGAATCCTATCGCATGTACGGAAGAATTAACTCGTTTCCTTTTAGTCTGGGGAGTTATGCTTGGAATGGCCCTAACTCTTAAAGAGGGTCGGCACATTAGAGTCAAAACTTTTTTTGATAAATTCTCGCCAAAAACACAGGTTTTTATAGATTTCATCATAGATATATTAGCTATAATTGTTTTAGTTGTTTTTGTAACTCAGGGCTATAAATTAGCTTATTTTAGCAAGAATATAGGAGAAATCTCTCAAGGAGGGTTAGAATATCCTATCTGGTGGTCCCAGATTGCTCTCGCAATTGGGGGAGGATTATTCATTTTACAATACTTTATCAAAAGTTTTGAGGATTTATTTAAAATTATAAAAAAAGATTACCGCAGTATTCCCGTTAAGGAGCATTGATACTAATGGGCTTCTAATTATGTGGGAAATTTTTTGGATATTTCCTTTGCTTTTAATTCTTATTTTGATTGGTTTACCTGTTGGCATTGCTCTTTTCGCTACGACTCTTGCCATTATGTTGACTCATGGGTTTGACATTACGCCTATTGCTCATATTATGTATCAAACCATAGACAGTTTTGTCCTTTCCGCTCTCCCCATTTTTATGCTTATGGCTAATATTTTATACCAGGCTAATATAGGAGAAGATTTATTTGAGCTTATGAGTGTCTTCCTTCGAAGAATTCATGGGGGACTCGCCATAGCCACTATATTGGCTTGTGGTTTTTTTGCCGCCATTTCTGGCTCGAGTGCCGCAACAGTTCTCACAATTGGGATCGTCGCCATCCCAGCTATGTTCCGCCGACATTATAATCGTAAACTGGTATTGGGAACAGTTGGAGCTGGAGGGTTACTGGGCGTACTGATTCCCCCGAGTACTTGGATGATAATTTACGGGGATCTTGCTGAAGTTTCTGTTGGAAGACTTTTTATTGCTGGTGTTATCCCGGGACTATTATTAACGGTAATTTTTGCAGTTGTTTCTTGGTTTTACTCAAGGAGTACTATGGAAAGCGGCCTGGTGTTAGAAGAAGCAAGTTGGGAAGAGAAAAGAATGGCTATTCGCCGAGCTTTCGCAGCATTGTGGTTGCCTCCTCTTATTTTAGGAGGGATTTATTCTGGTGCTTTTACACCTGTTGAATCAGCTTCTGTTGGGACGACTTATGCATACATTATTTCTATAAATAGATTAAAAAGGTCGGACTATTTGGTCATTTTAAAAAATACTGTTATAATGACTGCAGCTCTATTTTTAGTCATCAAAACTGCTGTAGTATTTGGAAGTGCATTAACCCTTCTGCAGATTCCTCAGAAATTGGCGGCCTCAGTAGTTCAAGCTGGTTTGGGGCCGATCATGTTCATTATTATAATGTCAATCACTTATTTTATTCTTGGTTGTTTCGTTGATGGAGTTTGTATGTTGTTATTAACGATTCCGATTATTTTGCCTATTTTGAAAGCTTTGCAAATCGATCTTACTTGGTTTTGCATAATAATGGTAGTAAACATGGAGATCGGGTGCATAACGCCACCTTTCGGAGTAAATTTGTTTGCTCTTTGGACAATCGTAAAAGACGCCACTTTGGGAGAATTATTAAGTGGCATTTTGCCTTTTTTTGTCGCACTTGTATTATTCTTGATTATTATAATTGCTTTTCCTGCCCTTTCTACATGGCTTCCTAATTTTATAGGCTTTTAGATTCATAATTAGGAAAGTTTAAAATACATCGATTAAAAAATTTTCTCTCTATTAGAATAAAAATTTTGTTTTTGAAGATACTTTATACTAATACCTTTTGTAAGAGAGCGAATACAAAAAAAGCTTTAATTGTTTCAAAATTGCATCCTCGATTACTTCCTAATTTTTTTTAAAACCGCTTTTTACTAAGGGCTTTATTATTTTTTCAGGGAATTCTTTAAAAGATATTACCAACCTCCTTTATGATTTAATCTAAATTGAGCGATTTTTTTTTCTGAAAAATTGAGAAGAACATACTTGCAGGGCGATAAATCTTGGTTATAATGTGGTTGATGAAGGAACAAAGAATATCACCCTGCAAGTGAGGAGATTATGAAGCAAGATAAGATTAAAAGCAAGTGTAAAATTGATCGGGTGGGGGTTACAGAAGACACGCTTAGTGGTGGAGGAGGGATGGCGCTTTTTGTTCGTTATTTGAGTAAGGTTAATATTTATGCGCTTTTGTTAGATTCTTTTGGGTATTTGCGGAAAAGCAAGAAGGGGCAGCCGGTTTGGAATATTTTTAAGCAGGTTTTTTGTTTTTTTTTATGATGGGACGAGTCGGCATTTAGTCTATTTTGATCAGTTTAAGAGGTTTTGTCCCAATATGGCCTTTTTTTACTGCATGTTGCTTTCTTTCTTTTTATTTGAGTGTTTTAAGGAGGATGTCTTAGGGGAGGTTTTGCCTATAGAGAGTTATGCGAGTACAGTGAGGAGGAAGGTTTTGGATTTTGCGGCTAAGGTTGTTCATACTGGTAGGGGTGTTATCCTTAAAGTAACCCAGGCAGTTTGGCAACATTTGCGTTTTGAAAAGCTATGGGAGAGATGTCAAAATCCCATTCCTATTCTTGGGCATTTATAGTGGGACGAGATTAGAGGAGATTAAAGGTTAAAAATTATGAACGAGGGGAGAACTGTATTTTGGTTATTCGGACGAATTTATGGGCTTCTTAATTGCTCAAACAGGCCCTTATTTTTTGCCTTGTCCTATAGAATAATTGTCAACATTCGCTGAAAATGGCTTATTTTGGTGTGCGGTTAGATTAATATTTATTGATTTAATAAAAATCGCTCAATTTAGGTCACTAGTAATTTGAAAAAATTTTATTTAAGCATAAGTGGCTAATAAATTGAAAAACGATGTAAATTATTTATTTTTTATGAATGAAATCAATATATTAGTGATTAAAAGAAAAGGACAAAATTTTTTCTTGACGTGAATTTTTAATTTTGATAATATTGCTCCAAATTTAATTTTTATTTGAAATTTTTGTTTCAGTTAAAAGAAATTTAGCGATGAACCAATTTATTAAATTCTGATGAATTATTTAGAAAGAATTCGGAAAAAATATCAAATTCTTACTAGTCAGGAAAAAAAAGTAGCAGATTTTCTTGTATCTAATGGCTTTAATGCAGCGTTTCTTTCTATTAAAAAATTAGCGCATGAAATAAAAACAAGCCAAGCAACTGTTGTTCGTTTTTCTCAAGCCATTGGTTATAAGGGATTTGTTGATCTTCAAAAAGAGCTTAAAAAATTAATTCAAAAAAAATTGTCTCCAGTTGAAGGCTTAGAAAAGATGATTTTGGAAGATTCCAAAAAAAATCTTTATTGGCAAATATTTCAAAATGATACAGAGAATTTAAAAAAAACCTATAACGTCAATAGCTCAAAAATTTTGAGGCGAACAGTAAATGAATTGGCTAGTGCAAGAAATATAGGTTTTTTTGGATGCCGTACTTCATATGCCATTAGCTATTTACTATATTACTATTTAAGTCGAATTAGAAATAATTGCGAGCTTTTAGAAAACTTAGCAATTGGTCGTTTAACAAATTATCTTTTAAATATGGGCCCAAATGATCTTCTTGTATGTGTTAGTTTTCCACGATATGCTCAACAGACGATTGATATTATGAAATGCGCAAAAAAAAGAGGCCTTAAAACTTTAATCATAACAGATAAACTATTATCGCCGCCAGCTCAGATAGCAGATCTAGTATTATTAGCTGAGCGAGAATCTCCAACCTACTTTAATTCTCTGACAAGTGCTGTTTCATTGGTTAATTATTTAGCAGCAGAGGTCTCTTTGAAAATAAGGAAATCCTTAGACAGATTCAAAGCCTTTGATGAAATGGATAAAGAATTGCTTTTCAAAGTAATGATGTGAAAAATATTAAGGCTCCCTAAAAATAATTTGAAGCTATAATAATGAAGCCAGATAAAATAAGTTCTTCTGCATGGTTAATTATAGGAATTTTAATTGTTTATTTTTCTTTTAAAATGGGAATAGGTAACGTTTATCGACCGGGCCCGGGATTTTTAACTTTCTGGTCTGGGTTGATTTTTTGTTTTTTAAGCCTTTTAGTATTTTTCCGTAGTGAACGCTCCCTTTTTTGTAAAGAGTTTGAATCAATAGGGCAAATTTGGTATGGAAAAAAATGGAAAAAAACAATTATCGTTGCGCTTGCTATTTTAATCTATGCTCTAGTTTTTGAGCATCTAGGTTTTATAATAAGTACATTTTTTCTTATGGTTTTTTTGTTAAGGGCAATTGATCCAGTTAAATGGAAGTTAGCTATATTAGGAGCTATTTTAGTATCCTTTTTATCTTTTATAATTTTTGATATTTGGCTGAAAGTTCAATTGCCACATAAATTCTTGGAAGAAATATTATTTTTGGCCAAAAGGATATTTTTTTAATGGAACTGTGGAATAATATTGTCCTTGGATTTTCTGTAGCAATAACGTTGGAAAACATTTGGTATTGTTTTATTGGCGTTTTTATTGGAACATTAATAGGAGTCCTTCCGGGAATTGGCCCTGTAGCTACAATGTCAATCCTTTTGCCTACTACTTTCAATATTCCGCCTACATCAGCAATAATTATGTTAGCGGGCATTTATTATGGAGCCATGTATGGAGGGTCCACAACTTCAATTTTGGTAAATATTCCAGGAGAAGCAGCCTCCGTGGTTACTTGCTTGGACGGATATCAAATGGCTCGCCAAGGACGAGCAGGTCCTGCATTAGGAATTGCGGCTTTTGGATCTTTCATTGCCGGTACATTAAGCATAATTGGTCTTATGTTATGCGCACCGCCACTTGCTAAAGGAGCTCTAAGATTCGGGCCACCGGAATATTTCAGTCTTATGGTTCTTGGTTTAACTTTGCTTATATATTTAGCATCTGGCTCCATTCCTAAAGCACTTATGATGGCTATTTTTGGTCTTTTTTTGGGGAGTGTTGGGATGGATGGCATGTCGGGGGCTCAGAGATTTACTTTTGGGATTCTTGAATTAATTGATGGCATTGGGCTAGTTCCTTTGGTTATGGGGTTGTTTGGCATTTCTGAAATATTTATTAATGTGGAGCAATTGGCTAAAAGAGAGATTTTTAAAGGAAAAATTCATGGGTTATTGCCAAACAAACAAGATTGGAAAGATTCAGTAGGACCAATTTTTCGAGGATCAATAATGGGATTTCTTTTAGGGATATTACCAGGTGGTGGAGCTTTGATTTCCTCTTTCGTTTCTTATGCTATTGAGAAGAGAATTTCAAAAAATCCGGAAAAATTTGGCAAAGGTGCAATTGAAGGGGTAGCGGGCCCCGAATCAGCAAATAATTCAGCCACGGGAGGAGCCTTTATTCCTCTTCTCACCTTGGGAATTCCATCCAATGTGGTAATGGCTATCCTTTTAGGAGCCTTTTTAATATATGGAGTAGAGCCCGGCCCGATGATGATGAAGAAAAGTCCTGATGTTTTTTGGGGGCTCGTTGCCAGTATGTATATAGGAAATGCAATGCTCCTTATTTTGAATCTTCCTTTAATTGGTTTGTGGATTCAAATATTGAAAGTTCCTTATCGAATACTCTTCCCATTGATTATCCTTTTTTGTTTGATAGGCGTTTATAGCTTAAACAATAGCGTTGTAGAAATTTTGATAATGCTTGTTTTTGGAGTAATTGGTTATTTGATGAAAAAGTTTGATTATGAACCTGCACCATTAGTTTTGGCCTACGTAATTGGGCCTATGCTTGAAAACGCTTTGAGACAGTCTTTAGTTATCTCAAATGGGAGTTTTGCTATATTTTTTGTTCGGCCAATATCTGCTTTCGGCATTTTTCTGGCTCTTTTTTTGGTTTTATCTCCGCTTTTGCCATGGATGCGAAAAAGAAGATTTATTATCGTTGAAGAATAAAAAGCTTTTAAAAAATTATAAAGGAGGTAACAAATGGAAAATATCAAAAAAAGAGTTTTTTTTCTTTGGCTTGCGTTGATCATTTTTATATTAACTTTTATAGCACTGGCGTCCCCTACTTCATGGGCGGATTATCCAAATAAGCCTATCACTATGATTTGTCCTTATGCGGGAGGTACAGCAGACGCGAGCCTTCGAGCTTTATGCAGCTATGCCGAAAAGATCCTGGGACAACCTATTGTAGTAATTAACAAACCTGGTGCTTCGGCAAGTCTTGCAGCAGGATTGATTGCATCAGCGAAACCGGATGGATATACAATTGGAATGATAACTTTTGGTCCCCTAACCATGGCTCCTCATATGTGGGATGTCGCTTATGATCCATTCAATAGTTTTGAATTTCTTTTTGCGTTCGGGAAATATATGTATGGGCCATGCGTCAGAACGGATTCCCCATTCAAGACATTAAAAGATTTGATCCAATATGCCAAGGCAAATCCAGGGAAACTGAAATATAGCACTGTTGGCCTTGCCACTCCTACACATTTTGGGATGCAACTTTTGGCCAAAGCCGAGGGTATAAAATGGGATGTTATTGTATTTAAAGAGGTTCAGGCAGCAGTTTCTGCATGTTTGGGCGGCCACTTAGAAATTGTTTCTCAAACTCCTGCTGCAGTTGTTCCTCATATTAAGTCAGGGGAGTTACGATTGTTAGCTTCGATGAGTGATACTCGGTGGAAATGGGTTCCCGAAGTTCCTACGGTTAGAGAATTGGGATATGATTTTGATGTAGTTTCGTGGCTTGCTTTAGGGACTCCCAAAGGAGTACCTAAAAATATTTTAGAGAAATTAAGGATCTCATTCAAAAAAGCATTAGATGATCCAGAATTTCTTAAGCTCATGGACCGCATATATGTGCCAGTCGTCTATCGTTCTGCTGAAGAATTTAAAAAATTAGTGGAGCGAGATTATAAAGTAAATGAGAGAATAATATATGAATTAGGACTTCACAAATCACAGCAAAAGAAATAGGTTTTTAATTATTCGCTTATGGGAGGGAATTATATTTTTCGTTAGAAACTTAAAGGTTATTATAAGGATCGCGACCAGCGGTAACGAAGCAATCTAGAGAAGCAATCTTAATGAAAAATTGGCATGGTATGCGTCTTTTTGAATTATAAAAGTAAAACTTCTGAATTTTAAATTATTACTCAGGTTTATACTTCTCTTATTTAAATAAATTATTTAAATTGTTTTGAAAAATATAAGGAAATAGGGGTGAGACAAGTTTTTATAGCAGGTGTGGGATTAACTCGCTTTGATACCTACGATGGTCAGCAGGGTCGTCCGAGAAAAGAATTTTATGATTTAGGGAGTGAAGCTATTTTGAAGGCTCTTAAAGAGGCTGGTATGGAATGGAAAGAAATTCAAGCTGCCTTTTGTGGCAGTGTCTATTGTGGGACGGCTTCTGGCCATCAGACTATCGAAAAAATTGGCATGACAGGGATTCCGATAGTTAACGTAGAAAATGCCTGTTCCAGCGGCTCTTCCGCCTTCCGGCTAGCCTATCAATCTATCGCTGCCGAAATCTACGATGTAGCTATTGCAGTAGGATTTGAAACTATGCCCCGGGGGCTTATCCGCAGCACGGCATGGCCAGAATGGCAGAGGAAAATGGGTTTCAATGTCCAGCCAGCATCTTATGCAATGGCGGCTGTAAGATATATGGAAGAAACAGGAGCTACAGAAGAAGACTTTGCCAGGGTTACTGTAAAGAACAGAAGAAATGGAGCGCTTAATCCTTTTGCTCGATTTCAAAAGCCTGTCACGATCGAAGAAGTACTTGCTTCGCGAATGGTAGCTAAACCTTTGAGGTTGCTCCATGCCTGTCCTTTAGCAGATGGAGGAGCGGCAGTAATTCTTTGTTGTAAAGAAAAATTGAAATCGAAAGAAAAGATGGTAACTGTTGCTGCTTCTGTTTTGACCAGTGGGACTTATGGTCATGTCTACGGTGGTGGAAGCGTCAAGATTCATACTCCGGACACCGTGGAGATTTCCGTGAAACAAGCTTGGGAAATGTCAGGATATGGGCCAGAGGATATGGATGTAGTCCAGGCTTATGATACTATGGCTCCTGGGGAGCTTTGGGATTTAGAGAGAATGGGATTTTGCGCAAAAGGAGAGGCTCCCCGTCTTTTAAGGGAAGGGTATTTTGATTTAAATGGTAAGCTGCCTGTCAATACAGATGGTGGATTAATGTCTAGGGGCCACCCTTTAGGAGCAACTGCTTTGGCTCAAATAATTGAGATTTATAGGCAGATTCGGGGAGAAGCAGGACCTCGCCAGGTGGAAGGAGCCAAAATAGGTTTGGCTCATGCTATGGGCGCTGGTCCTAATAGTAGCGTAACTATATTGAAAAGATGATGGGGCATAGAAGATCATGGAGAAGGGCGAGATGGAGGAGATAAAGATTAAACCGGTTAAAGAAGGACTATGGGTGATTAATGGAAGAGGTGATGGTAAGCCTCATTTGATAGGCAGCCGGTGTAATGTATGTGGAGAGATTTTTTTCCCGAGGAAAGATATAAATATTTGTTCTTATTGTCAATCCACGGATTTAGTTGATATTCAGTTGAGTGCAAATGGAAAGGTTTATAGTTATACGGTGGTGATGCAGAGGCCTCCGGATTATTATAAGGGGGAAGTTCCTTATGCGATAGGATTCGTTGAGCTTCCTGAGGGTGTGCGGGTTGAGACTTTATTTACTGGTTGCAATTTTGATGAAATTAAAGTTGGGATGGAAGTGGAGATGGTGATAGAGAAATTATGGGAGGATGAGAATGGAGATGAAATAATTACTTATAAATTTAAACCCAAAATATAATAATTAGTTGAGATTATGTGCGATACTTACAATTTAGATATATTGATAAAGAGATTAATTGATTCTTTAAAAAAGAATAATATAGATGCTCTCTATTTTTCTAATAGAAAAGAAGCGGTAGACCAAATTCTAAATCTTATACCTGAGGGCTCATCAGTTGCCTATGGGGGTTCTTTAACAATTGATGAATTAGGGTTAAAGGAAATATTTAAAAAAGGAAATTATAATTTTATTGATAGGGGAAAAGCAAATATTAGAGCGGATGAGATGTTTGCTTTGCGCCGCGAGAGTCTGCTTGCGGATTTTTTTGTTTGTAGTACAAATGCCTTGACTCTCGATGGAGAATTAGTAAACATTGATGGGGTGGGAAATCGCGTAGCTGCTTTAGCTTTTGGGCCAAGGAAAGTAATTGTAGTTACAGGAATTAATAAAATTGTGGAGAATTTGGACAAAGCTTTAGAAAGGATTAGAAATAAAGTAGCTCCTATTCATGCTCGTCGTCGGGGGAGGAAAGTTCCATGTGCTTATAGTGGATTTTGTTCGGACTGTCGCTCACCTGAAAGGATTTGCAACATTATCTCAATAATTAAATATCAAAGAGAAAGAGGGCGGCTTTTGGTTATCATTATCGGAGAGGCATTGGGTTTGTAAGAATAAGTAAATATTGCTCTCAAAGGAAGTAAGGATAATGGTATCGGAATTGAAAGGACTATTGTCGCAGGCCATTGATTTGCATGTCCATGGAATTTATGAAGGTAGACCCCGTTATTGCACGATGATGGAAATGGCGATGGATGCTGCAAAAGCTGGCATGCGAGCATTAGTTTTTAAAAGTAAGGATGGGGTAACGGCTGGATGTGCGCATTTAGTGGACAGTCATGTGGAAGGGATAAGAGTTTTTGGTGGTGTTGTTCTTGATTATTCGGTAGGAGGGTTAAATCCATGGGCTGTTTATTCTTGTTTGAAGATGGGAGGAAAAGTTATATGGATGCCGAGTTTCGATTCGGAATGGACTTTAAAAAAAGTTTCTGAAAGTACTGGAGGAGCAAAAGTATATCAAAAATTATTAGATTCGGAAAGAAAAGTAAAGGGAATTTCTATTTTAAAAGGGGGACTAGATGGTTCTGATATCCTTCCTGAGGTAAGAGAGATCATTTCTTTGGTGGCAGCTAAAGGGGCAATTTTAGAAACGAGCCATTTATCTCCCCGAGAATCTTTAATTTTAATTGAAGAAGCAAAGAAAGCTGGTGTAGAAAGAATTGTAATTACTCATGTAAATAGTGATATTATTGGGGCTTCTATCGAGGAGCAAAAAACTCTTGCCAAAAAAGGAGCATTTTTAATGTATACTTTCGCTCCATGTATGCCATCTCCTTGGCGAGAAGCTCAGCCTTTAGAAAAGGTTATAAAAATGATAAATGAAGTGGGGGCGGAGAATTGCGTTTTAGCAACAGATTTTGGAATGATTAATTATCCAATGCCTGCTGAAGGATTGCGCATGTTCATTGCTGGCCTATTAATGGGAGGTATAAAAGAAAAGGACATTGAGAAAATGGTTAAAATTAATCCTGCTTATTTATTGAATTTATAAGATAAATATAATGTGGGCCCAAAATAGTCAAAGGTCGAAAAGGAGAAGAATATGATGAACTCTAATGAAGTTAGGGAAATTCTTTTGCAGTATAAAGAGGCATATGGTCAAATCCCTGATTGGGCCGAGACGATTGGCGAATTGATGCCTGAATTGCTTAATCCATGGCTTCAGATTAGGGCTAAAGCGATAGAAGATGGGGTTCTTTCCCGGAAAATAAAAGAACTTATACTTTTAGCGATTAACTTAGTTCGGAGATATCCTTCGGGTATCGATGCCCATGTGCGGGGGGCCTTAGACTCGGGTGCTTCGCCAGAAGAGATTATGGAAACGATAGCGGTTGCAATTGTCTCGAGTGCAGCTCCCGCAATTTACAATGGGCCAAGGGCATTAAAGGGAGAAATGGAAAAGAGAAAACATAAAAACAGTAATTCTAAAATAATTTAATGATTATAATTCTATTGCATATGCAACAGGCCATAAAATTTCATGTAAAAGGAGGAAAATTATGAAAAATAGGAAAAATAGAGCATTTAGCATTAAAATCCTTTATTTTGTTGCTATCTTTATTTTCTTATTTCCCATGATCTCTTTTTCAGCTGAAATTTCACATTCAGGAAAAATATTTAAGTGGAGAGGCATTTCTCTCCATCCTAAGGGACATGCTGGTGGAGATGCGTTCTTAGATTTTTGCAATCGCGTTCGAATTATGAGTAATGGTCGACTTGATATTACCCCTTATCTTGGTGGAACTTTAGTACCTCCGAAAGAAGCTTTAGACGCCTTAAAAAATGGGGTTGTGGAAATTGGAGCATTATATGGTGGATACAACCTTGGCAAAATACCAGAGGCTATTTTGGAGTGCGGCCTTATTGGGAATATGAAATCATATGTTGATGAACACGCATTTTGGTTTTATGAGGGTGGGGGGAACAAATTTATGCGTGAATCATATTCTAAATTTAATATACATTTTTTAAATGTCACTTTCGGAGGACCTATAGGGATTATTTCTAAGAAGCCCATCCGCAAAATTGAAGATTTTAAAGGATTAAAAGTCCGGACGGCGGGTACGAATGCATCTTTAATAGAGGCTTTAGGTGGTAAAACGGTTAATTTTCCCGTTACTGAAGTTTACACTGCTCTTCAGCTGGGGACGATTGATGCGGCTACTTATTCTGATTTATCTTCATATGTAGCCGTCGGTTGGCATGAGGTAGCCAAGTATGCCATTTCGGGTTTTTTTAAATTTCATGGCAATACAAACATTTGCGTGAATGCTGCATCGTGGAATTCACTTCCCAATGACTTAAAAGCAATAGTAGAAAACGCTGCTGAGATAGCCTGTTTTTTACATGAACATTATGAGGTTGGAAGAAATGCTGAAGCTCGGCAAATTATGGAAAAAGCAGGTTGCGAAATCATTGAACTCCCTTCGGGCGATTGGGAAAAAATTGAAAGAATTAAACAAGAAGTTCTGACAAAAGAGGCTGGTAAAAGTCTGCGTACCGCCCAAGCAATAAAAATGTATAGAGATTTTATGCTGAAACGAGGCTATAAAAAAATTTGGTAACCAATTTTTAAAAAGTTATAAACCTATATAAAATTTTTTTGGGCAATTTAAATTTTTATGATCTAAAGGATATATGTATAAATCCAAAAAGTTTAGGACTTTTGAGAATAATTAGGTTTATTAATATTATTTAATGAGACTAAGTTTTTTATCTCATTAATGAAATAAAGATTTTCATCAATTCATAAAATTAAACAAATATGCATATGTGAATTTAATAATTTTTTTTTCATTTAATATAAAATTGCTAAAGTTTTGCACTTTTTAGATATTGTATAAAATAAGCTGTCCCCCTATAATAGGCTAATTAAATCAAATAGTTTCAAAACAGCCCAAAAAGGAGGA
>Ga0315298_1008602_pt1 | contig 12948 bp, 15 predicted proteins | sample WHS_1_MG_FD_203077 | JGI IMG/M metagenome (GOLD analysis project Ga0315298, IMG submission 203077) | Extremophilic microbial mat communities from Washburn Hot Springs, YNP, Wyoming, USA - WHS_1_MG | ecosystem: Environmental > Aquatic > Thermal springs > Hot (42-90C) | place: USA: Wyoming...
TTTGCATGGTTTCGGGAACTCCCCTCATGTGCATGAGGATGAGGGGAACCTTGGCTCTGGCCGCCACCGTTGCCAGCTCGGGATCGAAGTTCAATCCACTGATATCGTTGATGAGCTGGGCACCTGCGTCGAGGGCCCTTTGGGCGACCGTTGACTTGTAGGTGTCGATGGAAATCGGAACATCGATCCTCTTGGCAAGGGATTCGATGACAGGGATCACCCTTCGAAGCTCTTCGTCGAGATCGAGGGGTTTGGACCCCGGTCTTGTCGATTCACCTCCCACATCGATGATATCGGCTCCCTCTTCGGCCATCTTCAATCCGTGGGCAACAGCCCGGTCCCTCTCAAAAAAAAGGCCTCCGTCTGAAAAGGAGTCCGGGGTCACGTTGAGAACGCCCATGAGGACGGTCTTACGGCCCAGGGTGAAGGTCCGCTTCGGGCAACGGATGACGAATTCTGTCTTCGAAAGGCGTTGAAGGGTTTCCCTCAGCTCCTCCACAAGGGAAACCAGATGGGGAACTCCGCTTAATTTTTCGAGCAAACGATGGATCTGTTCCTGCGTTCCTGTGAGGAGGATAGGGGTCGAAGAGGCTTGGCAATCGAGAACATTTCCGTTGTTGAGCATGACCTGGCCGCCGATGAGGGACATCTCTTGCCTAAGGAGCGTGGCAGTCCGTGGTGGAACGTCCTCAATCTGGAGATGGAGAAGAAAGGCCTTCTGGATCCACTTCGCAAGATCATCCGGATCCGGATCGAAGCCTTTGGTCCAATAGGAGGCGTCCTGAGGGTTCGATATGGGTAGGTGTCGAATCAGCCTCATGCCGTCTGCTCGCGCGAAGCATTCATGGCGCCTCGCCCTTCAGAATCCGATCGATCTGTTGGCCGTCAAGAACCTCCTTTTCGAGGAGGGCTTGGGCAAGACGATGAAGGCTATCCATGTTCTCCTGAAGGATCTCTTTGGCCCTGCTGTAACAATGGGTGACGATGGCGCTCACCTCGCCGTCGATGAGGCGAGCCGTGTATTCGCTATAGTCCCTGTGTTGGTTGAACTCCCGCCCGAGAAAGATCTGTTCCTCTTTCTGGCCGAATGCGAGGGGGCCAAGCTTCTCGCTCATCCCCCATTCGCACACCATCCGCCGTGCAATCTCGGTGGCCCGCTCGATGTCGTTTCCTGCTCCGGTCGTCTGATGGTGAAGGACCAACTCCTCGGCGGCCCTTCCACCCATCATGATCGTGATATTGTTGATCAAATAATCCCGAGGGTACGTATGCTTTTCATCGATGGGAAGCTGCTGCGTGATGCCAAGGGCCCTTCCTCGGGGGATGATGGTGACCTTGTGGATGGGATCGCTTCCAGGGATCATCTTGGCCACGAGGGTATGTCCTGCCTCGTGGTAGGCCGTGTTTTTCCGCTCCTCCAGAGGGATGATCATCGATTTACGTTCCACCCCCATGAGGACCTTGTCCTTCGCCTGCTCGAAATCGCTCATCTCAACCTGGTCCTTCTCTTGTCGTGCGGCGAGAAGGGCCGCTTCGTTTACCAGGTTTTCGAGATCGGCACCGGTGAATCCCGGTGTGCCTCTGGCAATCAGGGCTAAATCCACATCCGCCGCGAGGGGAGTCCGTTTCGTATGGACCCGGAGAATCTCCTCCCGGCCTTTCACATCGGGAATGGGTACAACGACTTGGCGATCGAATCGCCCTGGACGGAGAAGTGCAGGGTCCAGGACATCAGGCCGATTCGTTGCGGCGATGAGGATGACCCCTTCATTCGATTCGAAGCCGTCCATCTCAACGAGAAGCTGGTTGAGGGTCTGTTCGCGCTCATCGTGGCCGCCACCCAATCCCGCTCCCCGATGCCTGCCCACGGCATCGATCTCGTCAATGAAGATGATGCAGGGGGCATTGCGCTTCCCCTGCAAAAAGAGATCCCGCACCCGGGAGGCTCCAACCCCTACGAACATCTCGACAAAATCGCTTCCGCTGATCGTGAAGAAAGGGACGTCCGCCTCACCGGCGATGGCTCGAGCGAGGAGGGTCTTCCCGGTTCCAGGGGCTCCGATGAGAAGGACTCCTTTGGGAATGCGTCCTCCGAGCTTGGTGAATCGCTTTGGATCTCTCAGAAAGGCGATGATCTCTTCGAGCTCCCCTTTGGCCTCTTCGATCCCGGCCACGTTTTCAAAGGTGACACGGTGCTGGTCCTTCGTGAGGACCTTGGCTTTGCTCTTCCCGAAAGAAAGGGCCTTTCCGCCACCCACCTGCATCTGGCGCATGAAGAAAAGCCAAACTCCGATGAGAAGGATCATCGGAAACCATGAGATCAGAATGTTCTGCCAAAAAGGGGAATCCTCTTCTTTCTTCGCTGTGATCTCGATCCGCTTTTCCCTCAGGATCCTGATCAGTTCCGGATCTTCGGGTGCATAGGTCTTATAGTTCACGCCTTGGGTGTCCCACCAGGTGATGTTTCTGCCGCGGGCCTCCACCTTCTTGACTTTGTTCTGTTCCACGTAATTCATGAACTCGGAATAACTCATTTCATGGGTGGTCGTTCGGGGTCGATTGAAGAGGTTGAAGAGAAGGATCATGGCGACGATGATGATCCCCCAAAAGAGTAGATTCTTAGAAAGGGAATTCAAAACGTTCCTCCGCGAGATGTTACTCAACTAAATACGTTAACATAGGCCCACCGCTTTTTCAACAGAGAGCAATCCCAGGCGATTTTGGATAACTGCCGAAATTGCTTGCAGATTTCGAACTTACCCTTCACCCCGTTCGGCGCCCTCGAAAAAGACAAAGAGCGATGGAGGACCGCCCTTCGCCATTCCGTCAGGGCGATAGGGCTTCTTTTCAATGGCCGGTCGTTCCCACCCCTAAAGGCTCCCTTGAAAAAGAACGGAAAATCCGTCATGAAAGATCCAGCCGACAAAGTTCTCGGTTCTCTTTCTTGGGGAGGTAGGGCCCTTTTGTCAACAGATGCGCTGAGACGTTGCCCCCTTTTTGCGGGACTCGATGACGAGGATTTCAGGAAGATCAAAGGGATCGGCCTGACTAAGAGGATGGCCAAGAAGAGGATCATTTTCTCCGAAGGAGAGCCCGCGAAGGGGTTCTTTGTGCTCCTTTCAGGTAGGGTCAAGCTTTTTAAGGTGTCGCCCGAAGGAAAAGAGCAGATCCTTCACATCGTCTCGGCTCCTGATGCCTTTGCCGAGGCGGCTCTCTTTCTGGAAGGGGCTTACCCGGCCTTTGCCGAAACCCTGAGCGACTGCGAGATGGTCTTTTTCCCCAAAAGAGATTTTGTCAACCTTGTGACCAAGAACCCCCAGTTGAGCCTCAACATGATCGTCTCCCTTTCCCACTACCTCAAGAAGTTTGCAGTTCTCATCGAAGAGCTTTCCCTGAAAGACGTCTCTTCAAGGGTCGCCAAGTACATCCTCGATCTGTCCCTGAAGGCCTCAGTGGAGGGCCGAGCCGCGACAGAGGTTGATCTGGACGTAAGCAAGACCCAGCTCGCCCTGAAGCTTGGAACGATCAGCGAGACCCTTTCGCGGACCTTTGCGAAGCTCAAGGCCAAGGGTGTGATCGATGTCCAGAGGGAGAAGATCCGCATCTTGGATCGGGAGGCATTGGAACAGGTCGCTTCAGGGTTAAGGATGTAGAAGCTCCGGTGAGGGCCCCAGAGAGGGCTTGTGGCGGCGCCTTAAGGGAGCGAAATGGCCACCTTGGGGAACTCGACTGAACCCGCTCTTGTGAAGGTCTTGATAACCGTAGAGATGTCAAGGAAACCCGCTTGACAGGGCCTCCACGTCCTCTTCTTCGAGGTTCCACGGTGCAACGGACGGGGGATACGGGGTCTCTTCCCCTGTCCTCGTCCCAAAGGGGACGAGGACAGAGCGTATGGAGGTTATCGAGTTGGAACGGCGCGAAGGGCTGGCTTCGGGAAGAGGAGATCGTAGACCGTAACCACGGCTCCCACCAGGAAACCAAGGCCACAGAAGAAGGCAATGGCGAACCAGAGCCTCATCTGCTCTTGAGTAGCCATGTATCCAAATCCCAGAACCCTTTCGAGATAGGATTGAACCACCCCCGCAACCCCAAAGGCCAGACCTAAACAGAACATGGCCGAGACCATGGTCCAAAAAGCAAACTTTCCCCGACCTTCGGCGTGTTCCTCCATGCCTCGCAGTCTCGGCATGGCAAAATAGAAGACCATGAGGTTGAGCATGGCATAGGCCCCGAAGAAGGCAAGGTGTCCATGGGAAACGGTCACCTGACTGCCGTGGGTATAGTAGTTCACCTGCGGCAGCGTGTGGGCGAATCCCCAGAGTCCTGCTCCAAGGAGATGGTAGAACGCGCCACCGATGGCGTAAGTCCAGACGAGGCGATTCTTGATCTCGACCTTACGTTCCTTCACATGTCGCATCGTATCGATGACCATGAGGAGAATGGGCAAAGGCTCCAGGGCGCTGAAGATACCTCCTACCCAGAGCCAATAGCGGGGCGCTCCCAACCAGTAGTAGTGGTGACCTGTGCCGGCGATTCCGGTGAAGAGGAAGAGGCCGATCTCGACGTAGAGCCACTTTTCTACCACCTGCCGCTCGACCCCCGTGATCTTGATCAGGACCCATGCAAAGATCGAAGCAGCTACCAGTTCCCAAGCTCCCTCCACCCAGAGGTGAATGACCCACCACCAGTAGTACCAGTCGATGGTCAAATTCTGATAGAAGGGAATGCCGAACAGGTAGAGGACGGCAAGAAAGATCAGCCCTCCAAGGAGACAGGCTTGTATGGCTGTCCAGCGTTTCGCTTGGATCATCGTCATGGCTACGTTGTAGAGAAAGAGGAGAACCCCGATCACCACGACGATGTCCAGGGGCGTGGGAATTTCGAGGAGAGGTTTGCCCTGGTTCCATCCAAAGAGGAAGCCGACGAGGGCAACCACACCAGTAAGGGCGAAGATGACAAAGAGGAGGTAAGCAAGCTTGGGGCTGTAGATCTCGCTCTTCGTCTCATCGGGCAAAAGGTAATAGGTGCCACCCATGAAGCCAAGAAGCAACCAGAGGACGAGAAGGTTGGTGTGCATGGCTCGGGCAGTCGAAAAAGGAAAGACGTTGACAAGCCCCTGGGGTAAGGTCGTGAAGTAGTTGATCGCCAACCAGAGCCCGAGCACGATCTGCAGCAGAAACAACAGAAGGGCCAGGGCGAAGTAGGGATAGGCCACCTTTTGAGATTGATACACCATCGTTTGTCACCTCCTTGAATTATTTGAGACCCATCAGAAACTGGGCGATCTGTTGTGCTTGCTCTGGAGTTAGGTCAGACATCTTAGGCATGTTTGATTTGGGGTTTACGCTCGTCGGGTCACGAATGTATTGGGCCAACTGACCTATCTCGTACTTCTTTCCTACGCCCTCCATGGAAGGGCCCATGTCTCCTCCCACGCCTCCAATCTTATGGCAGGAAAAACAGCCCTTCTCCTTGAAGAGGGCGCCCCCCGGTCCCGCGCTCGCGCTGGCCATAAGACGACGAATGGCAGAGGGAGGCAGTTTGCCGCTGTCCTGAGGGGGCCAATCGTTCGTGTCGATTTCGCTCACCCACTTGAAAAAGGCAATGAGATTGTCGACCTCCTTGTCTTGAAGATTTTGCTGGGGCATCTTTCTCCAGGACGAAGCCAAGACCACATCAGGCTTTTTGACGACCTGCCGGATTCCCTCTTGGCCTATGCGCTTGTAGACTTTCGTCATATCGGGAGCATAGTAGCCTCCAAATCCGAGGATCGTATGGCAGTCATTGCAATTGTATTTCTGCCAAACCCTTTTCCCCTGGACGACCTGGTCTGTAAGGTTTTCCGCTTTGGTCAAAACCTTGACTTGTCGATGGGTATCCACGGTCAAGATGAGAAACAAGATGAGGGAACTCAGGGTTCCCAACCAGAGAATCGATTTTGCACCTTTTTGCGTTAACGCCATCTTTTCACCTCCTGAAAGTTATTGTCGCTCCCTAAGGTTCTCAACGGTTCTTGTGCACGAAGCGTTCAACTTTTCCTCACCTCCTTTCCTCGTCTCATCTTCCTTCAAGGCGCTTTTTGGACCCTCTCGGCGGCTCTTTTGATATCTTTTCTCATTCTAATTTCAGCTTTTCTTCCTCGCATTGACTTGGATCAAAGAATTCCTCCCCGCCTCGACCTACAATTGGGTTAAAGATTCTGCGAAAAGATTTCGGCACCGTTGGCACGGGCTCAGGTTTTTTCAGAGGGTGGAGGGATAGCCTACGGACGTTAAAGGATAGAGGTTGAAGGCTGGAGGCAAAAAGTCAAAAGGATCAAGGTTAAAGGAGAAAGGATCAACCCTTTCCCGTTGCCCGTCCCCCAGAAAAGGCCAAGTTTTCGTAGGGCAAGCCCTTGCGGCTTGCCGTAGGGGGTGACGGCAGAGGACGAGCCCTCGGTTTACGATAGCTTCCGCAGGGCTGCTTCTTTGTGGGGTAACGCTCTGGGGTTGCCCCGGGCTGGTATGGGGGGATTTCCAATCAGGTTTTCGTATGGCAAGCCCTTGCGGCTTGCCATAGAGGGCTGAGAAACATTCTTGGAGAGGGTCATAGCTATGGCGAAGAAAGTCGAAATTTCTTCAAAGGAAAAGGCCGACATGGGAATCCTGATGAAATTCGTAGGGATCTATTGCCGGGAACATCATGACGGCCAAAAGGCGCCTTTCGCCTTTCGGGCCTTTGACGTGCGAGAGATCGAGAAGGAAGAGATACGGATCTGTCCCGAATGCACGAGGCTTCTGACCTACGGTTTTACGATGAGGCTCAAGTGTCCCCACGACCCGAAACCGATGTGCAAGAAGTGCGAGACCCAATGCTACCATGGGGAATACAAGGCGAAGATTCGAGAGGTGATGAAGTTCTCAGGAATGTACATGATCAAGCACGGCCGCTTGGATTTGCTGTACCATTATTTCAGGTGAAAGGGTAAGATTGACGAGGGAATTGACGTAGGTCAATGAAATTACCTACGGGAAGCATTATCCTTAAGCCAAGAGAGGATAGGTGATCGCGATGACGGAGAGCAAGGGATTGAAATGTTTTGTCTGCGAAAGAACGGAGTACGAAGGGGTGCTTCTACCGTGCCGAAAGAGTGGAGAGGAGCTTTGGGTTTGCACCCGGTGTTTACCCATGCTCATCCACGGAGGCTGATGGGTGAATTTTTTTCGACGCCGATGTTCGAAATAGAGGCGGTGGCCGTAGGGCAGGAAACGACGGTTGCTTGGAGGGGGATCGATGGATAAGTACGCAAAGGCCTTTGTTAAAGCAAGTTTGGTCTATCTCGCGGTTGGGACGGTACTGGGTGTTCTGATGGTGGTCTGGCCTGACACCCGGTTTGCACTAACCCGTGTGCACACCCATATCAATCTCTTGGGCTTCATGGCCATGATGGTTTACGGCGTGGGTTATCATATTTTACCCCGGTTCATGGGAAGACCAGTCTACAGCCAGCGTCTCGGTATGGTCCAGGTCTGGTTGGCAAACATCACGCTGGTCGGCCTCTGTCTGGCGTGGATTTGGGAGGCCTTAGAGGGCGGCACAGGCCACACGTTGGCGATCATCTTTGCATTAGGCCACGGACTTTCGATCATTTTGTTTGTAATCAACCTCTGGAAGAGCATGGCACCTCAGAAGAGTAATTGATGTTTCATGCCGGGGGACCTCGAATCATGATATCCCGGGCTACATGATATGGCGTGGTGCAAAGGTGTATTCTTTGGTCTTTTTGTTGGGGGGCGGGAAACGGCAAGGGGTTTCTCCTTTTTCCTTGATCCTTTTGCCTCCAGCCTTCAACCTCTAACCCGTAATGTTCGTAGGCTATCTGTTTGCCCTACCGAACTTGGAGGGGCAGCCCTTGGGGGTTGCCCAGGGTTTGCCCGGAGGCTTTTTCTATCATAAGTATAGGAGGGAGAGAAAATGGCTGAGAAACGATTCAACAAGGATATGGTGATCGGTGATGTGCTCAAGGCCAATCCGAAAGCCATCAAGGTGATCGAGAAGTACTTTGGAACAGGTTGTTTCACCTGTCCTGGAATGAAGATGGAATCGATCTCCTTTGGAGCACTGATGCACAATCTCGACCCTGAGGTGATTGTAAACGAACTCAACGCCCTTGAATGAACCGAGATAGGAGGGCCTCGTACAGCCTTGGGAGAGCTGTTTTTTATTCATGAGAAATTTCATTGGAGGGAGTATGGACCCCATTCATCTGTTCGAAAAATTGGAGTTTTCTAAGGAGAATTTTGTCCCGAAACAAATTCACGTCGGGGATGCCGGCGCTGCTGTCGTGCTTTGCTTCGAGCCGGGGCAGAGCATGCCGCAGCACTCCCATCCTGGGGCCCTCGAGGTGATCGTTTACGGCCTGGAAGGGGAGGGAACTCTTGCCGTCGGGCAGGAAGAGAAGCCTTTCAAACGGGGAGATTTGATCTTCTGCAAGGGAGACGTCCCCATTGGTCCGAAGAACACAGGTTCAGGCCGATTCGTGGTTCTCGTTATTCTTGTGCTGAGGCAGTTGGTTCTTTCGGCCGGAGACGCTGGTAAAGGAGGCCGTGTCTGATTCCGTGGCCGCTGATGAGGGCTGAAGGGGAGTTGAGCCATGCCATGGCCCGGTGAAGGATGGCTCCTCCAGCGAGGATGACGTCAGCCCGAGCGGAAGGAAGACCCGGGATTCCCGTCCGCTGGCGAATCGTTTTTGCCTTGAAGAGGTCGAGCTGTTTTTCGAGGGCTTCTCGGGTCAAAACGAACTGGTGGATGCGCTGAAGATCGAATCTTACTAACCGTTGTTCGACGGAGGCAAGGGTTGTGGCGGTGCCACCGACAGCGACAAGTGTAGCCTTTTCATCTACAGGGGGAATTTTCGAGAAAACCTCCTCGATTCTTCCTACCATCTCTTTCCACTCCCTTTCCTGAACGGGATCGGAGAGCAGGAATTGTTCCGTGAGACGGACGGATCCCACAGGGAGGCTGGTCCAATAGCGAATCTGCTTTCCCTGGCCGAGGATCAGCTCCGTGCTACCACCCCCCACATCCACCACAGCAAGGATGCCATCGAGAATCTGAAGGTCTTCCATCACCGATCGGTAGGAGAGACGGGCCTCCTCATCCCCCGAGATGACTTCAATGGAAAGGCCGAGCTTCTCTTTGACCCGTTCAAGGAACTCGGTGGCATTTTTTGCCTCCCGTAGGGCACTCGTGCCGATAGCGAAGACATGCCTGACGTGATGGGTTTGGCAATGATCCAGGTATCGCCGCAGGGCATCCATAGCCCGATTCATGGGTTCTTCGGAGAGAACCCCCTTCTTTCCAAGGTCCTTGCCAAGGCGGACAATGGTTTCGACCTCGAGGAGAGGTTGAAGCCTTCCCTCGCTCATCTTTGCGATGAGCAAAAGGATCGTGTTGGTTCCGACATCGATAGAGGCTACAGGAGATGCCTCTGTCTCTGGCGTTAAGGGGATGGGAGTGGAGTGGGTCATCGGTTTTCAGCGATGAACCGCCGGATCGACCGGTCGTAGGTCCGTTCTCCAGATGGCGTGAAAAAACATCCCGGCAGTTCCTTCATCCGCCAGTGATAGGTGATACACTCGCAACATCTTCCTTTCCGCTCGCAGGGTTCGTAGGTGCAGGTACAGCGGGCTTTGTTCTTCTCGAGATGACATTCGATCATGAGCCAAACTCCTTTTTCTTTGACTTGAAGCTCAGCGATGGAGCTTATCGATAACCGTTGCAGCAAGAAGGGGAAACATCAGTTCGTGGTGGCCGATCAACGTATAGCCTTTCCCTCCCTTTGAAGTGGGTCGTTTCACCACGTTGACCGTAGGCCGGTAGTGTTGGATAAAGTCCATGTTGACCGTGGTGATGTCGTGAAGGGGAAACCCCAGATTCCTGGCCACGGCGATGGCTTTGAGAAAAACCTCAGGCAAGATGACCGCGGAGCCAAGGTTCATGTAGACGCCCTTTTCCAGTTGAGCCACAAGGGATGCAAAGGTATGAAAGTCCTTAAGGCTTCCTTTCCCGATTGCCGCTCCGTCGGCCGAAGGCCCCATGTGGGTGATATCGGTTCCGATGGCCACATGAACCGTGATGGGAATGGACAGGCGGTGACCCGAAGCAAGAAGGGAGAGGTGTTTATAAGGGAAGCCGCCGGTCGCGATCTTTCGGCCAAGGGCCTCGCCGAGGCCCAGCCCCTCTTTCACGCCCTCCCGAATCGTATAGTTGATGATCTCTTGAGTCTCTCGGACCATCCCGAAGGTTCCCTGATGAAGCTCTTCATCGACCTCTTCCGATGTGTGGCCGATCATGGCCAGTTCCACATCGTGAACGAGGCCTGCTCCGTTCATGGCGAGGCCCTTCAGAACGCCTTTCTCCATCCAGTGGATGAGAAGAGGGCTCAGTCCAACCTTAATCGGGTGGGCGCCCATTCCGAGAAGCACCATTCTTCGTTGAGAAACGGCCGTCACGATGCGCTCACAGACCTCGCGAAAAGCTTTTCCTGCAAGGATAGAGGGCAAAGAGTTGACGAATTCGGAGAAGGATTGCCCCGGGACCCATGGCTTGGCAAAGGCGCTCTTTTTGACCTTGTGCCTTTTCTGTTTGATGGAGGTCAGTTTCAGTTTGCTCAGGTCCAGAGGTTCCATGGCGGCTTCTTTCGCGAGGCTTAGGGAGCGAGTTTCAGGAAGAGCTGGTGCTCCACCATCTCGCAGAGGACGTGACCGATCAGGATATGAGCCTCCTGGATGCGGGGCGTACTCGTTGAAGAAACGACGAGGCAGTAATCGGCAACCTTTGCCGCAACGCCGCCATCATTTCCCGTGAGGGCGACGGTCTTGATCCCCATCTCCCTTGCCACTTCGAAGGCCTTAATGATATTGGGGGAAGTCCCACTGGTCGTGATCCCGATGGCCACATCGCCCTCCCTTCCCAGACCCCTGAGCTGGCGGGCGAAGATTTCCGTAAAGGCCATATCGTTTGCAATGCTTGTCAGGATCGAGCTATCGGTAGTCAGGGCAATAGCAGGCAGAGAGGGGCGATCGATGACGTAGCGATTGACAAATTCCGCTGCGAGGTGTTGGGCGTCGGCCGCGCTCCCACCGTTACCGAAAAAGAAGATCTTGTTTCCGGCCTCGAAGGCCTGGGCGATCAGCTTGACGACCTCGATCAGCTTCGAAAGGTTCTCTTTGAGGAACCTGTTCTTGACTTCGACGCTCTCCTTAAACCGTTTTGCAATGACGTTCTCCATGGGCATCTTAGTATGATACGCCTTTCCCGTTTCTGTCAAGCCTTGGCTTTCTTGAGTCTTTCAATCTCTTTCCGGACGTATTCGAGCATGTGGCCATGAAGGGTAAGGGTAAGCTTACAGAAAGGACAAGTCAATTGAGCCCCTTCCACCAATTGAGAGAAGGGGTATTCTGTGTTTCGAGCACAAACGGGACAAGAAAAAGGAAGCTTCTCCTCCATGACGACATCCCCTCAATTAACCCGAATGTTGCAAAAACGCCAGCAACGAGCAGGTCGATTTCAAGCCCAGATCCCGGGGATGGGCTTTCCACAGTAGACGCACTTTCCACCCTTGAGGTGGATTTCACCCACCATATAACCCGAACGCTGGATGATTATCTTCTTGCATTTTGGGCAGAAGGTGTTTTCTCCTTCATGGCCTGGAACGTTTCCGATGTAAACGTATTCGAGGCCGACGGATAAGGCGACGGCTCTTGCCCTTTCGAGGGTCGAGACGGGTGTGGGTGGAAGGGTTTTGAGCTTGTAAAGAGGATAAAACCTCGAAAAATGGATGGGAGTATCCGATCCTAGCTCCTTCTTAATCCAGAGGCACATCTCCTTTAACACGGCCGGATCATCGTTCTTCGTGGGGATCACAAGGTTGGTGATCTCGAGGTGAACCTTTTCGCGCTTCAATGTCTTGAGGGTTTCGAGAACGGGCAATCGCTCGCCGTCGCAAAGGTCGCGATAGAAATCATCGGTAAATCCCTTAAGATCGATGTTCGCGGCATCCATCACCTTGCACAGACTTCTCAGAGGGTCGGGATTGATGTAGCCATTGGAATGACAGACGTTGAGAAGACCCGCCTTTTTGACGAGCCATCCCGTATCGAGCATGTATTCGAAGAAGATGGTAGGCTCCACATAGGTGTAGGCGACGGAGCGAGCGCCCATCTCTTTGGCCTTGCTCACAATTCGTTCGGGCGGGACATCGTAGTTGTAGACCTCTTCAGGAGTGGCCTGGGAGATCTCCCAGTTCTGGCAGAACTTGCACTGGAAGTTGCAGCCCGCGGTGGCAAGGGAAAAGGAAGTCGTCGATGGAAGAACGTGAAAAAAAGGTTTCTTTTCGATTGGATCGAGGTGAATTGCGCAGGGATTCCCGTAGACAAGGCTATAATACTTGCCTTCGCGGTTTTCACGAACCCTACAGGCTCCTCTTTTCCCTTTTGGAACCTGGCACCTTCTCGGGCAGAGCTCACAACGGACCTCTCCGTTGGACAAAGGAGTAAAATAGGGAGAGAGCTTGATTTTGACCAGGCCCTTCGTGGGCCTTTGTGCCCTGCTGGTAGAAGGGTAGCCGAAATCAAAAAGCCCCGATAGGGCACAGACTCCTGTACCGCACAGCCGAAGGAATTGCCGTTTGGTCAGTCCGGGTCTGTTCATGGAATGGATACCCTTTTGCCTCTCCATGCCATAAGAATACTCCGAAGGATCGTTTTCGTCAATAGAGGGTGGCAGGGGCTCCCGGGAAAAGAATTTTCCGGTTTTTGTCGTGTCAACATCACTTTAAGACCGATGTTCACCCCATGTATTTCTTGGAAGTAATTGGAATTGTTGATGGTTATTATTTTTTATTGCTTATTTTGTAGTCACTAATTTTTTCTGGTATTGTGGTATTTTTGTGCTTGACAAGCATCA
>Ga0315298_1008604_pt1 | contig 12945 bp, 11 predicted proteins | sample WHS_1_MG_FD_203077 | JGI IMG/M metagenome (GOLD analysis project Ga0315298, IMG submission 203077) | Extremophilic microbial mat communities from Washburn Hot Springs, YNP, Wyoming, USA - WHS_1_MG | ecosystem: Environmental > Aquatic > Thermal springs > Hot (42-90C) | place: USA: Wyoming...
GCCGGCGGGCCCGCCGGCGCCCCCCGCGCGTCAAGTCCCGGCCCTCCGCCCTCGCGCGCCTGTCCAAACTGGCGTGGACAGGCTGTCCAACTCGGCTGGTACCGGGAGGGAAATCCCTGCACATCGCGCACTTGTGGGGGTTGGCGAAGGGGGGCCGCCCAAGTTGCGGCCGCTTCTGACGCTTTGCTATAGTCCGGCCACCGCGCGGGCGGCGCGACCGACCCGGTCACGGCCCGGCGTCCCCACCAGACCCGATGACGAGCGCACACCTCACCGACTGGCTGTACGTCTGGCTGTTCATCGCCGCCGGGGCGGCGCTCGTCGTCCTCATCCTCCTCGTCTCCAAGCTCGTCAACCCCGACCACCCGACGCCCGAGAAGCTGTCGCTGTACGAGTGCGGCATCCCGGTGGTGGGCGACACCTGGCGCCCCTTCGCGGTGCGCTACTTCGTCTTCGGCCTGCTGTTCCTCGTGTTCGACGTGGAGGCGGTGTTCCTGTTCCCCTGGACGCTCGTCTACAGGGCGCTCGGCACCGCCGGCTTCGTCGAGGCGGCCCTCTTCGTCGCCGTGCTCGTGGTCGGGCTCGTGTACGCCTGGCGCAAGGGGGCGCTCGAGTGGGCGTGAGCGACTTCCTCCCCGACCGGCTCAGGGGCCTGCGCTACCCGAAGCTCGAACACTTCGAGCAGCCGAACGTCATCACCACTACCGCCGACCTCGTCTTCAGCTGGGCGCGCTCGCACTCGGTCTTCCCGTTCACCTACGGCCTCGCCTGCTGCGCCATCGAGATGCTGAGCTCGGGCTTCGCCCGCTTCGACGTCGCCCGCTACGGCATGGAGGTCTTCCGCCCCACGCCGCGGCAGTGCGACCTCATGATCGTCGCCGGCACCGTCAACGAGAAGATGGCGCCGGTGCTCAAGCGGCTCTACGACCAGATGGCAGAGCCGAAGTGGGTCGTGAGCATGGGCGCCTGCGCCACCAGCGGCGGGCCCTTTTACGACGGCTACAACGTGGTCAACGGGGTCGACAAGATCGTCCCCGTCGACGTGTACATCCCCGGCTGCCCGCCGCGCCCGGAGGCCCTCTTCCAGGGCCTCCTCGAGCTGCAGCGCATCATCGAGCAGTACTCGTTCGTGCCGCGGCGGCCGGGCGCCGGGCGGGACGCCGCCGCGGCGGCGGGCCGCAGGGAGGAGGGCTGAGGTGACGGCGGTGCGGCCCGGCACCAACCCCATGCCGGTGGAGGCCGTCGCCGAGCGGCTGGCGGCCGACTTCGCCGACGACCTCAGCGACGTGCGCGTGCAGGAGCCCGACACGGTGGTCGCCCGGCTCGCCCCGGAGCGCCTCAAGGACGCGGCGCGGCGCCTCAAGGCCCACCCCGAGGTCGGCTACGAGACGCTGAACTTCATCGCCGGCGTCGACCGCGTGACGTGCTTCGAGTGTGTCTACCACCTCTACAGCTGGAAGACGAACACCTGGCTCGAGCTGCACGTGCGCCTGCCCCGTCAGGCGCCGCGGGTCGAGACCGTGACCGACGTCTGGCCGGCGGCCGACTGGCACGAGCGCGAGGCCTGGGACATGGTCGGCATCGAGTTCACCGGCCACCCCGACCTGCGGCGCATCCTGCTCAAGGACGACTTCATCGGCCACCCGCTGCGCAAGGACTACGTCGACCTGCCCGAGAACCACCCCCATGTATGACCACTTCGCGACACCCGAGCCCGACGAGGCGATGAAGCTCGCCCTGCGCCGCATCGAGGAGGCGCGGGCGCGGGGCGAGGGCTCGAACCTCGACGGCATCGAGTTCAACGAGGTTGTGGTCAACATGGGGCCGCAGCACCCCAGCACCCATGGCGTGCTGCGCCTCGTCGTGACCCTCGACGGCGAGTTGGTCAAGGACGTCATCCCGGTCATCGGCTACCTCCACCGCTGCAAGGAGAAGCTGGCCGAGAAGCGCACGTACTACCAGTACATCCCCATCGTCGACCGCACCGAGTACCTGGCCAGCATCAACTGCGAGTGGGCCTACGTGATGGCGGTCGAGAAGCTGGCCGGCATCGAGGTGCCGCGGCGGGCCGAGTTCATCCGCGTCATCCTCGGCGAGCTCATGCGCATCGCCAGCCACCAGGTGGCGGTCGGCACGTTCACCGCCGACCTCTCGCCGCTGGGCACGGCGATGGCGTTCTACACGTTCCGCGACCGCGAGAAGATCCTCGACCTCATGGAAGAGGTGACCGGGGCGCGGATGATGTTCAACTACTTCCGCTTCGGCGGCGTGCGCTACGACCTGCCGCCCGGCTGGGTCGAGAAATGCCGCGACCTCATGAAGCAGATGCCGAAGCTGATCGACGAGTACGAGTCGCTCGTCGACGACAACGCCATCTTCCTCCAGCGCACCGTCGGCAAGGGCGTCATCACCCCGCAGGACGTGGTCGACTACGGCATCACCGGCCCGAACGCGCGCGCCTCCGGGGTGCCGCTCGACCTGCGCCGTACCCGGCCGTACTCGGTCTACCCCGAGCTCGACTTCGAGATCTGCGTCGGCGAGCACGGCGACGTGTTCGACCGCTACAAGGTGCGCATGAACGAGATGCGGCAGTCGGTGCGCATCATCGAGCAGTGCCTCGACATGCTGCCCAGGGGGCCGGTGCAGAACAGCTCCCTGCGGGCGCCGTACGTCATCGCGCCGCCCCCGGGCGCCTGCTACGTTGGCCAGGAGAACCCCCGCGGCGAGTACGGCATCTACCTCGAGAGCGACGGCTCGCGCTACCCCTACCGGCTCAAGTACCGCGACCCCTGCTTCTGCAACCTGCAGATCTTCCCCAAGCTGCTGCGCGGCAACAAGATCGCCGACGCGGTGGCCATCTCCGGCAGCATCGACCTCGTGCTGGGGGGCATCGACAGGTAGATGGACCTCGTCATCGACATCCTGCGGGCGCTGCTCTTCGTCGTCATCGCCTACGCGGTGGTGTTCGTCGCGGCGCTCGTCAACATCGTCTTCGAGCGCCGCTTCCTGGCCTTCATGCAGGACCGGCTGGGACCGAACCGGACCGGCCCGCAGGGCCTGCTGCAGAGCGTCGCCGACGCCTTCAAGATGATGGGCAAGGAGGACTTCCGGCCCAGTCTCGCCGACCCGGTGCTGTTCACGCTCGCGCCGGTCATGGTCATGATCGGCGCCGTCGCCATCCAGGTCGTGCTGCCCTACACCGGCGGCCTCGTCGCCCGCGACCTCGACGTCGGCCTCATCTACATCGTCGCCATCACCGGCTTCACCACGCTCGCCATCCTCACCGGCGGCTGGGCCTCGCACAACAAGTACTCGCTGGTCGGCGCCCTGCGCGCCGCCGGCCAGATGATCAGCTACGAGGTGCCGATGATCCTCGCCCTGCTGGCGGTCGCCGCCGTGGCGGGCTCGCTCAGCCTCGGCGACCTGGTCGCCCTGCAGGACGGCTACCGCTGGCTCGTCCTGTACGCGCCGTTCACCTTCCTCATCTTCTACATCGCCTCGATCGCCGAGCTGAACCGCGGGCCGTTCGACCTCCCCGAGTCGGAGTCGGAGCTCGTCGCCGGCTACGGCAGCGAGTACTCGGGCATGCGCTTCGGCATGTTCTTCCTGAACGAGTACGCCGGCATGACCATCATGTCGATGGTCGTCGCCACCCTGTTCTTCGGCGGCTGGCACGGCCCGGGCGAGGACGCGCTCGTTTTCTGGGGCGTGCACTGGGTCGGCCTCCTCTGGTTCGTCCTCAAGGCGTACGTGCTGGTGTTCGCCCTGGTCTGGGTCCGGCTCTCGCTGCCCCGCCTTCAGGTCGACCAGCTCATGGCCTTCGCCTGGAAGGTGCTCATCCCGCTGGGCCTCGTGAACCTGCTCGCCACGGCGGCCGTCATGCTCTGGGTGCCGCGCTGGCGCCTCGGGCTGGCGGTGTTCAGCTGGCTCGCCCTGCTCGCCTTCGTCGGCCTCTTCGACCCGCTGCTCAAGCGTCGCCTGCGGCGCCAGCGCGAGCGGCTCCCGGTGGTGAACGCCTGATGCTCGGCATGCTCAAGGCCATGCGCACGACGCTCCGCCACCTTCCCATGAAGAAGGTGACGGTGCAGTACCCCGAGGAGCGTGAGCGCCTGCCCGAGCGCAGCCGCGGCCTCTTCCGGGTGGTCATCGACCCGGCCAGCGGCGAGGCGCGCTGCCGCGCCTGCACGCTGTGCGAGACGAACTGCCCGGTGCAGGTCATCCGCGTCAACGCGACCAGCAAGTACGACCTGCCGGTGCCGAACGTGGCGCGTCTCGCGGAGCGTCGCCTGGCGGCGCAGCCGAAGGTCGACCTCGCCCTGCTGCAGCCGGTGCTCGACGACTGGTACGAGCACGGCACCGGCCTCATCGCCATGCTCCAGGCGACGCAGGAGATCTACGGCTACCTGCCGCGGGCGGCGCTCGAGCGCCTGAGCCTGCAGACGGGCATCTCGCTGAGCCAGATCTACGGCGTGGCGAGCTTCTACAACCAGTTCCGGCTCTCGCCGGTGGGCGAGTACCTCATCGACGTCTGCCACGGCACCGCCTGCCACGTCGCCGGCGCGCCGCTCATCACCGCCGCGCTCGAGGAGGAGCTCGGCGTCCCCGAGGGCCGCACCACCCGCGACATGAAGTTCACGCTCTCCTCGGTCGCCTGCATGGGCGCCTGTTCGCAGGCCCCGGTCATGCGCATCGGCGACCAGACCTACGGCAACCTGACCCCCGACAAGACGCGCCGCATCATCCGTGAGCTCATGGAGAAGGTCGGCGCGAAGAGAGGCTGAGGCGGCGAGATGGACGACGCCACCGCGACGAACGCTGCGAACGCCACGCCGGCGGGCCACGACCCCGAGGCGCGCAACGTGCGCGTCGGCCGCGACACCGACGGCCGCCTCGTGGTCAGCGTCTGCACCGGCACCGCCTGCGTGTTCGCGGGCTCCTTCGCCGTTTACGACGCCTTCGTGCAGGAGGTGGAGAGAGCGGGGCTCGCCGACCGCGTGCGGGTGCGCAAGATCGGCTGCCACGGGCTGTGCTCCATGAGCCCCGTGGTGGTCACCGGCGACGACACGCTCTACGGGCACCTGCGTCCGGACGACGTGGCGACCGTGGTCGAGCAGCACCTGAAGAACGGCGAGCCGGTCACGAAGTTCCTGTACAAGGACCCGCAGACCGGGGCGCCGGTGCGCGACTGGCACGACATCCCCTTCTACCGCCGCCAGACCCGCATCGCCCTGCGCAACGTCGGCCAGGTCGACCCCGAGGACATCGACGACTGCCTCGCCCGCGGCGGCTACGGGGCGGCCCGCCGCGCCCTCACGGCGATGAGCCCCGAGGAGGTCATCGAGGAGGTCACCGCCAGCGGCATCCGCGGCCGCGGCGGCGCCGGCTTCCCCACCGGGGTCAAGTGGCGCCTCGCCCGCGAGGCCGCCGGCGCGCCCAAGTACCTCATCTGCAACGCCGACGAGGGCGACCCCGGCGCCTTCATGGACTGCTCCATCCTCGAGGGCGACCCGCACGCGGTGATCGAGGGCATGCTCATCGCCAGCTGGGCGATCGGCGCCCGCGAGGGCTACGTCTACGTGCGCGCCGAGTACCCGCTCGCCGTGCGCCGCCTGCGCCGCGCCATCGAGGCGGCCTACGAGCGCGGCCTGCTCGGCGCCGGCCTCTTCGGCACCGCCTGGTCGTTCGACCTCCGCGTCAAGGAGGGCGCCGGCGCCTTCGTCTGCGGCGAGGAGACCGCCCTCATCGCCTCCCTCGAGGGCCGCCGCGGCATGCCCCGCACGCGCCCCCCCTACCCCGCCGAGAGCGGCCTCTTCGGCAGGCCGACGACCATCAACAACGTCGAGACCTTCGCCACCATCCCCTGGATCGTCGCCCACGGCGCCGCCGCCTTCGCCGCCCTCGGCGCCGAGCGCAGCCGCGGCACCAAGGCCTTCAGCCTCGCCGGCAAGGTGGTCAACGGCGGCCTCTGCGAGGTGCCGATGGGCACCAGCCTGCGCGAGGTGGTCGAGGGCGTCGGCGGCGGCGTGCCCGCCGGCCGCACCCTCAAGGCGGTGCAGCTCGGCGGCCCCTCCGGCGGCTGCGTGCCGGCCAGCCTGCTCGACACCCCGGTCGACTACGAGAGCCTCGCCGCCACCGGCGCCATCGTCGGCTCCGGCGGCATGGTGGTGGTCGACGACACCACCTGCATGGTCGACCTGGCGCGCTTCTTCCTCCAGTTCACGCAGCGCGAGTCGTGCGGCAAGTGCGTGCCCTGCCGCCTCGGCACCAAGCGCATGCTCGAGACCCTCGACCGCATCGTCGCCGGCGAGGGCCGCGAGGGGGACGTGGAGAGGCTGGAACGCCTCGCCCGGGGCGTCAGGCGCACCAGCCTCTGCGGGCTCGGCCAGACGGCGCCGAACCCGGTGCTGACCACCATCCGCTATTTCAGGGACGAGTACGACGCCCACATCCGCGAGCGCCGCTGCCCCGCCGGCAGCTGCAAGGCGCTCATCACCTACGTCATCGACCCCGCCGCCTGCACCGGCTGCACCCTCTGCGCGCGCAAGTGCCCGGTGGGCTGCATCAGCGGCGAGAAGAAGCAGCCGCACGTCATCGACCCCGCCGCCTGCATCAAGTGCGACACCTGCCGCCAGGTCTGCAGGTTCGGGGCGGTCAGGGTGGAGAGCGGTGTGGCGGTGGCGGTGGCCGATGACGGCGGCACCACCGAGGCATGACGATGGCGACCACGGCTGACAACGTCCCGGCTTCTGCGGAGCGCCCCGACCTGGTGACCGTCACCATCGACGGCCAGGAGGTGCGCTGCGAGCGAGGCGAGACCATCCTCGAGGCCGCCCGCCGGCTGGGCATCCACATCCCGACCCTGTGCTACGAGCCGCGGCTGCCCGCCACGGCCGCCTGCCGCATCTGCATCGTTGAGGTGGAGGGCGCCCGCAAGGTCCTGCCCAGCTGCGCCACGCAGGTGACCGACGGCATGGTCGTGCGCACCAACACCGACCGCGTGCGGGCGATGCGCAGGCTGTACCTCGAGCTCCTGCTCAGCGACCACAACTCGTTCTGCACGCCGCCCTGCCGCGACGCCTGCCCGACGCACATCAAGATCCCGCAGTTCCTGGACTTCATCGCCCACCGCGACTACAGGAACGGCGTCCGCAAGCTGCGCGAGGACCTGCCCTTCCCGGCCATCCTCGGCCGCGTCTGCCCGCATCCGTGCGAGGGGCCCTGCCGTCGGCAGCTCATCGAGCACCCCATCTCCATCTGCCGGCTGCACCGCTTCATGGCCGACCAGTGCCTCGACGAGGAGCAGACCGGCGAGCTGCTGCTGCCCGTCGAGCCGAAAGCCGACTCGGGCAAGCGCATCGCCATCGTCGGCGCCGGCCCCGCCGGCCTCGCCTGCGCCTTCTACTCGCGGCTCGAGGGTCACGCGGTGAAGATCTTCGAGGCGCTGCCCAAGCCGGGCGGCATGCTGCGCTACGGCATCCCCAGCTACCGCCTGCCGCGCGACGTCCTCGACAAGGAGCTGAACGTCCTCTGGCGGCTGGGGGTGGAGCTGCAGGTCAACAGCCGCCTCGGGGTCGACTTCCAGCTCGAGGACCTGCTCGCCGAGTACGACGCGGTCTTCCTCGCCCTCGGCGCCTTCAACAGCAACCGCATGAACATCCCCGGCGAGGACGCCGAGGGCGTGGTCACCGCGGTCGACTTCCTCGGCGAGCTGGAGCTGCGCGGCGACGTGCACGTGGGCGAGAAGGTGGCCGTCATCGGCGGCGGCTTCACCGCCATGGACGCCTGCCGCACGAGCATCCGCAAGGGCGCGAAGGAGGTCACCTGCCTCTACCGGCGCTCGCGCAAGGAGATGCCGGCCCACCCCAGCGAGGTCGACGAGGCCGAGGAGGAGGGCGTCAAGCTCGAGCTCCTCGTCGCCCCGGTGCGCATCCTGACCGACGACCGCAACCGGGTGGTCGGCATCGAGATGCAGCGCATGCGCCTGGGCGAGCCCGACGCCTCCGGGCGGCGGCGGCCGGAGCCGATCGAGGGCTCTGAGTTCGTGGTCGAGTGCGACCAGGTCATCACCGCGATCGGCCAGTATCCGAAGCTCGACGGGACGAGCGAGGAGCAGGGCGTCAAGCGGACCAAGTGGCGCACCATCCAGGTCGACGACTGGACGCTGCAGACCGACAACCCGCGCGTCTTCGCCGGCGGCGACGCGGTGCTCGGCGCGCAGACGGTCATCCAGGCCATCGCCCAGGGCAAGAAGGCGGCCTGGAGCATCGACGCCTTCCTGCGCGGCGAGGACATGCGCAAGGTCTCGGCCGCCCTGGCCGAGCTCAGGGCGATGCCGTTCCTCGAGGCCCTGAGGGCCAGGAACGACCTCGACCCGCGCATCGCCCGCATGGCCGAGATCCCGCCGGTGTTCATCGACATGACCACCGACGTGTCGCGGCCCAGCCCGCCGCCGGAGATGCCCAAGCTCTCGCCCGAGGAGCGGCGGACGAACTTCCGCCAGATCGAGCTCGGGTTCAGCGAGGAGGAGGCGGTGCGCGGCGCCGAGCTCTGCCTGCAGTGCCACTGCCCGGCGAACGGCAAGTGCGACCTGCAGCGCTACAGCGTCGAGTACGAGGTCTTCCGGAACCGCTTCCACGGCGGCGCCGCCCACGACTACCCGGCCGACTTCCGCCACGACTTCATCATGCGAGAGCCCAACCGCTGCATCAACTGCGGCCGCTGCGTGAGGGTCTGCCGGCTCGAGGTCGGGGCGAGCTGCTACGACAACATGGGTCGCGGCTTCGACACCATCGTCAGCACGGCCGACAACCTGCCGCTGCAGATGGTCGGCTGCGTCAGTTGCGGCAAGTGCGCCGAGACCTGCCCGACCGGGGCAATCGAGACCAACCCGCGGCTGCTGCAGAGCTACGAGCTCGACGAGAGCCGCTGCATCTTCTGCGGCGAGTGCGTCGAGGTGTGCCCGTACGACGCCCTCGAGCAGACCGACTTCTTCGAGCTCGCCGGCTACAGCCGCAGCGCCCTCGCGCACGAGCCGCTCTACGTGCGCGAGCCGCGCACCGTCGACCCGCTGCGCGAGAAGGTCAAGGACCTCGTCCCCCACGTCCTCGCCAGCGAGCGCGGGCGCGGCTGGCTGTGGACACCGATGGGTGACGAGCCGGTGCCGCTCGACGACGAGGAGGGGTCCTGATGCCCGGCGGCGACTTCCACCCTTGGCTGTTCGTCATCGTGGCCGCCTGGGTGCTGGTGTGCGGCCTCGGCGTGGTGCTCTTCCGCAAGGTCATGTACTCGGCCGTGGCGATGGTCTTCTGCTTCCTCGGCGTGGCCTTCGCCTACGCCCTGCTGAACGCGCCGCTGCTCGCCGTGGTGCAGGTGCTCGTCTACGTCGGCGCCATCTCGGTGGTCATCATCTTCGCCATCATGCTGACCGAGGTGCACTCCGGGCCGCTGCGCCTGTTCTTCAACCGCCAGACGCTGGCGGCGGCGCTGCTGTCGCTGGCCGCCGCCGCCGTGCTGGCCGTGGCCGGCCTCTCCTCCGAGGTCGAGTCGGTGGGTGAGAAGTCGCTGACCCCGGGCGTGCGCGAGCTCTCGCGCATCGTCTTCGACCGCTTCGTGTTCCCGTTCGAGTTCGTCTCGCTGGTGCTGGTGGCGGCGATGGTGGCCGCCATCGTGCTGGCCCGGCGTGAGGAGGAGCGCGGATGAGCCCGCTCGCCTGGTGGCTGCTGCTCGCCCTCCTGCTGTTCTGCATCGGCGCCTTCGGCGTGCTGGCGCGGCGCAACGTGATCGTCGTGGTCATGAGCCTCGAGCTCATGCTGAACGCCGTGAACCTGGCCCTCGTGGCGACGGCCAACTTCCGCGCCGGGGCCCCTGGCGCGGGCACCGTGTTCGCGCTGTTCATCATCGTGCTCGCCGCCGCCGAGGTGACGGTGGGCCTGGCCATCGTCATCGCGGCCTACCGGCACCGCCGCACCGTCCAGGCCGACACCTACAGCGAGTTGAAGGGCTGACGGGCTCACGACCATGGGAGGGGACACGTTCATGAAGACGGCCGTGGCGCTGATCGTCCTCCTGCCCCTCGCGGGCTTCATCGTCACGCTCGTCTTCGGCAAGCGGTTCTTCGGCCGCCAGGCCCACCTCCTGCCGACGGGGCTGGTGACGGTCGCCGCGGCGCTCTGCGTGGCGGTCTTCCTGCGGGTGCTCTCGCACCAGCACGAGGTGTTCGTCTGGGACGCGTTCTCATGGATCAGGGCGGGCGAGTTCCACGTCACCTGGGGCTTCCAGGTCGACACCCTGACCGCCGTGATGCTGCTCATCGTCGGCGTCATCGGGATGCTCGTGCACTACTACTCGATCGGCTACATGCACGGCGACCCCGGCTACTACCGCTTCTTCGCCTACCTGAACCTGTTCATGTTCGCGATGTTCGTGCTGGTGCTCGCGGACAACTTCCTGCTGCTGTTCCTCGGCTGGGAGGGCGTGGGCCTCTGCTCGTACATCCTCATCAGCTTCTGGTACCAGAAGAAGAGCGCCAGCCAGGCGGGAAAGAAGGCCTTCCTGGTCAACCGCGTGGGCGACTTCGGGTTCACGCTCGGCATGTTCCTCGTGTTCGTGACCACCGGCACGCTGCAGTTCAGCGGCGTGTTCGAGAAGGCCGGGGCCATCGGCGCCGGCACGCTGGCGTGGATCTGCCTGCTGCTCTTCACCGGCGCGGTCGGCAAGAGCGCCCAGTTCCCGCTGCACGTGTGGCTCCCGGACGCCATGGAGGGCCCGACCCCGGTCAGCGCCCTCATCCACGCCGCCACCATGGTGAACGCCGGCGTCTACATGGTGGCGCGCTCGTACCCGCTCTTCATGCACTCGGAGACGGCGATGCTGGTGGTCATGGCCGTGGGGACGTTCACGGCCATCTTCGCCGCCGCCATCGCCATCACCCAGAACGACATCAAGAAGGTGATCGCCTACTCGACGATCTCGTCGCTGGGCTTCATGTTCATGGCCCTCGGCGCCGGGGCCTGGGCGGCCGGCATCTTCTACCTGTTCGCCCACGGCTTCTTCAAGGGCCTGCTCTTCCTCTGCTCAGGCTCGGTCATCCACGCCATGGGCGGCGAGCAGGACATGCGCCTCATGGGCGGCCTGCGGCGCAAGCTGCCGGTCACCTTCTGGACCATGCTGGCGGGGGCGCTGGCGATGGTCGGCATGATCCCGTTCTCGGGCTTCTGGGCAAAGGACGAGATCGTCGGTGCGACGTTCGTCAACGGCTACTACGTGGTCTGGGCCGTGGCCATCGTCACCGTCCTGCTCACGGCCATCTACATGTTCCGGCTCATGTTCCTCACCTTCTGGGGCGAGAACCGCGCCCCGGCCGAGGTGCAGGCGCACATCCACGAGTCGCCGCCGGTCATGACCGTGCCGCTCGTGCTGCTCGCCATCCCGGCCACCTTCCTCGGCCTCGTGGTCGGCCTGCCGCCGGAGGGCGGCTGGATCCACCGCTTCCTCGAGCCGGTCTTCTTCGAGGTCGAGCACGAGGAGTTCCACTGGCTGGGCACCGGCGGCGCCCTCATGCTGGTCTCGCTGGCCGTGGTCACGGCCGGCATCGCCGTCGCCTGGTGGATGTACGTGCGCGAGACCGGCGTCCCGGCGCGGCTCGCCGCCCGCTACCCGGCGCTCTACCGCGCCAGCCTCAACAAGTTCTACATGGACGACATCTACGACGTGGTGCCGGTGCGGGCCACCATCGGCCTCGCCCGCTTCCTCTGGGGCGTGGTCGACGTGCGGCTGGTCGACGGCGCCGTGAACGGCCTCGCCTGGCTCTGGGGCTGGACGGGCGCCCGCCTGCGGCCGGTCCAGACCGGGCGGGCGCAGAACTACGCCCTGTACGTCCTCACCGCCGCCGTCGCCCTCGTCGCCGTGGCGGCTTGGGTCTGGGGGAGCTGAGATGGGCTGGCGCGAGCAGATCGGGTTCCCAATCCTCTCGCTCATCACCTTCCTGCCGCTGGCCGGCGTGGTGGCGATGCTGGCCGTCGGGCGGGGCCGCCCGGCGCTCTACAAGGCCATCGCCCTCGTCTCGACGCTGGCCGCCTTCGTCCTCTCGGTGGTGCTGCTCTTCGCCTTCGAGCGCGAGGCCGCGGGCATGCAGTTCACCGAGGACGTGCTCTGGGTGAAGGCGCTCAACATCCACTACGCCATGGGCGCCGACGGCATCGCCGCCCTGCTCCTCTTCCTGACCACCTTGCTGGGCGTGGTGGTCGTCGTGTCGAGCTGGAACTACGTGAAGGACCGCGAGTTCGGCTTCTTCGTCTCCCTGCTGCTGCTCCAGGTCGGCATGGCCGGCGTGTTCTGTGCCACCGACCTGTTCCTGTTCTACGTGTTCTGGGAGGCGATGCTGGTGCCGATGTACTTCATCATCGGCATCTGGGGCGGCCCGCGGCGCGTCTACGCGGCGATCAAGTTCTTCCTCTTCACGCTCGCCGGCAGCCTGCTCATGCTGGTCGCCATCATCGTCGTGGTGTGGGCGACGAAGCAGGCCACGGGCGCCTACACGTTCGACATCCACGAGCTGAGCCGGCAGGTCTACTCGTACCACGTGCAGTACTGGGCCTTCCTGGCCTTCTTCCTCGCCTTCGCCATCAAGGTGCCGATGTTCCCGCTGCACACGTGGCTGCCCGACGCCCACGTCGAGGCGCCGACCGCCGGCTCGGTCATCCTCGCTGGCGTGCTCCTGAAGATGGGCGGGTACGGCATGCTGCGCTTCTGCCTGCCGTTCTTCCCCGACGCCACCGTCACCTTCGTGCCCTGGGTGCTCGCCCTCTCGGTGGTGGCGATCGTCTACGGCGCCCTGGTCTCGATGGTGCAGAAGGACCTCAAGAAGCTGGTCGCCTACTCCAGCGTCAGCCACATGGGCTTCGTCACCGCCGGCATCTTCGCCGCCGTGGCGGTGACCGGGAACGC
>Ga0315298_1008605_pt1 | contig 12945 bp, 9 predicted proteins | sample WHS_1_MG_FD_203077 | JGI IMG/M metagenome (GOLD analysis project Ga0315298, IMG submission 203077) | Extremophilic microbial mat communities from Washburn Hot Springs, YNP, Wyoming, USA - WHS_1_MG | ecosystem: Environmental > Aquatic > Thermal springs > Hot (42-90C) | place: USA: Wyoming...
TACGCCTTCGCTTCGGCCGTTCTGCGGACGATCTCGACGAAGGAGTCGGCTTTCAAGCTGGCGCCGCCCACCAGGGCGCCGTCGATCTCCGGCTGGGAGACGAACTCGGTGACGTTCTCCGGTGTGACGCTCCCACCATATTGGATCCTGATGGAGTCGCCCACCGCGCTGCCAAACATGGTCCCGACCACGTCTCGGATCATCCCGATCACGCGGTTGGCGTCTGCACCGGTAGCGGGTCTGCCGGTGCCGATGGCCCACACCGGCTCGTAGGCGATCACCAACCCGCCGATGCCGGCCAGGCCAGAGAGCCCCGCCCGAACCTGGCGAGTCACGATCTCCTCGGTCTTGCCCGCCTCGTACTCATCCAGCCGCTCGCCAACGCACATGATGGGCATCAAGCCGTGCTCCAGAGCAGCCTTCACCTTCCTCGCGACCAGCTCGTCGGTGTCGCCGAAATACTGCCGTCTCTCGCTGTGCCCCAGGATGACATAGTCCACCAGACCCTGGAGCATCAACGGGCTGACCTCTCCCGTATAGGCGCCCTTTTCCTGGAAGTACATGTTCTGGGCGCCCACGCGGATGTCGCTTCCCTTGAGATGATCCCGAATGGCGGCTATGGAGATGAACGGGGGGCAGACCACCCTCTCCACCGATGCGATGCCCTCCAGATGGGGCCGCATGGCATCGACCAGTGCGGTCCCCTCTTCCAGGGTAGTGTTCATCTTCCAGTTGCCCGCGATGATGGGTAATCGAGCCAATGCTCTCCCTCCAGACCCTCACTCCGACCACGCCCAATGCGGGACGTGGGAAGAGATGTGACGAAGTGCTCAAGTGTGTTCTATCAGGCTCTTGCCCGTCATGGCCTCGGGCTGCGGTATCCCTAGCAGCTCCAGGACGGTGGGGGCGACATCTGAGAGGGCCCCTCCCTCCCTGAGCTTCAGGCCCTTCACTTGCGACCCGACCAGGACGAAGGGGACGAGATTGGTGGTGTGGGCCGTGAAAGGGCCGTGAGACTCGGGGTCGATCATTTCCTCGGCGTTGCCGTGGTCGGCGGTAACGATGGCGCCCCCACCCTTCTGGAGAACCTTCTCCACGATCTTCCCAACGCAGCCGTCCACGGTCTCGATGGCCTTTACCGCCGCCGGTATGACTCCGGTGTGCCCTACCATGTCGCCATTGGCGAAGTTCACTATGATTACCGGATGCTCTCCCTGCTCGAGGATGTTAAGCACCACATCGCGAACCTGAGGGGCGCTCATTTCAGGCTGGAGATCGTAGGTGGGCACCTTAGGCGACGGCACCAGCAACCGGTCCTCCAGGGGGAAAGGCTCCTCGCGTCCGCCGTTGAAGAAGAAGGTGACGTGGGCGTACTTCTCCGTCTCCGCCGTATGGAACTGGCGGATCCCGTTCTCGCTCAGGATCTGGGCAAGCCCTTGCTCCACGTTCTCCGGCGGGAAGGCCACGGTGACGGGCAAGCCTTCCTCGTACTCCGTCATGGTCACTACCAGCAGATCCTGAAGCTTGGGCCCTCTGTTGAAGTAGGGCATCTCGTCCATGACGAGTGCTCTCGTCAGCTCCCTGGTTCGGTCGGTGCGAAAGTTGTAGAAGATGAGGGCGTCGTGGTCCGAGATCAGCGACTCCCTCCGCTCCTCGGGAGTCTTGCCCACGATGGCTGGGACGATGAACTCGTCGGTAATGCCCTTTGCGTAGGATGCCTCTATGATCGCCTCAGCCGTCGGACCGGTGTCGCCCTCGCCGTACACCATGGCTCGGTAGGCCTTCTCGATGCGATCCCAGCGTCGATCCCTGTCCATGGCATAGTAGCGGCCCGCGACGGTGGCGATGCGGCCGGTGCCGAGGGCCTTGATACGCTCCTCGACCTCCCTGACGAAGCCAAGGGCGCTGTTGGGCAGGGTGTCGCGGCCGTCGGTGATGGCGTGCACCTCCACCATGGGAAGGTGGTGCTGGGCTGCCAGGCTAAGTAGCGCGAACAGGTGGTCGATGTGGCTGTGGACGCCACCGGGTCCCAGCAACCCCAGTAGATGCAGCTTGGAACCACGCTCTCTGACGTGCTGGATAGCCTTGAGGAAGGCGGGGTTCTGGAAGAAGGAGCGGTCCTGCACGGCCAGCGAGATGCGGACCAGGTCCTGATAGACCACTCGGCCCGCACCGATATTCAGGTGGCCCACCTCGGAGTTCCCCATCTGCCCTGGAGGGAGACCCACCCGCGTGCCGGACGCTTCCAGCTTGGTGTGCGGGTACTCCCTCCAGAGGGTGTCCATATTGGGCGTGTCGGCCAGGGTGACGGCGTTCCCTGGTCCCGGGGGGGCGCAGCCCCACCCGTCCATGATTATGAGGACTAGCGGTTGTATCTTGGGTCTCATGATCGCCTTCTCGGTGCTTAGCTCGGCTTCTGTCCTGGGGCTCGGCTATCGGGTACAACCACGCGCCGGGCCCCGGGAGCGCGTGGCTACTTCTTGTCCTCCAGGGCTGCCACCCCGGGGAGGGTTCGTCCCTCTATCAGCTCGAGCGATGCTCCCCCTCCCGTGGAGATATGGCTCATGCGGTCGGAGTAGCCCATCTGCTCCACGGCGGCTACCGAGTCGCCTCCCCCGACGACGGTGGTGGCGCCGGAGTTCGCCAGGATCTCGGCGATCGCCCTGGTTCCGGCGGCGAACCTGGGCATCTCGAAGACGCCCATGGGGCCGTTCCAGAAGATCGTCTTGGCCGGCTGGAGGAGCGAGCGGAACTCCTCGATGGTACGCGGGCCGATGTCAACGATGGCCCAACCCTCGGGGATCTTGTCCACATCCACCACCACGGTGGGGGCGTCGGCTTCGAAGCGCTCGGCCGCCACCACATCGACGGGCAGTCCCAGCCGGACACCGCGGTCCTGAGCCCGCCGCATAAGGTCCCAGGCTACATCGATCATGTCCGGCTCCAGCAGAGACTTGCCCACATCATACCCCTTGGCCTTGAGGAAGGTGTTGGCCATACCCCCGCCGATGATCAGGATGTCGACCTTGTCCAGAAGGTTCTGAAGGACCTTGATCTTGGTGGACACCTTGGCGCCACCAATGATGGCAGCGAATGGGTGATCGGGGTTTTCCACGATCTTTCCAAGCGCCTCCAGCTCCTTCTGCATGAGGAAACCCGCCACAGCCGGAAGGTGGTGGGCTACTCCCTCGGTCGAAGCGTGGGCCCGATGAGCGGTGCCGAAGGCATCGTTGACGTAGATCTCCCCCAGGGAGGCGAGCTGCCTGGCGAAGTCGGGGTCGTTGGCCTCCTCCTCCGGATGGAAGCGGAGGTTCTCTAGAAGCAGCACCTCTCCGGGCTGAAGCTCTCGGACGAGTCTCTCCACTTCCGGGCCCACGCAGTCCGGAGCGGTCTTCACCTGCTGGCCCAGCAGTCGCTCCAGCTCCCGTGCCACTGGGGCCATGCGCAGCGACTCCACCACCTTCCCGTCGGGCCTCCCGAGGTGGGACATCAGAACCACCCTGGCGTTGCGCTCCAGGAGGTAGCGGATGGTGGGCAGGGCCGCCTCGATGCGGGTGGCATCGGTCACGTGCCCCTGCTTGTCCAGTGGAACGTTGAAGTCCACGCGGACGAGGACGGTCTTCCCGGCCACGTCCACGTCGCGCACCGTCTTCTTGTCCATGGCATCACTTCCCGGCGATGTAGGCTGCCAGGTCGGCAACCCGGCAGGAGTACCCCCACTCGTTGTCGTACCAGCTCATCACCTTGACCATGGTCCCCTGCATGACCATGGTGGAGAGGGCGTCCACTATGGAGGAGGCTGGATTGCCCCTGAAGTCGGAGGAGACGAGCGGCTCGTCGGTGACCTCCAGGATACCCTTCATGCGTCCGGCCGCCGCGGCCCTCATGGCATTGTTCACCTCCTCCGGGGTGGTCTCTCTGCTCACGTCCACCACCAGATCGATGATGCTCACAGTAGCCGTCGGCACCCTGATGGCGATCCCATGGAACTTGCCCTTCAGCTCCGGGATCACCAGCGCAGCTGCCTTTGCCGCTCCCGTGGATGTGGGGATCATGTTGATGGCCGCCGCACGAGCCCTGCGCAGGTCTTTGTGCTGCTGGTCGAGGATGCGCTGGTCGTTGGTGTAGGAGTGGACGGTCGTCATCAGCCCGCGGACGATCCCGAAGCTGTCGTTCAGCACCTTGGCCACAGGGGCAAGGCAGTTGGTGGTGCAGGATGCGTTGGAGATGATGTAGTGTTTGGAGGGATCATAGACCTCCTCGTTTACGCCCAGCACGATGGTGACGTCCTCGTTCTTGGCGGGCGCGGTAATGATCACCCTCTTGGCGCCGCCATCCAGGTGGGCCTTGGCCTTGGTGGCGTCGGTGAAGATGCCAGTGGACTCTATCACGATATCCACGCCCATGTCCCCCCAGGGGATCTTGGCCGGGTCCTTTTCGGCGACGACCTGGACCCTGTGTCCATTGACTACCAGGGCGTTCTCCTCCGCCTTGACCTCGCCTGGAAAGATCCCATAGGTGGAGTCGTACTTCAGGAGGTGGGCGTTGGTGGCGGTGTCGGTAAGGTCGTTCACCACCACCACCTCCAGCTCGTTGGGGTGCCTCTCCATCATAGCCTTCATGGACTGCCGGCCGATGCGGCCAAAACCGTTGATGCCAACTCTGACTGCCATGGGTTCTCCTTTCCCTGGATCCCCTGCTCCCACCCCGCGGGGTGCAGGTGCGCTGCAACTACTTTGTTCGTAAGCGTAGTACAGGGGCGACCTCTCAGTCGCCCCTGCAAGTTTCGGACTAGCCTCTTCTGATGTTGTAGAAGGCGTTCAGACCCGCATAGACCGCTACGTCCCCCAGCTCTTCCTCGATGCGGAGCAGCTGGTTGTACTTGGCCACGCGCTCGCCCCTGGCCGGCGCTCCTGTCTTGATCTGCCCCGCGTTGGTCGCAACCGCCAAGTCCGCGATGGTCGTATCCTCCGTCTCGCCCGAGCGGTGGGAGACCACGGCCGTGAAACGGGCTCGCTGGGCCATCTGTATGGTGTCCAGCGTCTCGGTGAGGGTGCCTATCTGGTTCAGCTTGATCAGGATGGAGTTGGCCGAGCCCTCCTGGATCCCCCGCTTCAGCCGGTTGGGGTTCGTCACGAAGAGGTCGTCGCCCATTATCTGGACCCGTTCGCCCAGCTGCTGGTTGAGCTGGGCCCAGCCTTCCCAGTCGTCCTCAGCCAGCCCGTCCTCGATGGATATTATCGGATACTGCCTCACCAGGTCGGCGTAGAACTCCACCATCTGCTCAGAGGTAAGGCTCCGTCCCTCCTTCTTCAGATGGTACATGCCGTTCTCGTAGAGCTCGGAGGCCGCTGGGTCCAGTGCCAGATAGACCTGCTCGCCCGGCTTGTAGCCGGCCGCACTGATGGCTTCCAGGATCAGGTCCAGCGCCTCCCTGTTGGATCTCAGGCTGGGAGCGAAGCCCCCCTCGTCCCCGACGTTGGTGTTGAGCCCCTTCCCTTTGAGAACCTTCTTCAGCGACTGGTAGATCTCGGCGCTCCAACGGAGGGCTTCGGCGAAGCTCTCAGCTCCCACAGGCGCAATCATGAACTCCTGCAGGTCCGTGGAGTCCGCGGCGTGCTTCCCCCCGTTCAGGATGTTCAGCAGCGGGACCGGAAGCATCCTGGCGTTGGGGCCGCCCAGGTATCTGTAGAGCGGGAGGTCCAGGTAGTTTGCCGCCGCGTGGGCGCACGCCAGCGATACCCCTAGCATGGCGTTTGCGCCCAGCTTGCTCTTGTTCTCCGTCCCGTCCAGCTCGATCATCAGCTGGTCGATGTCGGCCTGATCCAGGGCCGACATGCCCGCTAGCTCCTCGGCTATCACGTCGGTGATGTTCTCGATGGCCTTCTGGACGCCTGCGCCGCCGAAGCGGCCGGGATCCTGGTCCCGCAGCTCCAGGGCCTCGTGGGCCCCGGTGGAAGCCCCGGACGGCACGGCAGCTCGACCGATGGTGCCGTCCTCGAGGATGACCTCCACCTCCACTGTCGGGTTCCCCCTGGAGTCCAGGATCTCCCTGGCCAGTACGTCGGTGATCGTCGACATCTCTCACTCTCCTCACAAGGTTCGAGGGCCGGTGCTGAGCCCGCGCGTTCCCGTGGGCTGCCCATTACCTACCTGGACGACAGACCCAGGTCCTCCCTGAGTCCGTCGTAGTCCAGATGGGCATCCAGCATCCTCTCGAACCGCTTAAGCTTCTTCTCCTCGTGGAACTGGACCTCTGTGAAGGCTTGTTCCACCAGACCCGCGGCCGTCAGCGTGTCCTGCTGCACCAGAACCACCGGAACCCCCAGCTCCTCAGCCCTGCCCAGGATGAGAGGGCTAGGGTTCAGGTTGCCCGTCAGCACCAGGCACTTGGTCGATGTCTCAAGGGCTGCCAGCTGAATGTCCGGCCGGTCACCCCCGGTAATCACGACCTTGTTCGGCTTCCGTCTGAAGTAGTTGAGGGCGTTCTCCACGCTCATCGCCCCCACCATGACGTTCTCCACCAGCTCGTCCATGTGCTCCTGCCCGGAGATCACCCGACCGCCCAGCTTGGAGACCAGGTCGGACACGCTCACGGCCATCATCATCCGGTCCTCCGGTATGATGGCATAGACCTTCACCCCGCGTCTGGCAAGGAAGGGGGCCAGCGACTCTGTGACGAACTCGATCATGGGCTGGGGGACCGCGTTCATCACCACCCCCAAGAAGCGGGTGTTGAACCACTTCTTGGCGGCCAGGATGTTGTCACCCATGAGCTCGCTGCTCCCTCTGGTCACCAGAAGACATCGGGCGTCGAACATGTCGACGACCGTCTTGGGGTCCAGCCCCACCATGGTTCCCGCTGCCATGCCGCTCACCCCCTCCACCACCATCACATCCTTCCCGGTGGAGGCGATCTGGTAGGCGTCCATCACTTTCTGCCGCAGGTCCCCGATCTTATCGGCGAGGATCCAGTCGAGGGTCTCCCCGTCGATCACGACTGGTGTCAGCACCTCCATGGGCTCCGCCAGGCCCAGGGAGCGCTTCATCACCGCAGCGCAGGTGCGCGCGGTCTCAACCTGCTTGAGGGCCGCGGTGACAGGTCGGATGTAGCCGACCCTCAAACCTTCCCCCGCGAGCTTCCTGGCCAGCCCCAGCCCAAGCACTGTCTTTCCCGCGAAGCTCTCCATGGACGCGACATACAGGGAAACCATCGTCAGCACCCTCCCACATGAGAATAATCGGGCTTCAGCCCGTCCCGTCGGCTCCATGCTCGCGCGGGTATTCAGCTGTTGCCAAGGGGCCAGATCAACCCAGGTTGGTGCATCTTGGGTCTCTCCGGCCCCTTGGTGTCCTCCGTGGTCTGACGTCCGCCCGCTGCCGAGGGTGCGGACCCTCGCGCCATGGTCCCGCCGTAGCTATTTCATCGGGGCTAAGGTCAGCCTTGCGTCCAGCGCGATGGCTCCCTGGCCCTCCGGCATCAGGACCAGCGGGTTGATGTCCAGCTCCAGGATCTCCGGAAAATCGGTGACCAGCTGGGAGACCCTCATCAGCACGTCCTTGGCCGCTTCCAGGTCCGCCCTGGGCTCACCTCTCGCTCCGAGAAGTAGCTGGTAGGAACGGATCTCGCTCATCATGTTTCGAGCTGATCGCTCGTTGATGGGGGCCACCCTGAAGCTGACATCCTTCAGCACCTCCACGTAGATGCCCCCGAGACCGAACATCAGCAGAGGGCCGAACTGCGGGTCCCTGTTCATCCCGATGATCACCTCGCGGCCCTTGGGGACCATCTCCGCGATGTTGACCCCCCAAATGTCGGCGTCCGGCATCCTGGTGCGTACCTTGGCGATCATGGTATGGAAGGCGTGCTCTACCTCCTCCACGCTGTTCAGCCCCACCATCACGCCGCCGACGTCGGACTTGTGCAGGATGTCCGGGGAGGCGATCTTCATCACCACGGGGAAGCCGACCTGCGCGGCAAGCCGCCCCGCCTCCGCGGCGTTGGTGGCCAGGCCGCCCTTGGGGATGCGGATACCGTACGCCTCCAGCACCGTGCGCCCCTCGACCTCGCCCAGGGTGAGCCGCCCCTCCTTTCGGAAGCGTGTGAACAGCTCCGACACCGTGGCCTTGTCCACATCGAATGTGGGGATGGTGAGCTCGGGGGAGTCCAGCCACCGCCGGTAGCGGACCATGGCGGCGAGGGCCTCCATGGCTCGCTCCGGGAACGGGTAGTTGGGGATCCCGTTGGCGGAGAGTATGCCGATCCCCTCCCTGACCTGGGCCGCTCCCATGAAGGAGGTCAGAACAGGCTTGTCGAAGCGACGCGCCACCTCCGCGATGGCCCTGGCGGTCTCGGTGGTGTTGGTCATCACCTGGGGGGTCAGCAGCACCACCACGGCGTGGACGTTGGGATCCTGCAGCACCAGCTCGGTGGCCGTGGCGTAGCGGTCCGGAAGCGCATCTCCCAGCACGTCCACGGGGTTGTGGGCACTGGCCTGCGGGGGCAGGGCTGCCTGCAGCTTCTCGGTTGTCTCGGGGCTGAGGCTTGCTATCTTCAACCCGAGACGCTCCGCCGCGTCGCTTGCCATGATGCCTGGGCCGCCGGCGTTAGTCACCACGGCTACCTGGTTCCCCATGGGGACCGGCTGGTTGGCGAAGGCGAAGGCGTAATCGAACAGCTCCTGCACCGATGTAGCCCTGATCACCCCGCACTGGGCGAAGGCGGCCTTGTAGGCTGCGTCGGACCCGGCCAAAGTGCCGGTGTGCGACGACACCGCCCGCTGACCCGCGGCCGTGGTGCCCGACTTGATAACTAGGACTGGCTTCTTCTTGGTCACCTTCTTGGCTGTCTGGATGAAGCGCGGCCCATCGCTGATCCCTTCCAGGTAGCCGAGGATGACCTTGGTATTGGGATCGTCCACCCACGACTCGAGCAAATCGATTTCGTCAACATCCGACTTGTTGCCCAGGCTGACCATGCTGGAGAACCCGAAGTCCTCTCCAATGGACCAGTCCAGGATGGCCGACATGAGGGCACCTGACTGAGACATGAAGGCGGTCCGGCCCTGCTTGGGCATGACGGCGGCGAACGTGGCGTTGATCGGGGCGAAGGTGTCGACCACGCCTAGCACGTTTGGCCCGATGATCCGCATCCCGTAGCGGGCCGCCGTCTCGGTGATCTCCCTCTCCATCTTGCGGCCTTCGGGGCCGACCTCGCGGAACCCGGCGCTGATGATTATCAGGCCGCGGACGCCTTTTCGTCCGCACTCCTCCACCACTTGAGGGACGAAGCGCGCAGGGGTTGTGACCACGGCGAGGTCCACCTCCCCCGGCACATCCAGGACCGACGGGAAGGCCTTCAGCCCCAGGATCTCGGTGGCCTTGGGGTTGATGGGGTACACCGGGCCGCCGTATCCTGCGGTGAGGATGTTGTTGAGGACGCTGCCTCCCAGCCCCTTGGGATCCCTAGTGGCCCCGACCACGGCCACAGACTTCGGCTTGAAGAAGACGTCCAGCACGTTGCCCCCCGATCGGCTGCTGAAAACGACGGACTCCGGCTTGAAAATGGTCTCGGTCACGTCTCTCTCTGCCTCCTTGCAGCGATGAACTTCGTTGTGTGCCCACTGTGGCCGGCGGCGGCCGTTTTCGGGCAGCATCGCCCGGGGATCCCCTGTCTACAGATCCTCTTGATCCCAACTACGACCCGCTGGAGCGAGCAAGAACCAGACCAATCCCGCTCCTGGCCACAGCAAGGATAGCACGGCCATCATCAGCTTCTCAACCGCTTCTCTGCAGGGCGAGGCGCCACCAGCAGGGTGAGCCCTCTGACCCCTACCACCTCCACTAGTTCTCCCTCCGCGATGCTCCCGCTCTCGCTCAGGGCCTTCCACAGCTCCCCGTTCAGGAAGACCATCCCGGCCGGGTCGAGAGCCGTCCTGGCCGTCCCAACCTGCCCCACCAGGCCCTCCTTGCCGATGGCTGGTGGACGTCGGCGTGACCGAACGATGGCGCTGACCACGAAGAAGAAGAAGGCAGCCAGCCCGGCAGTGACCGATATGATGGCCACTCGGGAGATCTCCAGGAAGGGCGCGTTCCTGGTGTTGATGAGCATGAGAGAACCCAGCACGAAGGAGATGGCACCTCCGGCGGTTAGCATCCCATGGGTCGGGGCGAAGATGTCGGCCGCGAAGAGTAGGAACGCAAATCCGATCAGCAGCAGCCCCGCGATGTTGACGGGAAGGGTGCCCAGCCCGAAGAGGGCGAAGAGCAGGCAGATCCCACCCACAACCCCCGGGAGTATGGCCCCTGGGTTGGAAAGCTCAAAGATGAGGCCCATGGTTCCCAGGCTCAGCAGGATGTAGGCGATGGTGGGATCGCTGATGACGTGTAGCAGGCTCTCGAAGGGGGTCATCTCGATCCTCTCCACCGGCAGACCCCTGGTGGCCAGAGTCACCCTGCCCCCGGCGAGCTGCACCTCTCGCCCGTCGATGCTATCCAGCAGGGATGGCAGATCGTCGGCGAGCAGGTCGACCACCTTCAGATCCACCGCCTCCTGAGCGGTTACGTTGACACTCTCCCTCACGGCCTTCTCCGCCCAATCCGCATTCCGGCCCCGGGACTGGGCGATCCCCTTGATGTATGCTACCGCATCGTTGGTCACCTTCTGCTGCATGGTGTCGGACAGCTGCTGCTCGCTCCCGCTATCGCCCAGGGCGACGGGGTGGGCGGAACCGATGTTGGTGTTGGGCGCCATGGCAGCGATGTGGGCAGCATAGGTGATGTAGACGCCGGCCGAACCTGCTCGAGCCCCCGGTGGGGCCACGTAGACCACCACCGGCACTCGCGAGGCCATGATCCTCTGGATTATGGCCCGCATGGAGGTGTCGAGCCCTCCAGGCGTGTCCATCTCGATCACCACAGCGACGGCCCCGCTCTCCTCCGCCTGGCTGATGGCCCTCTCGATGTAGCCAGCGGCGACCGGGTTTATGATCCCTCGAAGCTGAACAAGAGCCACGTGGTTCCCTTGCGCGGAGGTGGACCTAGGGGCCGCCACGGCCGCCAGGAGGAGCAGGATGAGCTGCAGGCCAATAGTGAGCAGTCTTCTCGAAGGTAGCATTCCGCCACCCCCCTTTCAAAGGGTATCATAGCAAGAAAGGCGGCGGCAGTCAGCCTTTGGAGATAAAGCGATAGCTTTCTGCAACTGAATGGCTGCTGAAGGGATGTTGCATCGCCCATCGGGGACATGCATGATGTAAACTGAGCGAAGGTTTCCATTTACCTCACCTTTTGCATGAGGAGGGCTGCGGATGGATCTGGGATTGACCGGGAAGGTGGCGCTGGTGACCGGTGGCAGCTACGGGATTGGCAGGGCCATCGCGCTCCGACTGGCCGAGGAGGGGGCCAGGGTGGCCATCTGCGCCAGACGCGAGGATGTCCTTCGGGAGGCGGCCTCCGAGATCGAGGAGAAGACGGGCGGCGAGGTGCTGCCGGTGGTGGCCGACGTGTCTCGCCTTGAAGATATCGAGCGGTTCGTCGCGCTGAGCCTGCAGAGGTTCGGGAGGATCGACATTCTGGTGAACAACGCGGGCTCCACCAGCGCCAACTTCTTCGGGGACGTGACCGACGAGATGTGGTATCAGGACCTGGACCTGAAGCTCATGGCGGCGGTTCGGCTATGCCGTCTGTGCATACCGGAGATGAAGAAGGTAGGCGGGGGCAGGATCATCAACATCACCATGGTCCGGGCCAAGCAGCCCGGCCCCAGGTCGGTGCCAACGTCGGTGTCCCGTGCCGCCGGAATGGCTCTGACCAAGGCGCTCTCCAAGGACTACGCCGCCGACAACATCCTGGTGAACACGGTGTGCCTCGGGGTTATCCGGAGCGGCCAGTGGGAGCGGCGATACGAGCAGCAGAAGGAGAGGTACGCCGACATAGAGGAGTTCTATCGAGAGAACGCCAAGGAGATACCACTGAAGCGGTTCGGAGAGCCGGGTGAGGTGGCCGACCTTGTGGCCTTCCTGGCGTCGAGCCGCGCCAGCTACATCACCGGTGACGCCATCAATATCGACGGAGGCTCCGCGGCGGTTGTCTGACCTGGATGAGGACGGAAATGAAGCACGAGGAATTGTCGCCCTAGGCGCCAGCTGTGGGGCATAGATCGGGCGCGGGGAGGGAAATACCGAGGTGAGCGTTTGTGCTACCTGCGACGTCTTCGTTTGTCGGACCGGGCATGTGGAGGCCGCTCCGGAGAACTGCCCCATGCGGGTGAGCCCGGGGATTGTCGACACGCGCGATCTCTACATGGAGCCCGAGATAAGGGAGATGGCCAGGGTCTCGGCGGTAGTTGAGGCCGCGGGCTACTGCGAGTGGACTCGCGTGGAGGAGACCATGCAGTTCGCCCGCAGGCTGGGAATCAAGAGGTTGGGGGTGGCCTTCTGTGTGGGACTTCGGCAGGAGGCCAAGGTGCTCAACAAGGTGTTCGAGGCCAATGGCTTCGAGGTGGTCTCGGCCTGCTGCAAGACCGGCTCTATCCCAAAGGCTCACATCGGGGTGACCGATGAGGAGCAGGTGAGGCCAGGGACCTTCGAGCCCATGTGCAATCCCATCGGCCAGGCGAGGCTGCTGAACCACGCCGAGACCGGCCTGAACGTTCTGTTTGGGCTTTGTGTGGGGCATGATTCCCTCTTCATCAAGTACTCCGATGCCCCCGTCACCTGCCTGGTCGCCAAGGATCGAGCGCTGGCCCATAACCCAATCGGGGCATTGAACTGTGCCTACGGCTACTTCAATAAGGCGCTGTACCAGCGCCACCGGCCTTAGATAAGGGTTTTGGTGTCCAGGAGCTTCGAGGAGAGAGTGTTTGGGGTCACCCCAAACCCCGCCAGAGGGGGTGCGAGCCCCCTCTGGACTCCCCTCAGCGATTCGGATGGGTTTTGGTGTCCAGGA
>Ga0315298_1008608_pt1 | contig 12942 bp, 9 predicted proteins | sample WHS_1_MG_FD_203077 | JGI IMG/M metagenome (GOLD analysis project Ga0315298, IMG submission 203077) | Extremophilic microbial mat communities from Washburn Hot Springs, YNP, Wyoming, USA - WHS_1_MG | ecosystem: Environmental > Aquatic > Thermal springs > Hot (42-90C) | place: USA: Wyoming...
GCGATGACCATGAAAGGGGGATCGATGGGGTGGGTGACGTTGTCGATGGTGGCTTGGCGTTCTTCCATGCATTCAAGTAGGCTGGACTGAGTCTTAGGTGAGGCGCGGTTGATCTCGTCGGCTAGGACGATGTTGGCAAAGATGGGGCCCGGGCGGAACTCAAAAGCACCAGTCTTCTGGTTGAAGACACTCACGCCGGTCACGTCGCTGGGGAGTAGATCGGGAGTGAACTGGATGCGGGCGAACCGACAATCAATGGTACGAGCAAGCGACTTGGCGAGTAATGTTTTGCCCACGCCGGGGAAGTCTTCGACGATGACATGGCCGCCCGCGAGGAGAGCGACCACGCAGGCGCGGACCACTTCTTCCTTACCTAGGATGACGGAAGCGATGCTAGCGGCGATGGTGCTTGCGCGTTTGGCCACTTGCTGCATCTCCTCGTCTCGGAGGAGCGGAGCGGTTTGCAGAGGAAATCTGCCCCCCTGCTCGCCCGGTCTCACTGCGACAACCGGGTCGTCTTCGTCGGCTCTGGCCAGGTTCTTGTGGGCGTGGGGTGGGGTGAGCCTGGACTCTGCTGAGCTTCCGCGCGGCGGGGTGAGGCTAGACTCTGCTGAGCTTCCCTTTGGTTCTAGCGGGAGAGATTTCCTGTCAAGCACGGCCAGCTTTCCCTTTGTCTTAGAGTTGTCCCGTGGGACGAACTCCACGCTAGCTATGTTCCGCGTGTTTTGCGAATTGTACCGCTTTCGGAGCTGCGCGAGTTTAGGCGCAAGCCCATTGTGCTAGACTACGCAGGCACAAAGGCGATGACGGGAACGAGTAGCCGCTGCTCTTCTCTTGCAGCGAGCCGGGGACGGTGTGAGCCCGGTGAGAATCAGTGAGCGAAAATCCTCCCCGAGCCGCCAGCCGAACGGTTGCCTTGCAGGGAAGACTTTGGCGTGGCTACGCCGGCGGTTGTCGCAGGGCAACGCTAGTAGACCTGGCCGGGTCCCTCCCGTTATAGAGGGGGAGCGTGAGCTGCGGCGAACGGGTCGCAGGTGCGCTCGCAGAGAGGGTCGCAGGAACGGACTGCACTGGGGTGCGGGACCGGGCGGCCAAGTAGGGTGGTACCGCGGGTGACGTCCCGTCCCTACGCGAGATACGTCGCGGAAGGGCGGGGCGTGTTTGTTTGCGGAGGCCATTAGGAGGGCTACATGGCTGGCATTTATCGAGCAGTGGACACCGGGCAGAGCTTTCCCGCTCTGGAGGAGCGGATCCTCGCTTGGTGGAAAGAGCGCTCCATTTTTGCAAAGAGTCTGGAACTGCGGAATGGCGCTCCGGAGTGGGTGTTCTATGAGGGTCCTCCCACGGCTAACGGCAAGCCTGGGGTTCATCACGTTCTCGCTCGGGTGTTCAAGGATGTATACCCTCGCTATAAGACCATGCGGGGCTACTATGTGGGCCGTAAAGCCGGGTGGGACTGTCATGGTCTGCCTGTGGAGCTTGAGATTGAGCGTCAGCTGGGAATCGAGCACAAGGAGCAGATTGAGGCCTACGGGGTGGCGGAGTTCAACCGCCTGTGCCGCCAGTCGGTGACTGCCTACGTCGAAGACTGGAACCGCATGACCGAGCGCATCGGCATGTGGCTGGATCTAGACGACCCGTACATGACCATGACCGACGAGTACATCGAGTCGGTGTGGTGGATTCTTTCTGAGTTGGCCAAGCAGGGGCTTTTGTACGAGGGTTACAAGGTGGTGCCGTACTGCCCGCGTTGCGGAACGGCGCTGTCTTCGCACGAAGTGGCCCTAGGCTACCAGTTGGTGACCGATCCCTCGGTGTATGTACGTTTCCCGCTGCTTGAGGGGCCGACCGGAGAGAAGCCGGAGCTGGCTCCGGACGGCAGACCGGTGCACCTCCTCATTTGGACCACCACTCCCTGGACCCTCATCTCTAACGTGGCGGCTGCGGTAGGCCCCGACATTGAGTACGCCCGCGTGCGGCTGGGCGAGGAGCATTTCATTCTCGCTGCTGATTTGGCACGAGCAGTGTTGGGCCCGGAAGCGGTGATTGAGGAGACTTTCCCCGGTTCGGCGCTGGTCGGCCGACGCTATCTTCCCCCCTACCACTTTGTCAAGCCGGACAAGCCTGCCTGGCGCGTTATCGCGGCAGACTTCGTCGCCACCGACGAAGGTACAGGGATAGTGCATATCGCCCCTGCCTTTGGCGCTGACGACATGGCTGTGGGGCAGGCTAACGACCTACCGGTCATCATGCCGGTGGATGCAGAGGCGCGTTTCACCTCTGAGATCACTCCGTGGGCGGGTCTTTTCGTCAAAGAGGCCGACCCCGGCATCATGGATGATCTTGAGGCCCGCGGGCTGCTTTTCGCTCGCCAACCATACGAGCACAACTACCCCTTCTGTTGGCGTTGTGACACCCCTCTTATCTACTACGCGAAGACTTCCTGGTATGTGAAGACAACTGCGCGCAAGGAGCAGATTCTGGCGGCCAACGAGGAGGTGACCTGGTACCCGGACCATCTCAAGCACGGCCGTTTTGGCAAATGGCTGGAAAACAACGTGGATTGGTCGCTGTCACGCGACCGTTACTGGGGCACTCCACTTCCCGTATGGCGCTGCCCAAAGGGGCATGACACAGTGGTGGGCTCCCGCGCTCAGTTAAGCGAGCTTGCCGGGCGTGATCTGGCGGGGTTGGAACTGCATCGGCCGTATGTGGACGAGGTGACATTCCCCTGCCCGCAGTGCGGGGCAGAAGCCCGGCGCGTGACGGCGGTGATCGACGCTTGGTTTGACTCCGGCTCCATGCCGTTTGCCCAGTGGCATTATCCCTTTGAGAACGAAGAGATCTTCAAGAGGAGATTCCCGGCTGACTTCATCTGCGAAGCCATCGACCAGACCCGAGGCTGGTTCTATAGCCTACTTGCCATCAGCGCTCTTCTAACTGGGCACAGCTGTTACCGCAATGTCCTTTGTCTCGGCCACATTCTGGATAGCGAAGGCCGCAAGATGTCCAAGCGCCTGGGGAATGTGGTCGATCCCTGGACCATTCTTAACAAGCAGGGCGCGGACGCTTTGCGCTGGTATCTCCTGACGGTGAGCTCGCCCTGGTTCCCGCGTCGTTTTGGTCCCGAGAACGTTGATGAGGTGGTTCGCAAGTTCATTCTCACCTTGTGGAACACCTATTCCTTCTACACCCTGTACGCCAACATTGACGGCTTTGACCCGGCTCAACACGTGCTGCCGGTCAGTGAGCGCACCCTGCTTGATCGCTGGATCCTGGGTGATTTGCAGCTACTCATCAAGCGCGTGACCGCCGAGCTCGACAGTTACGACGCTTTTGCCGCCGGGCGGGCCATCGCTGAATTCGTGGATGGACTTTCCAACTGGTACGTGCGCCGGTCGCGGCGTCGTTTTTGGAAGAGCGAAGCTGATGCCGATAAGATCTCGGCCTATCTCACTTTGCATGAGTGCCTGGTGACTCTGAGCAAGCTGCTTGCTCCCTTCACCCCCTTCCTGGCGGAAGAGATCTATCAGAATCTGATGGCGGAAAGGGAGGCGCAGGCTCCGGAATCCGTGCACCTGGTGGAATGGCCGGTGGCTCAAGAAGCGCTCATTGACGAAGACCTGTCCTTCCGAATGGGCGTGGCTCGCCAAGTGGTGAACCTGGGGCGCGCGGCTCGGAATGCTGCTCAGATCAAGACCCGCCAGCCGGTACAGAAGGCGGTGGTTGCTTGTGGGGAAAAAGAACGCGCGGCCCTCGAGAGCCTAGCGGCCGTGGTGGCAGATGAGCTAAATGTGAAGGACATCGAGTTTGTGACCTCGGCTAGCGAACTTGTGACCTATGTCGTGAAACCCAACTACCGCACTCTGGGCCCGAGGTTTGGGAAGAACATGCCAGCGGTGGCCGAAGCGGTTGCGGCTTTGCCTCCCGACGAGACTGGAGACCGGCTGGCGAGTGGCCGCCCTGTGTTGGTGACCGTGGGCGGTCACGAGCATGAGTTCGCTCCGGAAGACTTTGTGGTGGAGACCCGCCAACGGCCTGGCTACCAGGTGGAGCGGGAAGGCAGGCTGGCTGTCGCCATCTCCACTGAGCTCACTCCCGAGTTGTTGCAGGAAGGTCTTGCCCGTGAGCTTGTTCATCACATCCAAAACACCCGCAAGGCGGCAGATTTCCAGATCGACGACCGCATCCATCTGCGGCTGACTGCGCCGGACGAGGTCCTGGAGATGCTGAAGAAACACGGCGACTGGGTGATGAGGGAGACGCTGGCCGTCAGCCTGGAGGTGGTGCGGCCTGGGGAGACGGCGGGCAGCGCCGGCGCCTCCGGCTTCTACCGCGAGGAGCTCAAAGTGAACGGGCTACCGGTCACGGTGGAGGTCAAGAAGGCGTAGAGGTCTCCCAATAAGGCGTATAGGTTTCTCAATGAGGCGTAGAAGCCTCAGGGGACGAGCACCTTAAGGGCGCGTGGCTCGATCTCGACGGTCACGGGCAACGTTCCTGCCAGTTCGCCGTCGGTCTGGAACCATACGGGTTGGGTCTGGCCGGAGGACCGACCGGGCTCTGGTTCGGGGAGTGGCACCAGTTCTGCGTGCTTAGAGCGGAAGTAAGTCACCTGCGGGTGGTGGAGATGAAGACCGCTCGGCGTTCCCAACCAGAAGGCAGCCAGGGCCGCTCGGCTACCACCTGTGAAGACGAGAAGATCAAGCAGACCGTCGGTGGGATCGGCTCTCGGGGTAAGGGAAAGGCGATTGGCGTAGAGTCTGCAGTTTCCCGCCACGGCAAAAGTCGCCCGGCATTCGCGGCCCTCGCTACGGAGGAGAAAGGCCGGCGGCTTGGAAGCGAAGCCTTTCGCAAGGCCGGTGGCTATAAAGGCTAGCTCTCGAAACCTTCGCTTGGCTTGGAGGTCGAGGTTGCGCACGGTAAGGGCATCGATACCGGCGCCCAGCATGAGAGCAAAACGGCGGTTGTTCGCTCTACCCAGATCGAGGCAAACAGTCTTACCTTGAGCGATGAGGTCGCAGGCTCGTTCCACCGAGCAAGGCATTAGGCCGAGCTCCAAGGCGAGGACGTTCACCGTGCCTGCGGGTACTATGCCCAAGACGGTCTCACTTCCGGCAAGGCCATTTATCACCTCGTTGACGGTCCCATCGCCACCCACGGCAACGACGATATCGCTCTCGGACGCGAGGTTTCGGGCCAAGGTGGTGCCGTCGTTGGGCCCGCCCGTCGGGTAAGCCTGGGCGTCAAAGCCTCGCCGGCTTAGTGATTGGCAAAGAGAGGCGGCGAGGATCTCTCCCCGTTGACGGCCAGCAGAGGGGTTGTAGATGAGCGAGATTCTCGTCATCTTGTCCGAAAGGCTTGTCCGAAAGGCATGTGTTAGAGGCCGGCCAGGGGAAGTGGCAAGCTTCGTAACTCTGCCCGTCCGCCCGTAGGCTTGGGACTAAGAACGGCAAACTGACGGTAGCCGGCCGTCAGTGCCAGCTCCAAGGCCTGATCGAAGTCGCGTCCCACCTCCTCGGGTCGGTGGGCGTCGGAACCGAAGGTTATGGGAACGTTCAGCTCGCGCAGCCGCACCAGGAGGTCAAGAGCAGGATAGATCTCCCGGCAGGGCCGATGAAGCCCAGCGGTATTTATCTCTACGACGACCCCCGCTCTTCCAATCCTTCTCGCTAGTCGGTCAAGTTCTCGCTCAAGACGACGCGAAGGTCGATAGCCGAACTTCTTTACCAGGTCAACATGCCCCAAGATGGTGAAAAGGCCAGACTCGGCCGCGTCCCCAATCAGCTCGAGATACTCGACCCAAACCGTGTCGATGTCGCGGCTTTCGTATTCCTTAAGATAACGCGGGTCATCAAGCCCCCAGTTGCCGAGGTGATGCACTGAGCCGATGACGTAATCGAAGGGATAGGACTGAACCAGGTCTTCGACGTCGGCAATTGTGTGGGGACGGTAATCAGCCTCGATTCCCAGAAGCACGTAGCCGGGAAACTGCGTCTTAAGCTCCTGCACCTCGGTCACGTAAAGAGCCAGATCTGCGATAGGCATTGCCAACACTGGGTCGGGTGTGGGCAAAACCGGCAGATGGTCGGCGATGCCAAGAGCGGTCAGGCCCCGGGCTTGGGCGGCCGCCACGTAGTCGGCCGGCCGTCCGGAAGCATGGCCGCAGCGCTCAGTATGCGTGTGATAGTCGGGAAGCTGCATGTCGCTAAGCCTACACCTTAGGACTCAAGTATGACGGTGTAAGGGCCGTCGTTCACCAAGGAGACCAGCATGTGGGCGCCAAACTGTCCACACTCCGTATGTACACCGAGGCTTTCCAGGGCTTGGCGAAACTCCTCCACGAGCGCGGCCGCCGCTTCCGGATCGGCTGCCTGCGAAAACGAAGGGCGGCGGCCGCGCCGGCAATCCGCGTAGAGGGTGAACTGGCTGATGACAAGGGCAGAACCGCCCACATCAAGAAGGGAAAGATTTGATTTGCCCTCGGCGTCAGCAAAGATCCTTAGGTTTGCCACCTTATCGGCAAGAGCGGTTGCCGACGAACGACGAAGGTTGCCATTGGTTTTTTCCTCGCCGGGACTGGGCACGTCTTCTTGGCCGACGCCCACAAAGAGAACTAGCCCCGGGCCGATTTCTCCTACCACCTCTCCGTTGACCTCCACCCGTGCTGAGGTCACTCGTTGGGCCACGACTCTCATGGGGGGCCGTCCCCAGCCTCGATTGCCAGAATCCTTCCTTCCCAACAGCCGTCGGGCAAGACCTTTTCTAAGCAAACTCGGGCGAACCGATTCGTGTAACTCTCGGGCACCGGCAAGAGTACCTCCATATAGTTACCGGTAAGTCCCAGCACTCGTCCGTCTGGGGCCGACTCCCCCAGTATCAGCACTTGCTGCTCGGTCCCCACCAGGCGAGTGCGAAAAGCGGTCTTCTTCTCCTGCCCCAGGGCGCGAAGACGTGCGTTTCGCTCTTGAATGACCTCCGGCTGCACCTTGGGCTTCATAGCCGCGGCCGGGGTGCCGGGACGATCACTATAGCTGAACACGTGCAGGTAAGTAAGGGGCGAGTCAGCCACGAAGGCGAGGGTCTCCTGGAACTCCTCCTCTGTCTCACCGGGAAAACCCACGATGACATCCGCTCCTAGAGCAGCTTCAGGGAAGCGCGCAGCCACCGAGCGGACCACCTCTAGGTACTCTGCAGCCGAATACGGCCTTCCCATGCGTCTAAGCACTGAGTCGGAGCCACTCTGCAGCGGAAGATGGAAATGCTGGGCCACCCGTTCGCCAGCAGCCTCGATCACGTCAAGGAGGGCAGCATCCATCTCAAGGGGTTCTACGGAGCTCAGGCGGTAGCGGTCCACTGCGCTTTCAGCCACCAACACTCGCAGCAGATCGGCGAGAGAGCCCTCGCCGGTGTCGCGACCCCAGCTTCCCAGGTCAATGCCGGTGAGCACCACCTCTCGGTAACCGCTCGCTGCCAGCGACCGCACCTGAGCCAGGACCTGGGTGAGCGGCATGCTCCGCGCCGGGCCCCGCGCCCGGGGAACGATGCAGTAGGTGCAGCTCGAATCGCATCCAGTCTGGATTTTGAGAAAGGCGCGGGTATAGCCCGGAAAAGAGACGAGGACCTCTTTTTCGAAACTCAGACTACCAGCGTAGGGCGAGACACAAACTGTCGGCTTCGGCTGTGAGTGGGCGACGGCCTTGCTCTCGAGGTGACGGCGCAGGAAGTCAGCTAAACGCAGCTTGTCCGGGTTACCCAACACCAGGTCGACGCCCGGGATGGCGGCCACGGTTCCTGGGTCCACCTGGGCCAAGCATCCGGTGACCGCCAGCAGGCACCCGGGGTCCAAGCGCTTGGCAAGCCGGATCTGGTGGCGACAGGTCCGGTCACTCCTTGCCGTTACGGTGCAAGTGTTTATGACTCGGATGGTGGCGGGCTCATCCCAGTCGACTAGCCGGTAGCCCTCGGCGAGGAGGGCTTGCTGCATCTGGGCGGTCTCGCACTGGTTGAGCTTGCAGCCGATGGTGCGGAAGGCAACGGTGCACCGTCCGGGCAAGTTGTCATCATGAGGAACCAAGTTGGGGGGGCTGATACTTACGCTCATCTTATGTCCATTGGGCTACCAAGAGCCGGCAGGATGTTAGCATATAGCCCGCTTGCTGCCAGCAAGCGTCAACCTACAGGCAAAGAGGACCGTGGACGCAATACGCACCTTCTTGCGGCGCGACCGGGTGACCGGTCAGGCCGTCCGATTTGTCATTGTTGGCCTGGTAAACACCGTCGTCGACCTGGGAGCTTTCTACTTGCTCACCCTGATACCAGGTTTGCCGATGGTGGCGGCGAAGGCCATCTCTTATATCCTCGGCATTTGTAATAGCTTTGTTTGGAACAAGCTCTGGACCTTCAGTGCTCGGCATTCGGCCAGGGCCGGACGAGAGTTTGCATTTTTCTTCGCAGTCAATCTTCCTCCGCTCCTTGTGAACGTGATAGTTTTCAGCCTGCTAGGGATATGGATTGGCTCTGGTTCGCAGTGGGTGCGCTTAACTAAAGCCTTTGCGGCTGCGGTGGTGGCGGTGATATGGAACTTCCTGGGTAGCCGGTATTTCGCTTTCCGTCATACCGCACTCCGGAGGATGGACGATGGAAGATAGTGATAGCCGCGTGGCAGAGGCGGAGTCTGGTCCTGCTCCCCGCTTCTCAATTGTGATCCCAGTGCATAACGAGGCCGACTGTCTCGCTGCTGAAGTGCGCGCGCTTACGGCCGAGCTCGAGGCACGCCGGGTGAGTTATGAGCTTATTGTGGCGGAAAACGGCAGCACGGACGACACCCCGGCCATTGCCGAGGCGCTAGCTGCGGCTGACCCGCGCATCCGCGTGCTACGTCTACCTGTGCCTGACTACGGGGCGGCCATGAGGGCGGGCATGCTTGCTGCGCGGGGTGAGCTGGTAGTGAACTTCGATGTGGACTTCCACGATGTCGGTTTCCTGCTGCAGGCAGCCACTCTCTTGGAGGGCGGTGGGAGCGGCGAGGGCGAACGGGAAGTGCGTCCAGCGGCTGGGGACAAGGCGCCACCCCAGTCCACCGGCAGGCGTGAGGCGCGTTCCTTGGGCATCGTGGTGGGGAGTAAGCTGGCCAAAGGGGCGGAGGACCGACGGTCATTTGCGCGCCATCTTATCTCGCTCGGCTTCACCACTGTCCTACGGCTGCTTTTTGACCCTCATATGGACGACACCCACGGAATGAAGGTGCTTCGGCGGGAAGTGGTGCGGCGCTACGCTCCACGCACCATAATGACGACCGATCTTTTCGACACCGAGCTCATCATCCGAGCCCGGCGCGGCGGCGTAGCCGTGGCGGCGCTGCCCGTCAAAGTCGAGGAAAAAAGGAAACCGCGTTCTTCCATTGCGCGTCGTATTCCGCGTACAATAAAGAACCTAGTCAGGCTCCGGGTTGCGCTTTGGAAGGAGGGGCGAACTGCAGACTGAGCCGGCAGCTGCAGACAGGGAGGATCTGGTCGAGAGGGGGAGCATCTGGGACTGGCTTCCCACGTTGCTGGCCTTCTTGGCCATTTATGGCACACTGCTCTTCTTCTACCGGCCCAATCTCCTCTTTAGCCTCACCACCACGGCCGGAGGGGACACCGGGGCCCACCACTATCCTGCTAAGTATCTAATCGAAGAGCTTCTTCCCCATTTCCGCCTCACCGGCTGGGCACCTGGCTGGTATGCAGGCATGCCCATGCTCACCTTCTACTGGCCGTTCCCCTTCTTGTTGATCGCCATCTTTAACTGGTTCATCCCTTATCAGATTGCTTTCAAGTTGGGGACGGTATTGGGAGTGTTTGCTCTGCCGGCGGCTGCTTACGCCATGGCCCGTTTGTGGCGGGTGCGGCGCCCGTATCCGGCCATCGCGGCCGTGGTGGCGCTGATCTTCCTTCTCGTGAAGATCCACCCGGTCAACGGTCACATCATCGGGGGGAACATTCTTAGCACCTTGGCCGGGGAATTTGGCTACATGCTGAGCTTCTCCCTTGTTTTCCTGTTCCTGGGCACGGTTCACCGGGGCATGGAGAAACCCGGCTTCAACATGCTCTTTGTGCTCAATTGTTTGATTCTGCTCGGGCTGGTCATGTCGCACATGATCACCACCATAGCTCTGGTCTGCATCGTTCCTGGGCTTTTGCTTGTCAATCCTCGGTGGCGCTCCTTCGGCTATCTGGTGGCGGTGGCGCTGGTCGGGTTCTGCTTGAGCGCTTTCTGGTCGCTTCCCTTCGCCACACACCTGGAGTGGACGGCCCATATGGCTTGGAACCAGATGCGTTCCCTTAACGATCTACTGCCCACGGCGTTCCTGCCTGCCGCCGCCCTTGCTCTGATCGGCATGGCTTATGCGGTGGCGCGCCGGGAACGAAAACTTCTGCCCCTGGCCTGGATGACGTTCATAACCATGGTGGTGTTCTGGATTGTGCCCAACGGCCGCCTATGGAACGCCCGGATTCTTCCCTTCTTTTACTTCTCGGTGATGTTGTGGGCGGCCTATGGGGTCACCTGGCTCATTCGGCCCTTCGTGGTGATGATGCACGACCTCTTCCGCATGCATGGTCGCACCGCTCGGCGCATATACGTGCCGCTCCTCGCCGTGGTGACGGGAGCAGTTCTCATGGTGACCTGTACCACTGCGGCAAGCTGGATCAAGTGGAACTACTCTGGCTACGAGGGCAAGGCTAAGTGGACCGAGTACAAGGAGATACTGGACTATCTCTCCACCCTGCCGCCAGGGCGGGTGATGGTGGAGCACGGGGACAAGCTGGATGAGTTTGGCACCCCCCGTGCTTTTGAGATCATTCCCTACTGGACGCCGCTCGACACCATGGAGGGCACTCTGATGGAGGGCTCCTATACGGCGCCTTTCCACTTCATTAACCAAGCGGAGCTTTCCAAACAGCCGAGCAACGCCATCATAGGGGTGGACTACCCCGGGCTTAACGTGCCCCAAGGGATCAGTCATCTACAGTTCATGAACATCCCCTATCTCATCGCCTTCTCCGACCAGGTGAAAAGCGCTCTTGCCCTGGATTCTCGGGTGGAGCTACTGGCCACCTTTGGGGACTACAACATCTACCGCATTCTTGGTTGTACGGGCTATGTGGAGGTGATGAAGAATCAGCCTGTCCGCCTCAAGGTGAAGCAAAGCGAGTGGCGAGGCATCGCCAATGCCTGGTACTTGGACAAGCAGGCCATGCAGGTTCCGCTAGTCTGGGATAACGGCGAGGAAGCACTTCAGCAGTATGTTGAGATCACACCCGAAGAGGCCACCAGTCCACCGGTGATCCCCGAGCAGGGCGAGGGCCGCGTTGTCGGGGAACTTTTCGAGAACGAGAAGTTAACTTTTGATACCACAGCCATTGGCCAGCCTCACTGGATCAAGATCTCGTATTTCCCCAACTGGCATGTAGAGGGAGCTAAGGGGCCGTTCTTGGTATCGCCCTCTTTCATGATGGTGATTCCCACCCAGAGTCACGTGACGCTCTATTACGGGCGGACCATGGCAAACACGGTGGGGCAAATCCTGGAAGTTGGCGCGTGGCTGCTGCTGCTCATCATCAGCGGTTGGCGGCTGGTGCTCTGGCGCAGGCGCAGGCGCCTGGCGGGGGCGCTGATCACGACGCCTCTTGCAAGCAAAGGGCCTGAGGAGGAGCCGGAAACACTAGGCTAGGGGATGCAGGACTCGCAGGGCACGGCGGTCTGGCAGAGACCGCAGCCAGAACTATCTAGGTTGTACTCCCGCCTGATGAATTCCACCGCTTCCACCTGGACTTGTCGGGCGCAGGCCTCCTTATCCCGGCCGGCAGGCGAGACGGAGCCCGCCGGACACCGGTCGGCACAGGCGCTACACGAGCTGTCGCGATAGAAAAGGCAATAGGCGAAAGGCCCTCCGGGTGGTCGCGGAGTCGGGGTGACATGAGCCCTGATCACTAGAGAACCAAGCCGCACCGCCTGCCCCAGTTCAGTGATCAGTCCTCCACAGAGGCCAAACGTCCCTAGCCCGGAGATGTAAGCCACGTGACGTTCCGACCAGTTGGAAGCGCGTCCCACTGAGGGTGACTCGGTTTCTCGGTGTTCCTTAAGCAGACTGGGGGCTACCGCCTGGCAACCCGCGCTGGCCAAGGCCTCCACCAGCGCACGCTGCAGCCTGCGTTGGCAGCGCTGTCCATAGGACCGGGCACGAGCCCAAGCTTCAGCAGGGTAGCGGGTCTGCTGTCTGTTGGCTGCCTTGGTCTTCTCGGTCTGTGCGAGTGCCCAGCTAACCACGGTGAGTTCCTCTGGGCGGGGTGGGGTTTCGTCATCCGGTAGGCCGAGGGCGAAGGCCTCGGCAGGGGTCCAGTGCTCCTCGCCGATGTGCTCCTTAAGAAAGTGGTAAAGGGGATCGTCAGCCCGCGAGAAAGCGATGACGAACCGATCCCAGGCAGGCTCACTGCTATCCGGACCCAGATTGTTGTTCTCTTGCTGGGCGAGAAACCCCCTGATGAAATCTTCGATATAGGCGCGCAGCGCATCATCTTGTAGCTGAGAAACCATGCCTTTCTCCGGACCTAGGAAATTGAAGACGGGGGAGCCGAGGATGGCAGCGGGACGAGCCAAACCTTGCGGGTACGGGGGCCGTCGAACTCGGCCAAGTAAACACTTTGCCAGGTCCCCAGCCTCAGTCTTCCCCCTTCCACTGGAACTGCGGTGTGCGAACCCACGAGGGCAGTTTTCACGTGAGCATCGGCGTTGCCTTCGTGGTGATGGTAATCCCCCACGCGAGGCACTAGCCGAGCCAGGGTATGGATGAGGTCACGGGCCACCGCAGGGTCGGCTCCTTCGTTGATGGTGACACCGGCGGTGGTGTGAGGCACAAATATGTACACCATGCCGGAGAGCTGGGGATGCTTCTCTTGGATG
>Ga0315298_1008612_pt1 | contig 12940 bp, 9 predicted proteins | sample WHS_1_MG_FD_203077 | JGI IMG/M metagenome (GOLD analysis project Ga0315298, IMG submission 203077) | Extremophilic microbial mat communities from Washburn Hot Springs, YNP, Wyoming, USA - WHS_1_MG | ecosystem: Environmental > Aquatic > Thermal springs > Hot (42-90C) | place: USA: Wyoming...
GATACCCAGAGAAATGTGTTGTATCGAACATTAGACCGTGTGAGTTAAAACCCAGGCATCAATGGTAATGAGAAATCAAGAGGAGTTGGGGAAATGCTAATGCACCCCACGGTCATTCTGCATCGCCGGATAAAATCATCACAACCTATTTATATCCTTGGTTATCTCTCCAATTGCCCACACGGCCGGGATGGGGTAGCCTGGCTATCCTGTGGGACTGTGGATCCTGAGACCCGAGTTCAAATCTCGGTCCCGGCCCTCAAAACAAAAGAACACAGAAGGTGATAAAATTGCAAGGTAAAAAGATAAATAAGGAGAATCTGAAAAAATTTTTTGCGGAGATTACGAGCCAGTATACTGTGATTGCACCGATGAAAAAAGGTGATAAGGATTTCATATACGGAGAAACAGATACATTTGAGGATGTATGCCTGGAGTATCCAACCACAATTACACCGATAAAGAAGTATCTCCTGCCATACAAAGAGAAAATGTTCTCGTTTGAGCGTGGAAAAATGCGGGAAGAGATTCCAGAAGAGAAACTTGCACTGTTCGGTCTGCACATTTGCGACATAAATGCAATTGCACGACTGGACATGGTACTCTGGAATGACCCTGCATATAAGGCACGCAGGGAGAACATGCTCATTATCGGCGTTTCATGCACACCGAACGACAAATGCTTCTGCAAGTCCGTGCATGCCAATGTGCTCCCGAACATCTGCGATGTGTTCCTCATGCAGCATGAGAAGGATTACATTGCGTATTCCCTCACAGAGAAAGGCAGAAAGTTGCTGAATTCCTTCCTTTTCGAACCCACGAACATTGAGATTAAAGAAATCAAAGTAGAGTACAACGAACAGAAGCACATCGATATTCACCGAGTAGGTGAAAGAATTCTGAAGGACTATGAGAACCAAGTATGGGCTGAGACCGCAAAAAGGTGTCTGGGATGTGCGAACTGCACGGTCGTGTGCCCTCTCTGCTACTGCTACGATGTTGTAGACAACACATATGTGCACACTGATGAAGGCGAGAGAGTAAGGTGCTGGGATTCATGCCTCCTGCTAAACTTTGCAAGGGTTGCGGGTGGGCACAACTTCAGGAAGGACTTAAAGGCAAGATACAGAAATGTGTACACACACAAATTCCGCACATTTGTGGATGAGTTTGGTGTGCCTTCTTGCGTCGGGTGCGGAAGATGCATTACATTCTGCCCCGCTGGTATTGATATGCGGGAAACACTGGGCAAATTAGGAGGTGCATAAGATGGAAAACATCTACAAACCATGGGAAACGAAAATAATGAGCATTGAGGACATGACATGCGATACAAAGGTGTTCCGCCTTGAAGCGAAGAAGTTTTCGTACATGCCAGGCCAGTTTGTTGAACTGACAATCCCGGGTGTTGGCGAAGCGCCGATTTCAATCACATCTGCACCGCACGAAAAGGGGTACATCGACCTGTGTGTGCGGAGAGTGGGGAATGTAACTGAAGCACTGCACAGAATGAAAGCGGGAGACAGAGTGTGGATTCGTGGCCCGTACGGTGTCGGTTTTCCATTCGAGTCCATTAAGGGCAGGGACATTGTGTATGTTGCGGGTGGCATTGGAATGGCACCGCTCAGGAGTTCGATAAACTATGTGCTGAAGCACAAATCCGAGTTTGGTAAGATAACCGTGCTCTACGGCGCGAGAACACCTGGCGACCTGCTCTTCAAAAACGAGTTCGAGCGCTGGGCAAAGGAATGCACATTCCTCGTGAGCGTTGATACTGACAAAAACCCGGATGGAACGCCCTGCGGATGGACCGGCAATGTGGGCGTGGTGACAACGCTCTTTGACAAAATCCCGTATCCAATCAAGGATGCAATTGGCATGGTATGCGGGCCGCCAGTGATGTACAAATTTGTGATAAAGAAATTCAGAGATTCAGGCATGCCAGACAATGCAATTTATGTCTCGCTCGAGCGGCATATGAAGTGCGGTGTTGGAAAGTGCCAGCACTGCCAGATAAACAACAAGTATGTGTGTCTCGATGGGCCTGTATTCAACTATGCGGAAGTGAAGGAATTACCTGAGGCGATATGAGGTGATGGAAATGGCAAAACCAAAAGTAGCATTGTTTGATTTAACCGATTGTGAGGGCTGTGAAGTGGAAATTGTTAACTCAAAGTACATTGACCGTGTGCTTGAAGGTGTTGAGTTCGTGCATTTCAGATTGGGGCAGCGCACAAATCGCTGGGAAAACTTTGATGTGGCGTTCATCGAGGGCTCTGTGATAACCAACCATGAGGTTGAGCTCGTGAAGGCAATCCGTGAGCACAGCAAGTATGTGGTCGCTCTGGGTACATGTGCCTGCTTTGGCGGTATTGCCGGGCTGAACAACTTCACAGATGTGAACGAGGGAAAGCGGTATGTGTATGGAAAGGAAGGCGAAAAGATTGATGTGATTCCAGTGAAACCACTGGGCGAAATCATCAAGGTTGATGTAATGATCCGTGGATGCCCGATAACGCGTGATGACTTTGATAAGGTCGTGAGCGACTTGCTCATGGGAAAAATTCCAAGGGAACACACGAGGCCAGTTTGCATGGACTGCAAGAGCAAGGGAAATTCCTGCCTGCTCCTCAAGGGAATCCCATGTGCAGGCCCGGTAACATACGGTGGCTGCGGTGCACCCTGTCCATCATCCAACATGCCGTGCGATGGATGCAGGGGCCCGCTTGAGATGCCTGAAATGAGTGCGGAACTTGAGTTACTCAGGAAGATGGCAAGCCAGGATGATATAGTGAGGTTGTTCAGGAAGTATGCTGCAAATGCACAATTCTTCAAGGAAGTTGGAGGTGGTAAGCAATGAATGTAGAAATGAACTATATAACACAGATAGAGGGGCATGGAAAGATTCACTTTGAAGTAAAGGATGGAAAACTGGATGTGAGGATGGAAGTGCACGAGGGTGCAAGATTATTCGAGAATTTCCTGAGGGGCAGGCGCTACGATGAAGTGACTGCAATGTCCTCGAGAATCTGCGGTGTCTGTCCTCTGCCACATAACTATGCTGCCACGCAGGCAATTGAGAACGCAATGGGTATTCAGGTGTCTGAGCAGACAAAGATGTTGAGGAGGCTGGGCATTGCAGGACAGGCGTTGCAGAGCCACGGACTGCATCTCTATGTACTTGCATTTCCAGAGTATCTAAATGCGGACGGAATTGTTGATGTGTACATGAGGAATCCGGAGGCAGTAAAGCGTGCATTGAGGATAAGAAATGCAGGCAATATCGTTGTTGAAATTGTTTCTGGCAGGGCGGTGCATCCAGTGTCCTCAATCCCGGGCGGTTTTGCAAGAATTCCGACGAAAACGGAGATGAAGCGGGTTGTAAAGGAACTCAAGGCGGTGTTGAACGACTGTATCGAAACCTGCACACTTGCAGGCAGTTTGAAATACCCGGATTTCGAGCGGAAGACAGAGTACAGTGCAATAGATGATGGTGTGCATTTTCCTGCGTACGATGGCATGATTGTTTCCAGCGAGGGCGTTCGTGCAAAAGCGGAGGAGTACAGAAAGTACACAAACGAGGTATACAGACCATACTCAAATACAAAGTTCAGCACGAGGAACGGACACGGGTTCTTTGTTGGTGCAATTGCAAGGGTGAATCTCTTCAAGGACAGATTGAGTCCAAAGGCAAGGGAACTGGCAGAGCAGTTTAAGTTCCCGAGTTACAATCCATTCTACAACCTCATCGCCCAGGCAGTTGAACTCGTGCACTATGCAGAGGAAGGACTTGAAATTGCCACGGAGTTATCAAAGACAATAAAGGACGAGAAGGTTGAGAAGGTTGTGCGTGCAGGCACTGGTGTCGGTGTAGTTGAGGCACCCAGAGGAACACTGTTCCACGAGTACACAGTGGACGCAAACGGAATTGTAAGGGATGTGAACATCATCACACCCACTGCCCAGAATGTGCAGAATATCGAGGAAGACCTCTACGCACTGCTGAGCAAGAACATGAATAAGCCAAGAGAGGAACTCGTGCGTCTCACAGAGGCATTGCTCCGAGCATACGACCCGTGCTTCTCATGCTCTACACACTGAGGTGATTGAATAGCCAGATTTGGACTTTCAAGGGTCTTCATCTGGCTCGGTCTAATTTTTGTTTTTATGGGCTTAGCACTGATTTTCTCCACCGGCACGCAGATACCTACCTGCGCAATCTGGGGCTGTCTCTGCACAATACTCGGCACTGTAATGGTCTACATGTCAGTGAGGATGCGAAAAGCTGGAATATAGTGCCAGGATGGGGTTCCACCCCCTCCCAACCTGGGCTGTCGCCCCAAGTTCCCTCGGGGCTATCGCCCTACGGTACCTACCAAGGGATATGCTTCGCATATCCCGAATGCACAATCCCAGTTAGGTAATTTATTTGCCCCTTTTTTCCGTGCAAGCTTTTCGGGGTGCTTCGCACCCTGAAAAGGGTGCAAAGAAACGCAAATTGCATATACTTGCACCTATTTTTCCAAAACATGGAAAAGTATACCGTTGTTGTGGAAGTCGAACTGAAAAAAGGCATCACAGACCCAGAGGGCGAGAATACGAAAAAGGCGCTTGCACTTTTAGGTTTTAATACAATCGAAGCAGTGAGAGCTGTGAAGGTGTATGAGATCATGGTCAGCGCAGAGAGCAAGGAGAAGGCACTGGCAATTGTTGAGGAGAGTTGTAAGCGTCTGCTTGCGAACCCAGTAATACACAACTACAAAATCATGCTCAAAGAGCCGTGAGAACAATGTTGCTCAAAAAACATGAAAATCTGGATAATTGTTTTGAGGTTGAGCTCAGGGACGATGAAAAATACCTGATGGAAGTAAACGAAAAACTCGGGCTCAATCTCAGCATTGAGGAGATGCGTGAGATAAAGAGGTACTTTGACAGCAAGGGCAGGAATCCCACAGATGTTGAATTGAACGCAATTGCCCAGGCATGGAGCGAGCACTGTTGCTACAAGAGTTCAAAGGTTGTGTTAAAAAAATACATATTTCCGCTGGAGCACAAGGATATGCTCATGAAAGGCGATGCTGGTGTGATGAGTTTCGATGACGAGTATGCGTACGCTATTCGAATAGAATCACACAATCATCCTTCTGCTGTGGAGCCATATGGTGGTGCAGCAACAGGCATCGGTGGTATAATCCGTGATGTACTTGCAATGGGTGCACAGCCAATTGCACTTGTTGACCCTCTGTACTTTGGTCCTCCAGACCTTCAATTCGAGAATCTTCCAGCTGGTGTGAAACATCCAAAATATATTCTATCAGGTGTTATTGCTGGAATAAGAGATTATGGAAATCGTGTAGGCATCCCAACAGTTGCAGGTAGCGTGAGTTTTGATCCGAGTTATACTGGAAACTGCCTCGTAAATGTGGGCTGTGTGGGAATTGTAAAAAAGAGCAATGTGAGAAAAAATGCAGTTTCTGGTGTTGGCGACCTTTTTGTGCTCGTTGGTGGATTGACTGGCAGGGATGGAATACATGGTGTGAATTTTGCGTCTGCAGTGCTCACGGACAGGAGCGATATAGAAGCGCGACCATCAGTGCAGCTTGGAAATCCAATCATGAAGGAGCCGCTGATTCATGCATGCCTTGAGTGCGTGGAAAACGGACTTGTGGAAGGTATGAAGGACCTGGGTGGAGGAGGTCTTTCGTGTGTGTGCGGTGAAATGGCACTGGCTGGAAACTGCGGTGCGGAGATATACCTGGATAAAGTGCCGTTGAAGGAAGAAAATATGTCGCCATGGGAAATCTGGGTATCGGAAAGTCAGGAAAGAATGATGCTGGCTGTGAAGGAACATAATCTGGCAAAGGTGAAGGAGATTTTTGATTTATATGATGTACCATGCACGGTCATCGGCAGGAGTATTGCGGAGAAAAAGGTGGTGCTGTACTACCATAACGCAAATGTTTTTGAGCTGGACATTGATTTCTATACCGGTGGACCCGAATATGTGCGTCCCTATGTGATAAAGAAACGGGAGAAGCAAAAGGAGAAGGCATTACCTCCGCAACCAAAACCAGAGGAACTTGCAGGCATCTTTTCAAGATTACTCTCTGACCTGAATGTGTGTTTCAGGGACTGGGTTGTACGATGTTATGACCATGAAGTGCGTGGTAGAACGGTAATTAAGCCCATCACAGGAAGACCCTCACACCAGACACATGCGGATGCGGTGGTTATTAAACCGCTTGAGGATTCTTATCGTGGGCTGGCAATCGCAACCGGATCAAATCCATGGATTTGCGCACTCGACCCATATATGGGTGGAGTAATCAGTGTGGATGAAGTTGCCAGAAATCTTGCAAGTGTTGGTGCAATGCCGCATGCAATCACAAACTGCATGAATTTCGGAAATCCAGAGAGACCAGAGGTGCTCGGTGATTTCTATGAAGTGCTCCGTGGGATGGGTGATGCCTGCAGGGCATTCAAAATTGCGGTGCCATCTGGCAATGTGAGTTTCTATAATGAGAGCCATGCGGGTTGCGTGCTGCCCACGCCTGTGATGCTGGGCACGGGTATTGTGCGTGATGTGCGTATTTCTGCAAGCACAGACCTTGCCTCGAACGACGGATACATTTATTTGATTGGAGAAACACAGGAGAAACTGGGTGGCTCCCTCTACGCAAGAATTTACGGCATAGATGATGCTGCGCCCGTGTGTAATCTGAACAACGCATTCAGGTATGTGTCTGCAGTGGTATCTGGAATAGAACGTGGAATAATCAGAAGCTGTCACGATGTGAGCGATGGTGGAATTGCGCTTGCAATTGCTGAAATGTGCATCGGGGGGAATGTAGGCGTGGATGTAAACCTGGATGGCATTAATATGCGGGATGATGTATTCCTGTTCTCAGAGTCCCCGACAAGATGGATTGCTGAGGTTGATGAGGAGAATCATGAGGAATTTGAACGGGCATTCAACGGGTTAAGCATATACCGACTTGGACGCGTTTCAGGTAAGAACATTGATTTTATGCGTGGCGGAAAGAAGGTATTTGGCATTGAGGTTCAGGATGCGAAAAAGATCTGGAGCGAGGCATTGTGGAAGATTATGGGATAACTAGCGTGCACAAGTAATTTAAGGTGTTTGTAAACGAACAGTAAGAGTTTATATACTAAAAAATATGTGCATGTTGAGGTGATTGAGACGAGAGGGGAAACATTTATAGGATGGTCTGGTGGTTCTGTACTGACAAAATCAGCTATTCCGTTCGTGGTTCTCTGTCTGCTGATTACCACAAATGCAAACACACTTGCTGAACCTATCCAAGTGCATACATTCCAGGCATACAATAGTCCAGTTTTTTATTCTACATCCGAGCATCAACCAATTTACATCGCAGGAAATGAAAATTTTACGAGCGAAAATGGTGTTGTGGGAGGCAATGGCACCGCAGAGAACCCATACATCATCGAAAATCTAAGAATAAATGCCATATCTTGCGTTGGCATCACTATCATGAATACCAGAAAGTACTTCATAATGAGAAATATCGAGGTCATCGGAAATGGTTCTGGCAGTTTTGGCTGGTTTTACCACGCAACACCCATGCTCATTCAGAATGTTACCAATGGAACATTTACACACATTACCGTAATAAACCCATACAATTCAACAAATACAACGGGAATTTTTGCAGATGGCTCCGACTTATTGCTGGAGTATCTAACAATACATGAATTTGAGATAGGTCTTGAATGTGAGGGAAACAACATTACGGTGTCTAATTCCTCTATATTCTCCAATCAGGTAGGCATGTGGTTTTTTGCTGGAGAGTTTGCCAATATCTCAGTTCATCATAACAGGGTTTATGACAATAGCGCAGGAATAAAGATGTGGGGTCACACGCTCTATCACGAGTATTGCACCATCTACGAGAACATCATTGAAAATAACACAGAGGCCGGTATCTTTTTCCAGGGGATGTCTTTATCTGGCATCTACAAAAACAGTATTCGCTGGAACAAAGTGGGCATAGATCTGTTTGGTGGAGGATTTAGTGGCGTAGTTGCGGGTATAAATATTACCGAAAACGAGATACTCGGAAATGAAATAGGCATGCAAGTGGGAACTGCGCATAGTTCTTCACTTACAGGTGTAATAAGAATTATTCATAACATTATAGCATTCTCTAAAAGTTATGGATGTAGTTGTTCGTGTGCACATTCCAACATCACTGAAAATATTTTCTGGCAGAATAATCTCAACAACGGGTCTCAGGGATATGATAGCAACTACTCACAAAACCTTAGTTACTACTGGAATAACTGGAGCGGTAATTACTGGTCTGACTGGTGTGAGCCAGATAGCGACTGCGATGGTTTTGTAGACGCACCGTACATGCTCGACGGGAACAACACAAGCGACCTTAAACCGCTTGCACGCCCGCCCTTCCTGGCAGTTATCCATAATCCGCTCACCGTTGCATATGCAAACATCCCTGTTTCCTTCAATGCCTGTGTGCTTTCATCAGAAGAAATTAAAACAGTAGCACTTGTGTACAGGGAGAACAGCACGGGAGCATACTACAATGTGAGCATGGAGAAAATCTACGAGAAAAATTATACACGCCTCTACTCCTGCAATCTCTCATTTCCCATCCCTGACTGGATAGAGTACTACATTTTCGCAACGAATGCAAGTGGAAATGCAAGCACATTCCCATACTTACTGGAAATTCGTGCTGGTGTTCCGAGTCCGCCAAGGAATCTCACAATTTCTGTTCTCACGGAGTATGGCAGAACACTCAAACTTTCGTGGCTGGCTCCTGCATACACAGGTGGCTATCCAGTCACGGGTTATAACATATATAGGTCCAGAGATGCAAAGAATTTTTCATGTGTTGCAACCGTGAATGCCAGCACGCTGAACTTCACGGACACGAATGTGAGCAATGGTGTGGCTTATTACTACTATGTAACCGCAGTGAATGAGTTTGGCGAGAGCGAGCCCAGTAATGAGGTCTCTGCTGTACCATGTGCGGTGCCTTCCCCACCCCGGAATCTCACGGCAATTGCTGGTAATGGGAGTGTCGCGCTTAGCTGGGAACCACCTGCGGATGATGGCGGTATGGCGGTAACGAACTACACAATTTATTATGGAACAAACTCTGGAAATTACACGATGAATATGACGGTCGCGAATCTCACGAGTTATACAATAACTGGCCTGAGCAACGGGCAGAGATACTACTTTGTGGTCTCTGCAAACAATGGAGTTGGCGAGAGTGAGAAGAGCAATGAGGTTTCTGCAGTGCCATGCACACTGCCTTCTGCCCCGAGAAATCTCACTGCAGTTGCTGGCAATCGAAATGTAACACTCACATGGGAGCCACCTGCAGATAATGGTGGCATGTCGGTTACAAACTACACAGTATACTACGGCACAACTCCAGGCAATTACACGAACAACATTACTGTGGGCAACATCACGAGTTATACAATAACTGGCTTGATTAACGGGCAGAGGTACTACTTTGTGGTGTCTGCAATCAACAGTGTGGGAGAGAGTGAAAAAAGCACAGAATCTTCTGCGATGCCCTGCACAGTGCCTTCAGCACCACAGAACCTCACTACTGTTGCTGGTAATGGTAATGTTACCCTAACATGGGAGCCACCTGCAGACAATGGAGGTATGCCTATCACTGGGTACAGAATCTACTATGGGACGAGTTCTGGGAACTATACGGTGAACATTACGGTGGACAATGTCTCCACTTACACGCTCATAAACTTGACCAGCGGGCAGAAGTACTTCTTCGCAGTATGTGCAATCAACCCCGCTGGGGAGAGCGCAAAGAGCAATGAAGTAAGTGTCACGCCTAGAGCAGAACCAAACCCAACCTATGGATTTGATGTTCTTGCCTATATTTATGCGGGCGTTGTATGTATTGGCATCATAATGCTCGGAAGGAAGAAAAGAAGGTAGTGATTGTGTAGATGTTTTGCCGTGGCATATCATTACATTCTGGCTTCTATGCTTTACCTTTCATACAGCAACACATGTGCCCTAAAAAATATTAATATATGTCCTTGCGTTCATACATACAGTTGTGGAAAGGTTGAAATCATGATGCAGAAGGAAAAGATTAAAACTGGAATTCCAGGTTTAGATGAAATGTTACATGGGGGGCTTATACCTCAGAGGCCATACATCGTCTCCGGGCAATTGGGCTCAGGAAAAACTACACTTGCAATGCAGTTTCTTCTCGAAGGTGCAAAAAACGGTGAAAATGTGTTGTATATCACAACCGAAGAACCGCCTAACGAAATAAAAAGAAACTTTGAGAATTTCAACTGGGACCTGAGCAAGGTAAAGGTATTTGATGCCATACCGGATGTAATGACATACGAAATTACACCAATTAAAGATATTACCGCACTCAGAGAGATTGTGAGTTTTAAAGATGTTCCATATACAATCAGAAAAACGCCGGAACACGGGGCACCGGAAATGACCTTCAATGCACTCCAGAACGCACTACGACTGGCACTCTCAACGAGCGATTACAGCAGGATTGTTGTGGATTCACTTACCGCACTTAAGTTTTTCTGCATTCCTTCATATGACCACAACCTTGGAGTTCAGTCATTCATCCGCTTCCTCTCAGAACTTAAAATCACTGCACTGTTAACAGTTGAGATGCCATTTGAATACCAGTTCGAACCAGAGCTTTTCCTGGCACGCGGTGAAATTAGATTGCTGAAATGGCGGGATAAAAACGGAGAACTGAAGCGGGGAATTATGATTGAAAAGTACAAGGGTTCTTCACATGATATCCATATACGACCCATGGAAATTACTCCAGATGGTATTGTTGTTCATGCTGAGCTGCATGTAGAGAAATCACCACTTGAGGCATACCTTGAGGTTATGCCAGTAGAGGCGGTGGAAGCAGGTGAAAACGCAGGAGAGGATATGCAGGCGGAAATCACAGAAGAACCATCAGTGGGAACGGAAAAGCAAACAGGCACAGCAAAGGTACATGGGAAAGCTAGCGAGAGTGAAAGCACTGCAATTGCAGTTGAGACAGCAACGCAAGTTGCAGGCAAGCAAGATGTTGCTGCCCCAGCGCCTCCGCCGCAGGAAAAAACCGTGGTTGAAGGCATTGACCGCGCTACATTTGAAGAAATAACAAAGGAAATAAAGAGCTTGCAGGACGACACAATGGATGCAGACCTGATTGGTGTTGATGTACACGAGGTAACAAAGATGATTGGCGATGCAATGAACTTTATGTCTCTGGGTAAATTCAATGAGGTAAAAAACTTGATTGGAAAAGCGAGAAAATTGCTTGATGAATGTATTGAGGCATTCCACACGGGTGAAAAGGTGGAGAAGGTAACTGCGGAGATTGCAACTGCATCGCAGAGTGGAGAGAAAAAGATTGAGGGTGAGGTGAAGCAAGCAGTTAATGTCGAACCTCCGGCTACAACTGCAGAAACACCTCAACCAGAGAAGAAGACAAAACGAAAGAAAAAGGAAAAGGAAGTGCGGAAGGAAGAAAAACCGGAAACAAAGAAAAAAGGTGCTAAAAAAGGCACTAAGAAAACGACAAAAAGGAGTGAGTAACAATGCCAGAAGATAGAGTAAGCACTGGAATCCCGGAACTTGACTATATGCTGGATGGGGGCTTAATAGCAGGGCGGCCATATCTTGTTATTGGTCCACCAGGCAGTGGAAAGACCACGCTCTGCCTTCATTTTCTAAGAGAGGGGTTGAAAAATGGGGAAAGATGCATGATTGTCACGCTCGATGAGCCACCGAATGAGATAAAAGACAACATATCTGTGTTCGGCTGGGATTTAAGCGGCATTGCAGTACTTGATGCCACACCAGATATACGAAGTTATAGAAAGGCGAGCGACATTCTTGAGATAAAAAGCATGAAGGACATCAAAACGCTGGGAGAGGTTGAAGATATACGACAGAGCTCTGCGGTGAATCCGTATGACATCACAATTCAGTCAATATACATGAAGTTGAGAAAAGAATTTCAGGACAGGAAGTATGATAGAATTGTGCTGGATTCCTTCACATCACTCCGATTGTTTGCTGTGAAAAGTGAGAATATAGACAGTGAACGCAGGGAGATTCAGTCACTGCTAAGATTCATAGCAGAGTCGGAAGTGACTGCTTTGATAACATCAGAATATCCGAGTCCAACTCGAATAGACCCGGAATTCCTGGTTTCAAGAGGAGAAATACGACTGCACAAGGAAATCATAAAGGGCACCGTGGTTCGCGGCATTTCAATCGAGCGATTCAGGGGCTCAAAGCATGATATCTGGATACGCCCGATGGAATTCACAAAGGAGGGTTTGAAGATTCGTATTCCTGTAGTGTTCCAGAAGATGCAGGCAAAAAAATCAGATGTGCTCTCAGATACGGAAATCCGAGACATTGTAGAGCAGATTCAGGAAATGATTTCATGGGTTGAAGCAAAGCTTGATAAATGTGTGGACATTGGCATAGATGTGAGCCAGATTGAAAATCTTGTTGATAAATCGAGAACATTGTTGAATTCTACAAACTACAACGAGGCACTTGAATGTGCAAAGGAGGCGTGGAACATCACGGACCACAAGCTCAATCAGTATTTCACAGCGGTTGAACGCTGGAGAGCGAAGCAAACAAATGCGAAGGACCTCCAGGATTATCTTACGAACTTGCCAGATGCGCCAGTTTGTCATATTTGTGGTTCCAGGGAAATAATACTGCTTGAGGATGGCCGACTGCAGTGTAGAAGGTGCGGAAATATCCTGTGAGCGGGTCTGTGGGGCCGTCCAGATTTGAACTGGAGTCTCTAGCACCCCAAGCTAGAAGGATAGTCCAAGCTACCCCACGGCCCCTTGCTGCACAATAAAATAGAGGGAATATAAAAAG
>Ga0315298_1008614_pt1 | contig 12938 bp, 23 predicted proteins | sample WHS_1_MG_FD_203077 | JGI IMG/M metagenome (GOLD analysis project Ga0315298, IMG submission 203077) | Extremophilic microbial mat communities from Washburn Hot Springs, YNP, Wyoming, USA - WHS_1_MG | ecosystem: Environmental > Aquatic > Thermal springs > Hot (42-90C) | place: USA: Wyoming...
GCGCTATCCATCCCCGGCCTGAACGCCGGGGCTTTTCGCGCTTTTTGGTAAACAGCCAGCCGCTCTTCAGCAACTACGCATCGAGCAGACTCGGCTACGGCATATTCTTGTCCAATGGGTTAAAGGTCACCATGATGATTTTGGTAATTGCAGAGCGCATTGGCTCGCGCATAACCAGCTCACGACCCACAAAATCCCTTTCCAGTACCCGGCTATGACTGTCTCATCTAACAGCTTGCCTGGTGCGTCTCCTGGCAAATTCTGGAAAACCTATGTGCCTTTTGTTCAGGGCTACCTTACAGAGCACCGTTATCAGGTCCGTAAAGGAGACGCTATTCGAATGACCAAGGATCTTTGCGTCTTTGGTGTTCTGGATGCTGCAACGCCTTATGGGAAAAACCAAACAACCAAGAATATTCCGGCTGCTCTCGTTTCAGACCTCGCACTGACTATGGGCATGGGCAAGAGCTAATTTCGCTTTTCACACGGTGTTACATTTTCCCATTTTATTATATCACTATCGTTCACTCACATGGGGTTAACCGATTATGCCACGTAAGCCTGCAAAAGATTTTGCCCTTGTTGAAACTCAGGATTCCACCATTGCCAAGATGGTCATTGGTGCTACCCAACAAGCGGCACAGGCCCAACTAGACACTATGGCCGCTGCTCTATGAGTGCGGCCGCATTTAACGTCGGTGATTGTGTTGCTGACAAGGCCGCGAAACGCTGGTCTATCACCAAGATCACCTGCACCAATGACGCCAATGGTCATTTTGACTATTTTGCGGTACCGATCAACAAGAGTGGCAAGCCCTCCGTGCGGCCTGGGTCTGAACGGCTCATCTCCACCAAAACGGAATGGATTTCCCTACGGCGCTTTTTCTTTTGAATATGGGGGATTCAATGAAATTGGGGGACAGAATTTTCTATCTTGAGCGTTTCTATTATGGAGAGCTTCAGGAATCTTCCGGCATGGTTATTCGTGTGCAAGGTTCAGATTTTAACAAAACGGTTACGTTTATCGACAATGCTGCCCGTATCGATACCATCAGAATGATGGACATTTCTGATTACGAATCGGGGCACGAAGCGTTTTTTGCGGAAGTCTCCCAATTCCATGCTGAAAATTTCAAGATATATCCGGCTGGACTGAGGCTTCCAGTCATCGCCTTGGCGTATAGTAAAAACAGGCGTGCAAACGATGCTGATCTGCTTGTTTTAAGCCCAGACGAAACCATCAAAACCCATATTTGGTCCTCTCATCTTCTTTGCTGTGACGGAGAAGATCACTCTACGGTTTTTCATCGTGCCATGCGGGAATTACCCGGTTCTGAATCGGGTATGAACAGGCGTGGCGCTTATGTTGGGAAAGAACGGGATGCTTTGTGGCGCAAGGCTAAAAAAACTGTGATGCAATTCCGTGATGGTACACTAAAAAAGATGGACCCACGCTTGGGTCTTCTCTAACCGCTTTCTTTTTTGCAGGAGTTTTCCTGATGAACCCTTCGCTTGCTCATGCAGACACCCATTTGGCTGTAGTGGAAAATATGGATACGGGCCTATTCCATGGTGCGGTCTATCGCCAACACCCCAAGCCCAGTGGATCCGACAGATGGATATTGACAGCCACCATGAAACAGGGTTTTGCTTCTTTACGGAAGGCCATTGCAGCCGTTAATGCGGCCTTCCCCAACCTCTATCCTTTGGCCTTGCCTGAAACGGATGATGATGTGTCCTGCATTTCGTTGCCTGTCGGTGCCATGATTACGTTGCTGACTCCGAACCTGAAAAAAGCGAACGATGATCGGCCCGTTATTATTGAAGTGCGCCGTTGCTATGACGTGCATGCGCCCGTCCTGGATATTGTCCTCACCCGAGAGCAGTTAAGGCGCCTGGAGCGTATGAACAAGGTGGTTCACATAGGTTCTTCAGGCAATGATCCTGAACTGTATTATCGGTATGATGATTTTATCGTTAAGCCCACTTCAGTTTGAAACACATCTAAGAGAGGGTTTTGCATGCCTATCCATACGCTGATCCTGATTATTGCCGGCTGTATCGCGGTGAAAATCTTGGCATCAGCAATCCAAAGGTGCCGCTGTCCGCTCTGCGCGCTCATGAGATCTGGGCGGTGCTCGCCAAAACGCTGGCCGAACAGAACCCGTCTCCACACTGTTATGCAGAGCGTGATGGACTCATTTTGCGCTACACGAAAGATGCGCGGTGCCGGTAGCGGTATTGGCGCAGGATAACTGAAATAACGGCTATTTGCTGAACCTCTCATCACTGTCACAGTTCACTTCCGCATCAAAGAGAACATTACTCCATGCGCACAAAAAAACCGCCTTTCCTTCCGGATTGGCGGCTTGTGATATCAGCTTTTTTAAGCCTGCAGCTTGTTGAATCCAGACCGTAAAAAATCCATTTGATCGGCCAGAATGTTTCGACCTGTCAGATACAGATATTCGTACGGATTGGGCGTGTAGGGCACTGCCAGCAACTTCATCCCGGCCTGCTCGGGAGTTCTGGCTCCCTTGTGATTGTTGCAACGCTTGCAGGCGGATACGACATTGGTCCAGGTGTCCTTGCCCCCTCTGGACGATGGGATAACGTGGTCACGGGTCAGGTGATGGTCGCTGAAAGGTTTGCCGCAGTACAGGCACAGGTGCCCATCGCGCCGGAACAGGGACGGATTGGTGAGCGATGGGGCTCGCCACTGATTGCGTGTGGCATGCTGTACGCCATGAATAGCAATGACGGGATGGATATCCATGTACGAAAGCAACCCAGTGAGGCGGTTGCGGCCACCATGCAAAATTCGGAATGGTTCACCGATGGTCCAGGCCACCATGCCCTTGGCGTAATAACAGGCCGCTTCTTCGTGGTGAATCCAATGCAGAGGGTTACCAGCGCTGTCCAATCGAAGTATGGCTGCCACGTTTCACCTCCTTAGCAAGAGGGGATGCCGTCGTGACAGGCGGGCATCCCGTTGTGTAATTCCTTTGAGTAACCTGATGAAAAATGAAAATTGGTGCCCTTGGCCGGAGTCGAACCGACAACCCTTCGCATAGGAGGCGAACGCTCTATCCCGTTGAGCTACAGGGGCGAATTGGCGCGGTGGGCAGGACTCGAACCTGCGACACTTCGCTTAGAAGGCGAATGCTCTATCCAGCTGAGCTACAACCGCATGGTGCCTCTTGGAAGGTTCGAACTCCCGACCATCCGGTTCGAAGCCGGATGCTCTGGTCCACTGAGCTAAAGGGGCAAGGGGAGATTGATGTGTCATTTGCAAGCATTTTAGATTTAAATGGTTTAATAAACAATCGATTACCTAGCATTGGCCCCTAAAGCCCCGTTTTGGGGCATTATTTTCTGTAATTCATATCGCAATCAACGTGTTGCATGTTGGCCCCTCGCGGTATTTCAGTATGATGGAGCAGGACGTGCGAGTCGAACGCTGATCGGGCTTATGCGCCATCACCCAACACCTCTCCCGAGCTTTCACGCCCGGACGCTTTCCGTAAGCTATTCCTGCAAAACTGGTCAATGATGGGGACCCGCAGCCGGACTCGAACCAGCAACTGCTTACGCAAACATCGTGTCTTCCCATTCCACCATGCGGGTCATGAAAAAATTCAAAACGGATTCGCACACAACCAAGATGCGGACAATGGCATTGGGCCTCAACCGGTCAGAACGCCATTCAGGTTTTGTGGTCTACATCAATGTGTATTCGATTCTGGAGGTTCTGATGAAATTGGAAAAACAGTCCAACGGTGGTTTTCGGCTCATTATGAGCAAATCTGAGGCTGATAAGGTTTCAGATGTCTTACTCAAAAAAGCGGGGGAGTTGAATCGCTCCACACTGGATTTAGCCTATCTCACTGCGGAAGCGGTGCTTTCCATGGAGAATACATTCCGCCAACCGAAGTCCTTTTATCAAGGAGCATCCCATGCAGGTTAACGTCAAAGATCAAACCGTTGTGGCGACGATGACGGAACGGGAAGCTGGAAAAATCATCGAATCACTCTCCAGTATTGCCTCCCTGCCGAAAGAACTTGCACCACTTAAAGACCTGTTTGATGGCATTTCTGTACCGGCTGCACGTCGTGGTGAACTGCGGCATGAGTGGGGTGATCCCCTGGACATGGATCCCGATATTGGTCCTGCATGATTGGGTTGGGCCGTGGACTTGAACCATCCTGGCCCAGGCCTGGGTCTTGCGGCTTCGCACGCGGCGACACCCAAGGCCGCCAGCAACTCCCACGGGCTTTCATGGAGTACGCATAGAAAAAAATTGGCGCAGCGAGCAAGAATCGAACTTGCGACACCCGGCTCTTCAGACCGGTGCTCTACCAACTGAGCTATCGCTGCATGATTTGGTACCCTGGGCCGGATTTGAACCGGCACACCTTTCGGCATCTGGTTCTGAACCAGGTGTGTCTGCCATTCCACCATCAGGGCTATATACAGAATTGGTGCTCCCAGCGGGATTTGAACCCGCGTTTCCGGCTTGAAAGGCCGGCCGCCTAGACCGCTAGCTGGATGAGAGCATGGTTTGGTGCTCCCAGCGGGAGTCGAACCCGCCTCACAAGGTTGAGAACCTTGGGGCCTGACCGATAGCCGATAGAAGCGTGTTGGTGCCCATAGCAGGAGTCGAACCCGCGACCTCACAGTTCGTAGCCGTGCGCTCTGTCCAACTGAGCTATATGGGCGTGGAGCGGGAAACGAGGCTCGAACTCGCGACCCCAACCTTGGCAAGGTTGTGCTCTACCACTGAGCTATTCCCGCAAAAATGGTGCGTTCTGTAGGGATCGAACCTACGACATTCGCCGTGTAAAGACGACGCTCTACCGCTGAGCTAAGAACGCGGAGGACAATGCCAGAATCGAACTGGCGACCTGCGGATTATGACCCCGCCGCTCTCCCAACTGAGCTAATTGTCCTTGGTGCATCGGGGTGGAATCGAACCACCGACCTTTCGATTATCGGTCGAATGCTCTACCGCTGAGCTAACGATGCGTTAAAAATGGCCTTATTATCGTTACCTAAATTATGGTGGAACCGGAAGGACTCGAACCTTCGACCACCTGGTTATGAGCCAGACGCTCTACACTCTGAGCTACAGTTCCAAAATGGAGCACGATGCCGGAATCGAACCGACCTAAGCAGGTTTTTAACCTACCACCTCACCACATCAGACTATCGTGCAAAAATTGGCGGAAAAGGTGAGATTCGAACTCACGGACCGTTGAGACGATCTTCCGGGTTCAGGCCGGACGCATTAAACCACTCTGCCACTTTTCCAAAGTCTTTCAAAATTGGTTCAGGGTCGTGGACTCGAACCACGGTTCGCGGCGTCAAAGACCGCTGTCCTACCATTAGACGAACCCTGAATAATCAAAAAAAGTCTCTCAAATTTTGGTGCCGGATCGCAGAATCGAACTGCGGACCTGACGCTTACGGGGCGTCTGCTCTTCCGTCTGAGCTAATCCGGCCTTGACCGCATAAAAGCGACTCGGAAAAAGATCCGCAAAAATCTTTCCGTGTCGCTCTCCAGTATGGGTTTCACGACCGCGATGCTTCACCTTGCGCGTGTACTTCGTGCGGTCCCGCTGCGCGTAGGTCGGCAGTACCCCTATTCGCCGCTTGTGCTTTTCCGGTCGAATGACCAGCGTTTCCTTTTTCATGGTGAATCTCCTTGAGTGCTTGCTGATTGTGCAACAACTGAAATGGTCCCCCTCATAGGACTCGAACCTATATGCCGATTATGCGGCGCCTGGTTCTTAACCAGGTGTGTCTACCACTTCCACCAGTGGGGGTTGGAGCCGATTGTCGGAGTCGAACCGACGACCCTCCGCTTACAAAGCGGACGCTCTGACCTCTGAGCTAAACCGGCAAATTGGTGCAACGGGCGGGCTTCGAACCCGCAACCCCTGGATTAAAAGTCCAGTGCTCTACCTGTTGAGCTACCGTTGCGTAGCGATTTTGGCGATCCACGCCGGACTTGAACCGGCGACCTCCCGCGTGACAGGCTGGCGCTCTGACCAACTGAGCGCATGGACCTGAAATTGAAAAGGCTTTGGGGTGGCTGACGAGGCTCGAACTCGCGACAACTGGAATCACAATCCAGGGCTCTGCCAACTGAGCTACAACCACCCCAAAACATTCTTTTTTTAAGTGGAGCGGGATACGAGAATCGAACTCGTTTGGCTGGCTTGGGAAGCCAGTGCGCAACCAATGTGCCAATCCCGCGTAAATCGAAAATTTGGTGGTGAGCGGCGGAATCGAACCGCCGTCTGCACTGTTGAACCACCTGGATGAATCACATGCTTTGCTTCGCATTAGTCGGCCACGTCGGCCGTTATGGGGCGCCTCTATCTGATTGGGCTACGCGGGCAAAAATTTTTAGAGCGCGGATGCTTCGCTCGCTGTCCCAAAATCTTCCACAAAAGGGCGCAGCTCTCCGCGTGATTCGGCACGCATGGCACGGACAATGCCACGAATGACGGCGGCATTGTCAGCCCCTTCGGTAACGCTGGCATGAAACCATGCGTTGTCGGTCAATCCTGATTCTTCAGAGAATTCCAACAATTCTTTCATGGCTGATACTGTCTCTTCCCGTAAGGTATTGGCATGTTCATGGTTTGATAAGGTTGCGCGTATATTTCCAATCTGGAAACGCACCTCGTTGAATTTCTTTGCTGTATCGCTTTGTTCCATTGTCTTTCCTTTTTTTAATGGGTGGATGTTTGGCGGAAGCGGCAGGATTTGAACCTGCGTGTTCCAGAGGAAATCCGATTTACAGTCGGATGGTTTCGGCCACTCACCCACAACTCCATAGAAAATGGCGGAAGATGCAGGACTCGAACCTGCAAAACCCCTTTCGGGATCGCCGGATTAGCAGTCCGGTTCCTTACCAATTCGGTCAATCTTCCAAAAATGGTCGGAATAGCAGGATTCGAACCTGCGATCTCATGGCCCCAAACCAAGCGCCTTACCAGACTAGGCTATATTCCGAAGTGCCGGTTTTTCGGGCGAAACCGGCAAAACGCAAGGTTTAAGCGCGGGCGGTACTCCCCCAAAGACCTTCCTCCCGCCTGTCTCTGGTTTAGCTGAGGGGTTCGGCGGGCCTGGCCGAAATGAACCCATCTACCCTGATGGCAACCTCAAGCGATTGGCTGGGGCGGCAGGGCTCGAACCTGCGACATTCTGGTTAACAGCCGGACGCTCTACCTACTGAGCTACACCCCAAAATGCCCGGTAGGTGTTTTCCATGAAAAACACCACGGCGGGACCACCGATATTCGGATACCGCACCGGCAATATGGTCCGTTCGCGTGTATCCAGAATGGGCGCCGTTGCCTATTCTGTGGATGGGCAAATTTTAGAAAGCCCTACCAGGCGGGACAACAGCATAATAAAATTGGTAGCGGAATGCCGGCTCGAACGGCGTCTCCTGGCGTATGAAGCCAAGCGTAAGACCAGTCTACTTTCCCGCTTCAAAAATGGCACCGGCACACGGACTCGAACCGCGAACATCCTGCTTTGGAGGCAGGCGCTCTACCAATTGAGCTATGCCGGCATGTAAAAGCGTATGTGCGCTTCCATGCACACCAGAAACGAAGCGGCTTAACACATCCTCTCTGGTGTGCATCCGCCAACATGACGGACACACAATGTGAATCCTCGATTTTAAAAGAGCGGGATGCCAGACAAAACAAAACCGGCAGCCTGTTTTCCACGAGGCTGCCGGTTCTTGTGCTTCCGGTGGAGCCCCTTTGTTCGTGGGACTCCGTTATGGGGTCCCGGTTATCTGTTAAAGCCTGATTGCATGGTGGATGGATTTTTCGATGTGACGGATAACGGCCAATAGCCTGCACAGCTTTCCACGCAGTATCCCGTATGGCTGCATGTCTGCTGGCTGCAAGCCTGCCGGGTGCAAGCCTGCCGGGTGCAAGCCTGCTGTCCTGCTATGAAACCGCTTTGCTGTCCGTTCATCGAAAAACCTCAAAAAAGTAATGTTCCGTAGTCTAAGAAGGCTTTTTCATCCTGTCAATGGTTTTTGCGCCTGTTTTTTACTGAACCTTAACGAGCGCATTTAAACGTGTCTGATTTTGCGTATGGTATCCTCATAGGGTGTGTATTTTTCATATTCTTTTAGGATGGACTTATGGAACTGATTGCCGAAAAAGTGATTACACAGACCAAAAAGCATCCGCAGATTGAACCGCTGCTGACCACCATTGCCCAAAAATATCTGCGGGTCGAAACCTTGCAAACGCAGCATTCCGATAGTGCTGATTTCCATAACGTGTCGGTGTGGGAGCTTCGGGCAGCGCTGGAGGCGGCTTTCCAGGCAGGTACCCAACTCGGGGCCTCTGTTGCCGCGCACATGGATAATTTTGTCGCTACTGAAATAGATCGATTGAATGCGCATTCAGATTAATCACTGGTATCTGGTGGCCAACACCCTGCATCCCGATAATCGGGATTACGACCGAAAAGTGATCGTTACTGGCCTTAACCGAAAATCGGTGTTTTTTGACCAAAAAGATGGGCCAGATATGCCAACGATTGGCGCGTTTATGTTGTCACGGGCGAGTTTTCGCAGGCTGGCGACTGAATGCAATCCGCCGACACCTGAAGTAATCAAACCATCTCCATGAGGCTTCATTCACAGGGAGGTTTTTCATGAGCACCATTATCGACCGTCGCAGCGCCGGAACCCGGTCCACCGCGAATCAGGAGCGCCTCAAAAGAAGAGTGCGTGCCCGTCTGAAAGAAACCGTGGAAAATATGGCGCGCTCCGGCTCCATAGAAGACCTGGCCAAAGGCCAGCATACCATTCCGGTCCCGACCCGCGATTTGCAGGAACACAGCTTCCGACCGGATATGAGTAACACCTCCTGGGAAAGAGTCTTGCCAGGTAACAAGGAATATCAGCGCGGAGACGCTATCCAGAAGCCACAAAGCGGACAGGGCGAGGGCGGGCGCGAAGGTTCTCCCGATGGCCTGGGCAATGACGAAATCGCCGTCGTCCTGTCCGCCGATGAGTTCCTGGATGTGCTCTTTGATGGATTGGCCCTGCCGCGCTTGCGCAAAACCGCCCAGGGCGATGTCCAGGCGGAACAATGGCGGCGCGCCGGATTCATCAAGGACGGCAGCCCCTCTCGCATGCATGTCGGCCGCACCATGCGTGCTGCCCGAGCCCGCCGTCTGGCGCTACGGGCCGGCAAACACCGCGAGCTTCAGGAGTTGGAAGAAGCCCGCAGCCAACTGCAGGCGGAAATCAGCTCACGCATTGCCCGCAAGAAAGACGTTTCACGGGAACAGGAACGTCTAAAAAAACTGGAGGAACAGATTTCCATCCTGGCGCGCAAAATCAAGGCCGTCCCCTTTATTGATGAATCCGATCTGCGCTTTGCCCATATCGACCAGCAACCCTATCCCATCACCCAGGCGGTCATGTTTTGTGTCATGGATGTTTCGGGCAGTATGGGCGAAACGGAAAAAGACTTGGCCAAGCGCTTTTTCCTGCTGCTCTACCTTTTTCTGCAACGCCATTATCAGGCCGTACAGATCATTTTCATCAAACATCACAGCATCGCTACAGAATGTACGGAAGAAGCTTTTTTTGGTGCAGGGGAGGGTGGTGGCACCCTGGTTTCTCCGGCGATTATTCTGACGGAAGATATCATCCAGCAACGCTTCCCGCCCGACCGTTGGAATGTCTACGTCGCCCAGGCCTCAGACGGGGATAATTACTATGCGGATAATGCGGTAGTGGCGGAACACCTGCACCAGCTACTCCCGCGTCTGCGCCGTTTCTTTTATCTGGAGGTGAACCGCGAATACGAAACCCATCTTTTCCAGACCTACAAAGAGGTTGCGGAAAATCATCCCGAGATGGTTGCGGCCAAGGCCCGGGTACGGGAAGATATTTATCCGCTTTTCCGCGCTCTGTTTTCTCAAGAAATGGTGTCCGATCAGGCTTAATCGATGGTGCTGGCAACGATTACACTTGCCCCATCACCATACATTGTTATAACATTGTTGCAATGCTTCATTAGGAGTAAAACACATGCGAACCAGTATTCGGAAAATTGGTAATTCACGCGGCATCCTCATTCCATCTGTGTTTCTAACCGACAGTGGGATTGGCGATCAAGTTGACATTCTGATGGAGGGCAACGCCCTGCTCATAAGACCAGTGCAAGATCTGCGTGCAGGATGGTTTGAGGGTTATGATTCGAGCGTGGACGTGGATCCATTGGGCAACTTGCCCGTGGATGCCGACGCCCAAGACTGGACATGGTAAAGCGTGGCGAGGTGTATTGGGTGAATCTCGATCCCACTGTCGGCACGGAAATTAAAAAGACACGCCCGGCGCTTATTGTCTCACCAGACGATCTCAACACCGCTTTGCCTCGTGTTATCGTTGCGCCCCTCACCAGTGGTGGACTGCGGTTGGGATGTCGCCCAGAGTTGGAATTTGCGGGCAAGCAGGCCAGGGTATTGCTGGATCAGATCAGGACGGTCGATAAGCGTCGGCTATCCGGAAAAATCGGGGAAATACCGATGGCAGTGTGGCACCCCATTCTTATCGAAATGCTCACTTAAGCAAGCAAACAAAAAGATTTAATCATGTCAGAGACCATCGAAAATCTCTTCATGGAAGTATTCTGGCGGTTCGCTCGGATCAGGTTGCGACGTTAGGCGAGAGGGTGAAATGTTGGAACAGGCAGAAGAATTTAACGATTTGGCTTGGCTGAAGTTGGGGATATTGTGGCGCTCGACCGATTTTGCTTTGCACTATTACCTCTCCCCGCAGCATCCCCAGTTTTTTGGTAACACGCGTGCTTTATGCCGTGCCGTAAGACGGGAAAGCCAGAACGGTTCACGTTCAGAGCGACAGAAAAGAACCAAGGAACTGCAGGATGTTGAACAAAATTACTCCATAACTCAGGACACACAAACCCCCAAAATCATTCTTTCCGGGGAACGTCGCTTCCTGAACGCTTTGTGTGAACTGGAAGAATCAAAGCTCGCTTCCCTATTACTGGACATGGGCGGTTGCGTTTGTCGTGATTTGGGTGAGGAATACGATTTCTGGTTAAAGGAACACGGATTTCAGGAAAACCCTCAATTCACCGAAGAAAATGATGAGCCGTTATTTTTGCCCGTGAACTTGTCGGAGGTTCTCAGCGAGTTGATCCAAGGCAAAGCCAGACATGCTACTGCAGAAAGCTGGGCTTCAGATGCCTGGGCATTGTTTTTTCCAGAAGAACCATTGTCTGGTTACTCACAGGTGTGTTTGCACTATGCGGACCTTGCCGAGAGAATAGTGATGTTCTCTGGAAATGCTTTTTAACAGGACCACTAATTTTCTTACAGTCTTTGTTTAGATTGGGTTTATCGTTGACGTACCCCTGAACAAAATGGCAGCCTTGTATGGCTACAAATGCAAACATCAAGGAGAGTTCTATGTCGAATACCAGCAATATTGTTCTTACTTTTGCTTCTCTCGCTTTTTGTGCCATAAGCGTACCCGCGATGGCGGATACGCATGTGCCGGCTAAGGTGACCACGAAGGCGTCAGCAACCAAGGTGCCAACGAAGACACATACGAAGGTGCCAGTAAAAGTGCATACGCCCCCAAAATTAGCAAATCCACTCTCGGTGAAACCATGAGCCAGTACGCACCTTCCTGCGTGAATAATCAGTACTCGCAAAAATGCAAAGCGGCCTGGGCTGCCCTGCATGCTGAAGCCCAAAAAAATCTTTCTTGAATCGTTAAAAAGCGGGCAAGCGTTTGATGAAAGCGCTTGCCTTGACCATGCCTCTTGTGTATCTGCCGTTTGCCGAAGTAGGGCGGTTTTATCCCCAAATGCGGTAGCCGCTCACAAAAAGCACTCGTAACCAAAAAAGCGCTTTTCCTCTTTTTCCTGTTACACCTTCGCCTTTCTCGGTCGCCGCCCAGGCCGACCCTTGCCGTGCTCTTCCAACAAAACCTCACCGCGTTGCTTTAATCCTTCAGCATCTTCATGCAACGCCTTTTCTATGGCCGCAATATAATGCCGTACATCCCAATCCGGTGCCATCACCGCTGCAGCCCGTTTGAAACGCTTTTCTCTTTCCAAGGCTTCTTTATGACTCGCCGGCGACTGCAACAGCCTTTTCTTTGCCTCCTCTATCTTTGCTATTGCCGTCCGTTGACGCTCCAGGATCTCCGCCTGCTTCTTTTCAAGATCTGCCAGACGTTGTTCAGCAGTACGACGAATACGCTTTTTGACTTCGGCCATGTTTTTATGCCTCCTGAAATTGTGAAATATCTCAAATAATTTGGCCTTCTTTGCCTCTTTGGAAACCTATTTGCAAAAAAGGCATTGCCCACGTTTATCTAAAAAACGCTCATGGGCAATGTACAGGATATTCCGGAAATAATGCAAGAACGATCGAATATTGGACGCACTCGAAACAGCGGGTAGTATCAGATGGATAGGGCCTATTATGGATAGAGCTTATGACTCGGGTTGATGTTGCTCACGGAGAAATGATGTTTTTTGGGGTTTTATTTTTCGCATTTCTGTTTAGTACAATGGCCGGACTCTCTTTGTTTCTTCTCGATGGACATCGTCATAGTCTCGCTGCATGGGTGCTGGTTGTGGCGCTTATCCTTATGGCAGCACAGCAATGGTCACAGGTGTTTTGGTTACCGCGATAAAAGCGATGAGTCACTCAGGTATCTGGCTTTCATACTGGCCCGGCCTCCTGGGCGTTGCATCGGCAGCTATTCTGGATATCCGCTGGTGGGCGCGATGGCTATTCATGAGTGTAGGGTTGTTGGGAATTGCCTTGGCCCTTCTTAGGGTATGAAAGCCACGAAAAAACCCTTGCGCTGCAAAGCGGAGAAGTCTATCCATGACTTCCG
>Ga0315298_1008615_pt1 | contig 12937 bp, 10 predicted proteins | sample WHS_1_MG_FD_203077 | JGI IMG/M metagenome (GOLD analysis project Ga0315298, IMG submission 203077) | Extremophilic microbial mat communities from Washburn Hot Springs, YNP, Wyoming, USA - WHS_1_MG | ecosystem: Environmental > Aquatic > Thermal springs > Hot (42-90C) | place: USA: Wyoming...
CACACCACATACTGGCACACTCATCGCTGTTTCGAACAGCACTGACACGGCCAGTGAAAGCACGCGGATGTGGAGACAAAGGACACCGCAAATGACGAAGAACAGTGCTCAACCCGGGATGCTGTCGCGAGCCATAAAGAACAAGAATCTCTATCGGCAATTGTGGGTTGAAAGATGGCCGAAGATTTTTGGGCTGACTAAGTATCTTGTTTATGGGAAAGACTCTTGTAAAACCGCCACGCGCATGGTGCGCACAGGTTTCTACTGAAGACCTCCAAAAGCCTTGCAAGTCCTTATCTTACTTGGTAGCGGGGGCTGGATTTGAACCAGCGACCTTCGGGTTATGAGCCCGACGAGCTTCCAGGCTGCTCCACCCCGCAGCACCCAAAACGCAAAAGGAACTGTATCCATTTCCCTTTTCCTTGTCAAGCGTCTGTGCAAGATTTCCCAAAAACGGTCAAACAGGTCTGACAGATGAAACCAATCGCATCGACGCTGGTTCATCGAACCAGCATCGAAAGAAGAAGCCCAAAAACTACGCGCCCCTGTTTTTCTCCACAACGACTACTTGCCCAGGAAAATAAAACCATAACAACCAGCCGCAAGGCGCACCACCGCCATAAACCCCTCTCAGAAAATTTCGACTTTCACAACAAAACGCCTTCATGTTACCATTCGCTGTCCTCTTTTCGCTCTTTGGAGGCATGATGAAATATCGCTATGCAGTGATTGCATTGCTGAGTCTCGTCACACTGCACTCACCCGACATAAAAGCGTCCGAAGATACGGCCTTCGAATCCAAGGCAGTTATTAAGTTCAAGCGCTTCACTTTGAAACTCGGAGGGGACTTGAGGCTTGTTGCCTTCAGGCTCTCGGAGATACCTGTCGTGCTTGTCAACACCCCACACGAAGATGCCATCGGAACAGAAGAAAACCTGTCTGCGAGGCTCAGGTGGAAACCAGTCCTGATTTATGAGCCGAAATCAAAGGTCGTCCCCGCTCTTGGAATATCGTCCGAGTTCGACCTCATTGATGGGAGCGCCTTTGTTGGCTCTAATCGCGAGATACTCCAATACTCGAGGGAATCAAGGCAGGAAAGGGATATGTTTACTTACCACCGCATGCGTGTGAACAAGGCTTATCTTTTCATCCGCTCGCCGTTCTTCACCTTTGCGGGGGGAAGGCAGAAATCCTACTATGGGCTTGGGATGCTCGCAAACAGCGGGGACGATGACCCGACAGAGTTTGGCGTGCGAAGGTTTGGCGACATAGTGGATAGGGCGCTTTTGACTTTGCGACCAGCAAGGTTCTTTACTGACAAGAAGTGGGCGCTCGCCCTGTGGGTTACAGGGGCTTTCGATTATATCGAACGCGATCTATTTTCCGATAAATCTCGTGGTGACAGGGCGATGCAGGGACTAGGCACAGTCCAGTTCGAATCTCCAAACCTGAAGTCAGGCATACTGTATATCTATCGCAACCAAAAAAACTCGAAGGAAGACAGGACAAAGGTGCACATCCTCGATGCCTTTGGCTCGTTTTCCCTTGAACACAAAGGATTCACCTTTGGTCTTGGCGCTGAATGGGCGATGGTCAGAGGGACTACACAGGCTGCCCGCAACATGTTCTATCCAGACGGGCTTGATGTGAGGTCTCAAGGGTTTATCGCACAGGTATCGGTGAAACACAAATATTTCCATTTCAATCTGGAAATCGGCGGCGCATCTGGAGACGAAAATCCTTTTGATGGCACATACAACACATTTACCATGAACCCCGACCACAGGGTTGGGCTTATACTTTTCCCTGAATACATGAAGGACTTGACCGCTCAAGCGGCATGGAACGCAACCAGACCCGATTTTCAGGGCACAGCACCAAGAGGCGTCGAGACACTTTCGACCGATGGTGGCGTTGCCAATGCCATCTATGCCTTCCCGCGCATTTCCGTGTTTCCTGTCAAGCATCTGGAACTGATGCTTGGCGCAGTCGCTGGAAGGGCAGCGGTGCGTGTAGTGGATCCTTTCTTTGCGTCTGTCGGGAGTTCGACAAATCCAGTTTGCCCCAACAGTGGCGCTGTCGGACCCCGTTGTGGCGTGGCTACAAAGGGCTTGGGCTATGAAATCGACACTGCAATAAGGTCGGCATGGCTTTTGGGACCTGTGTCGCTATTAGGCGCGATAGAATATGGATACTTCAAGCCTGGCACTGCCTTTCAGGACGAGAAAGGGAGGCTACCTCCAGCAATACACATGGTGCAGGGCAGGGTTCACCTTTATTTTTGACGGAGGCTAAGATGAGAAGGGATATTTTTTCGTGTGTTGTGGCTGGTTCGCTTTTTTTGTCTTGCATGACCGCTTCCGACTTCGATGAAGGGATTGGCGAGCCTACCGCACTGACTTCAGAAGAAGGCACTGGTCCAACCGTGGTGTTCGACCCGCTCAGGCTTCCCGACGCAGAGATCCCATTCCCAAACGACAGCGCTTGCACTTATGACCCAACAAGCCCGACCCTATGCAGACCCAACCTTTCTACGGATGTTCCGACGAATGTGGATCGCAGGCTAAAGATGCATGTCAATCGTTTGACTGGTTTTTCGACTTATGGACCCCTGACCGTTTCATTCGATGGGCGCCTCGACCTGACAACCGTGTCAAGAGATACGGTCATTGTTGTAAAGGTTCCAAAGGATGAAAAAGAAGCGGACACCATAAAACCAGTCCTTCTGGATTTGGGTGAAGGCTCGTTCCCTATGAATCGAGACCCGATCTCTTTCTTTCCCAACGACCCGTTCGGTGCTTCGGACAACATGGCGTTTGGCTTTCGCAACTTTAGCGATGTGGACGGCGATGGCACCAATGAATATCTGTGGCACTATGAAACCGCTACCAACACGCTCTTGATAAGGCCCCTTTTGCCATTGGACGAGGCAAGCAAGTATGCGTGTGTGCTCACAAAGGGACTTAGAGGGTTTACAGATCGTTCCTACGGTCCTATTAGAAGCCCATTTCCCAGAGCGAACCACCCCTCCCAGACAAACGACCTGAAAAAAGTTTTGCCCATTTTGAAGCGACTAGGGATCGAAGAGAAAGACATTGCCTTCGCCTGGACATTCACAACTCAGGATGTGACAGGCGAAATCAGGGCAATAAGGGAAGGACTTTGGGGCAGAGGACCTTTTTCGTATCTTGACCGCGAGATAAGCCGAAAATTCCTTTCTTTCGATGATTCTGGGATCACCTTTGATGGAAGCGGGGAAAGGGAAGGGATGCCTTACGACCCCAAAGACAATATCGTCATTATTCAGGCCGAGTATCTAAACAGCATTATCAACTTCATCGCCCCGTTTTTCGATGCGGCTGCAGCGTTCGATTTTTCGCTTGTGGATTACTTTGCGTTTGGATGGTTCGAATCCCCTGACTTCCTTGCGACCCCAGATAGGGTTTGGGATTTGGATGTCCAAACAGGGAGGGCAACATATAAAAAAGGCAAAGTGCCAATCATGGTAGCGGTTCCAAAAAGTTCGAGCGATTGTCCTTCTCCAAAATGCGAAAAAGGTGTTCAGCCATGCTGTTGCCCTCCATATCCTGTGGTCTTGTATGCTCACGGCAACGGAACTTCGAGGCTCGAGGCGATCTTGCTTGCAAACGCAGTTGCCAGATACTGCCTTGCAGTTGTAAGCATGGATGAGATTGGCTACGGTCCTCTTGCGCCGAATCTTACGGACCTTCTAAAGGAGATAGGGATTGATGTGGAAAGCGACCCGAATGACCCACTAGCAATGTTCCTTGCCTATACAATCGCGGATTTGATGCTTCCTAATGGTCGCTCTGAGGTCGAAGGAATGGACTTCTTCCAGATTTACGACCGCCTGAAGGAAGTGGGATTTTTCAGGGAACTTATGGTGAACGGTCGAGCCATTGACAGGAATGGGGATGGAAAGATTTACAATGGTGAAGGCTTTTTCGTGCCATTCCCATTCGAACAGAGGGATGTATTCAGGCAGATGCAGGTTGACTATATGGCGATGGTCAGGGTGTTACGCTCCCTGTCTCAGGACAAGGTGCCCCCACCAGTAGAGAACCCTGCACAGAAGTCAGCAGACGACTTGATGCCGAACCTTGTTGCTGGCGACTTGAATGCGGATGGCGTTCGGGATTTTGGCGGTCCTGATGTGCCAATATACATGGCAGGAACAAGTCTCGGTGGCATAGTTACAGTTCTTGTTTCTGGGGTCGAGCCCGAGATAACAGCGGTTGCACCTTTGGTCGGGGGGGCAGGTCTGGTTGATGTGTTCACAAGAAGCAGGCTTCGTGGATTTTTTGATGACTCCTTTTATTATGTGATGGGACCTATTTTGAGCTCGTGCGTTTTGGAAGATGGCATCTATATCACATGGAATGCGGACTCGGCGGACGGCTACGGACAGAATAGGGCTAAGTGGAGGTGTGACCCAGACAAGACGAAGAATGTTGCCGTGCAAAGACTCGAGCAAACAGGGAAGAGGCTTTATGTGCATGCGGAAAACCTGAAGACGAAACAGCACGCCTACACGGTTTCTGACGAAAGTGGCGGATTCAGCGTAAATCTGGCGTCAGACATTGGGGACAGATGGCAGGTCACGATAAAGACGGTCGAGGCGGATGGTTCTCTGTCGGATCTGGACAGTTTTGTTGCAGTTTCGCCCTACGAAGGGCTTGGAAGGATGAGGAACACACCTGATTTCAGGAGGAATGTGGGTATCTATCAGGCGGTCATGGACCCAGCAGATCCAGCCAATCTTGCTATGTATCTTATAAGAAGGCGAGGGACAGGGCGTCCGACAAACATCCTTCAGACATCGGTCATTGCTGACACTACGGTTCCTTTCGGCGCCCAGCTTGCCCTTGCAAGGATTTCAGGGTCTTTGGGTCTGGATGACGAAACCATGCTTGAATGGAACAAGAAGTTCATCGAGCACAAGTTGCCACAGGGTGCGGACTTCGATGTGGACGATATTGACCACAACAATCAAGGGTTTGGTCCTTTGCCTCCCGTTGCTACATCTTCTGGGGTTTCCGCAGTTCGATTCGCCAACTCGCACGGCTTCCACGAATACATGGCAGTGCTAAATCCAAAGGCGCCATGCGACATAGCCCAATATACCCACAACCAGATCGCCATCTATCTTGCAAACGGGGGAAAGAGGGTCGAGGATGCAACATGCATCATGAAAAACGACTGCCCCTGCCTCTTGAAGCCATCTGAGCCTTGTCAGATAAACCTGGACTTGAGTTGCCCGTAACTTCAGATTGTTGCCGCATTTTTCTTCCTCTCCCTCATCCTGCCAAGAGCCTCTCGTTTCTACCGTCCCACCCCGCGTGGAAAAGGGGAAACCTTTCTTGCAGACAGGTTGTTTGTCTTTTACAAGCCACCATTTGCCGCGTGATGACAATGTTCAAAGCAGGCAAGTCCGCATGCACCACGCTAAACGGCAACTCACGAAGCAAAATCCAGTGTTTCAGCCAAAATTTCGAGCCCCTTTCGGAAACCTGCGGAAGGTGTCAAGAGGCTCACTACGAGATAGTTCCCGTCACTGAAGTCATAAAGATAACCAGGGTGGACCACGACTCCCCTGTCCAAAAGCCTTATCGCCAGTTCTTCATCCCCATCAGACCCACCTATCTTGAGGCACAGATACCAGCCACCCTCTGGCTCGAGCAACCTAACCCCCGCTTGCCCATCAAGTATCTCGTGCGCAGTAATTAGGTTCCCATTGATCCTTTTCAAAATCGCTTCCCTCTGGATGTGGCTCGCCTTTAGAAACCGCTGGATACCAAGTTGGATGGGGGTGCTAACCGAAAGATAGGTATCGCAAATCACCTCGAGCCTTCTTAGCGCCTGTGTCACTATATCTTCACGGCCCCCCACGATTATCCACGACGCCTTCATCTGAGGAAGTCCAGCACTTTTCGATAGCCCCCCAAGACTGAACACAAGACCTGTTCGAGCAGATATCGCAGCACACCGAACAATATCTTTTCCCCCCTTTCCAAGCGGGTATTCCGAAAACACCTCATCGCTTATCAAAGCAATAGGTCTGGATGACACTATCTCCAAAAGTTGTTCGAACTCTCCAGATTTCAAGTAGTTCCCCGTGGGATTGTTGGGATTGATTACCACGATAGCCTTGACCCGCTTTTCACTGTTGACAGCCAACGCAATCGCTTCCGTATCAATCACCCACCCAACCCCATCGAACAATAGCGGATAATGTCTAGGCTCGACGCCGTCAAGTGAAAACAGGAAGTCAAATAGCGGATAAGAAGGCGCAGGCACTAGCACAATGTCGCCAGGGTCGCACAGAAGTTTTGTCAGAAAAGAATATGCCTCACTCGTCGAAGAGGTCAAAACGATATGCTCGGGGGAAATGTCCAAGCCTCTAGAACGATAGTAAGCGCTAACAGCGTTTCTTGCGCAAAAAAGCCCAAGCGGTTCGGGACGATAGAACTTTGCGTCTTCGGCGACTAGGGCAGAAAAGAGGGCGTCATAATCATAAGGTATTTCTGCGACAGTTGGATTGCTTAGCGTAAGGTCAAGACATGCCCTGTTTCTTTTGCGTGCCTCTGCTAAAGCGAGCGCCCATCTGTTTGGGGTTTCTGGAATGGTAAGGCGCCCGGAAAACACAGTGACATGCTACTCCCCTGCGGTAGCCTCGTCAAGTTCCTTGAACGCCTTCTCTGCCCTCTCGATTACCGCCTTCCTCACCTTTTCGTCAAGTTGCTTCATGCCACTTACCGCATCCTTGAATGCGTCCACATCGAGTTTCATAAGGACATATAGCGTCCCGTTCGGCGAAATCCACGAGTCCACTCTCTGAGTTCCTGAAAGGGTCATATTTGTGATTTGTTTCGATACATCAACGATGTGCTGTTCATCTGCGGCGGCAGTCCCGAAGTCCTCGCCACCAGTGGTGGTCGCCTGATAGTCCTTCAGCATGGACTTGACCTTCACTTGTAGGCTTCTTGCAATCGCAGTCCTTGCCCTGCCCTCCGCTGCGCTCATGGCAAGGCTTGGGTTCCTTGTTCCACCAGCAGAGCCGACCCCACAGATTGCTGCCTTCTCGCCTTGATAGGCGGCACACCCCTTCGTGACCCACGCGGGTGCTCCTTCAAACTCCTGTGCCATTGCACTCTTCATAGGCGTGGGTTTCTCCTTTGCCCCTCCACACGCCAGAAGTGCGACCACTGCGCCGAGCAACACCACCAACCTGGCTTTGTTCATCATATGAACCTCCCTTGAAAGAGTAAAAATAGCAGGGTTCAGAAAAACCTTTCCAACGAACACCTGCAAAAAAATGTTAGGAAAACTACTTTCAGTTGTCAAGCAAGAAAAAATTGGAAAAAATATGGAGCCTTTATCGGGGGTCTGCAAGGGATGAGCCGTTATTGGCATTACTACTTCATTCTTGTCGCAGTGTCTTTATCAGCGTGTTCTGGCGCCAAGGTGCGAGCGCAAAAAAGTCGTCACGCAAAGACTGTTTCCGGCAAAGCACCGGCATGGGTAACCGCAAAAAGTGTGCCCAGTGGATGTGCAATAGGCACTAGCGGTAACACGATCTTCTGGCCAAACTCGATCATATATGCAACCCAGAATGCGCGGGCGTCCCTTGCAGCGAATCTTCTGGGCGTTGACATAAAAAACATAACAAGGGACATCACGATGGGGGATCGGTCCCGGGTTGATGAGGTCGTGCTTCAGAAGGTCGAAGGCGTTTTGAAGGAGACTGTAACTGTTGCGCTATGGATAGACAGGGCGGGGATTTTGGATGCAAAAGATTTTGCCTACGCAATGGTCTGCGAGCGGAAGGTGGCACAAGAGGTGCGACAAAAACTCCCTGTTTCGCAAGGTGTTCCAGAATGGATATATGACCCCAAAAGGGATGACAGGCTGTGCGTCTGGGGTTTCAGTGCAGCGACGATAGATTCGATTGTCGAGCCTTGTTCAGAGAGGCAAAGAAACTTCGCCATTGAAAACACAAAGACAGAAATGGCGCGGTCAATCGCAGTTTCCCACAAGGCTGCTTTCTTCTTCTATCTGGATAAGCTCATCACAGCACCGTCCGAGGAAGATATCGAGTGGGCAAAGCAGAAGGCGGAACAAGCAGAGGTTGTCGAGGCATGGTGCGACAGGGATGGACGCGGCCCACTGCAGGATAAGATTGTCTATTATGTCCTGATGTGCCTTTAGAAGCCTGCGCTGTTGTTCAAGGTCTGTGAAGATCGATAGGGTCAGGCGGAAAACCTTGCACCGTCCAGACAGTGTGAGAGTGATATTGGGAGCGTTTAGCCGGGCGGGGACAGACGATCCAAATAGCGTCACGCCTCCCTTGGCGTGCCCCCCCGACAGGCGCACCTAACCGAGCACATGCCCACGCCAAATCACTCCCACCCCTGAGGTCGCCCCTCACCGACCGCCTCACCACCCCCAAATCACTCCCACCCATGTGGTCGCACCTTACCGACCGCCACCCCCCGGCCCCCCATGGAGCCTCCCCCGCGGTCCAGCCGCACGACAGACTTGAGCCTCCGCATTTCCCATGCGCCCGCCGTTGACCCACCCAAGGCTCGCTTCCCCTCGCCGCCCCCGCGGGCAGTGGCAAGAGGAGCGCATCTGTCACCTATTTGATCGCACGCAGACCGAAAATCGTTTCATCGAGGAGCTGAGATATATCATATTTTCGCTCCTCGCCTAATCAAAGCCCATTGAACTAAAGCACGGCCCAAAAGAGGCCAAAGGGCTTTTCCGCTAATCAAAGCCCATTGAACCCAACTCACCTGTTGCCACTCTCCGTCGCCATCGGGATGTCCGCTCGAATCAGGTGCCTTGTAAGATCGATCTCAGCCATGATTGCACAGGTATCATGTCTCTTTTGCAATCCCCGAAGTTTTCTTCTATTCACACCGAGCATCGTGGGCTTGATTCGTTACAGAAGTTGCCCCACAGAGCTATTCTTTGCTAAAAAATAAGGTGGCTCTTAGTTGCTGAGCAATGCAAACAACGATTCAAGAGATTCTAAAAAAAGCGCTTGCAAAACTTGCTTCAAAAGGTATGGTCCCGGGCGAACAAATGCCCGAGATACCCGTAGAAAGACCTAAAGTCGAGGAGTTCGGTGATTTTGGGACGCCTTTGCCCCTTGTCCTTGCCAAGCAACTCAGGAGGTCACCAAAGGAATGTGCCACCACGCTTCTCGATGCAATGGAGTATAGGGGTGACCTATTCGACAAAATCGAGTTTGCCCCCCCAGGCTACATAAACTTCACTGTCAAGAAAGAGGCGTGGTTCAGTCAGTTGAAACACATATTGGATGAGCCTCAAACATACGGAAATAGCAATGTTGGTGGGGGCGAAAGGGTGCTTATAGAGTTCGTGTCTGCGAACCCAACTGGACCTTTGCATGTCGGGCACGCAAGGGGTGCGGTCGTAGGCGATGCCCTTGCAAGGGTGATGAAAGCGGCTGGCTACGATGTCTCGACCGAATACTATATTAATGATGTAGGAAATCAAATCGCAACATTTGGCCTGTCGGTATGGGCAAGGGCACGAGAGGCTTTGGGACTTCAAAAGGAATTGGATTTTCCAGACAACGGGTATCGTGGTAACTATGTGAAAGACATCGCTCTGTCCATGCTTAAACTGAAGGATTATGAGGCTCTGTTCACAAAGCCTTATGAAGAACTGGGCAAAATCGACAAAAACCCCATAACTGAATATGCCAAGCAGGGGATGCTCAAACAGATAAAAGAAGACCTAGATGTTCTTGGGGTTAGTTTCGACCTGTGGTTTCCAGAATCTAGCCTCCACGAAAGGGGGCTGGTCACTCAACTTGCAGAAAATCTTGTTCAGATGGGGAAGGCTTACAAAGACGAGAGGGGAGCGCTATTGTTCGCAATGGAAGGAGAAGAAGAAAAGGACAGGGTGATCATAAGGGCGAATCAGGTGCCAACCTATTTTGCATCCGACATTGCGTATCATGTGGATAAGTTTTCGAGGGGGTTTTCGAGGCTTATCAATATATGGGGTGCTGACCATCATGGATACATTCCAAGAGTAAAGAAAGCGCTCGAAGTGCTTGGATACGACCCCCGAAGGCTCGAAATCTTGCTTGTGCAGATGGTTTCGCTAACCAGAGGGGGGCAGGTCATCCCCATGGGTAAACGGACAGGCGAGTTTGTGACTCTTAGACAACTTGTGGACGAGGTTGGGAAAGATGCGGTTCGGTTCACCTTCCTGCTCAGGAAATCCGATGCACAGATGGAGTTCGACCTAGACCTTGCGAAGTCCCAGACACTAGAAAACCCCGTCTTTTATGTGCAATACGGGCACGCAAGGGTTGCCTCCATCATGCGAAAAGCCTCTGCCATTGGAGCCACCTTCACCGACCATGTGGATAAGGCGTGCAAGCACCTCGTGCTCCCAGAAGAGGTCAAGATTGCGAAAGAACTTGGCATGTTTCCCTTCGTTCTGTCCTCATCGGCTTCTAGGCGTGAACCCCATCATATCGCCTTCTACCTTCTGGACCTTGCGAAGTTGTTCCATTCGTATTACACGAAATACAGGCACACGGAAAAGGTGATAACAAAGGACATGGATAAGACCGAGGCGAGGCTGTTGCTTGTGGAGTGCGTAAGGAGGGTGCTCGCCAGGGGGCTCGAACTTCTTGGGGTTGGGGCACCAGAAGAGATGCATATCGAGGAGGCAGAAGATGAGTGACGAAAACAAGATAACACCAAGAGACCTTGACAAGGTTCAAGAAAAAAAGCCTGTCTTCATCGAGCCAAAGCATATCTTTTGGGCTGTTTTGTCCCTCCTGTGCTTGCTTGCTATCGCCTTTGTCGCAGGTTTCATGGTTGGCAAGAGTTGTGCGTCAGAGGTGCATGAAACTCCTAGGCGCACTGTTGAGCTCGCACAGACAAATGCAAGAAACGAACAAGTCCCCAAGTTTCAAAGAAACGGTGTTCGACTAGCATCGGTTCTTCCTGTGCCTCTTCGTCATCAGGACCTCGATTTCAGAGTTCAAGCATCTGCACGAAGGGAGGCGGTGGAGGTTCAAGAAAACAAAGTCAATGCGGTTTTGCCACCAAATGATTTGGAAGGTCTATCACCTTTCTATCTTGTGGCTGTGACAGATGCAGATTGCCCTTTTTCGTGCGGTTCGATCGATCGAAGCGGTTGCGACATAATTCCGTTTCAACCGCCCAAGCCAGATATGGAGCCCAAGCAAAGCAAGCAAGAGCAAAAAATCCTAGCGACACCGCAAGTTGCAACTACGCAACATGCGCCCTTGCCCAAAAAGCCAATCTACACGATTCAGGTGCGCTCTTATAAGGACAAGGAAATGGCTTCGAAGTTTCAAGAGGCACTAAGACAAAAGGGCTATTCGAGCAAACTAGAAAGACATGTGGACGAACAGGGAAACGAATGGTTCAGGGTCATGGTCGGCAGGTTCGATAACATTTCTTTGGCAAAAGAGTTTGCAAGGTCGTTCAATAGCAAAGAAAATGAATCCGCCATTGTGGTGCAAATAGAGGAAAAGCGATGAGCAGAGCGACCAAACCGTCCCGCATAGACAAGCCGTGGGGATATGAAGACATCTTCGCAAAGACGGACAGATATGCGGGAAAACTTATATTCATAAAGAAAGGGGCGAGGCTATCAAGACAGCACCACGAGGTCAAGGACGAGACCATATTTGTGCTTCAAGGAAACCTTCTGGTCGAGTTCGGAATGAAAGGGGAGATTACGAGCGAGGTCGTGCCTAGCGGAAATGCGGTTAGAATCCCTGCAAAGATTGTGCATCGTTTTATAGCGCTCGATGGCGACACACTGCTTGTCGAGGTTTCCACACCAGAACTTGACGATGTGGTTCGACACGAAGATGACTATGGAAGGGAAGGGACTTCGAATCCATGACTGAAAGGAGGATATATGCCAAACATAGATGTAGTTGAAACCCAGGATGCGCCAAAGGCAATCGGACCTTATTCGCAGGCGATCGAAGCAAGGGGGTCAAGGCTTGTCTTTGTTTCGGGTCAGATCCCTCTTGACAGGAATACCATGACCATTGTGGGGGAAGATGCTAGGGCTCAGGCGAAGAAGGTCTTGGAAAACCTAGATGCCATTTTGCTTGCGGCAGGTCTTACAAGATGGAATGTTGTAAAGACCACGATCTTCTTGAAAAACCTTGAAGACTTTGGGGCAGTGAACGAGGTTTATGCGGAGTTCTTTGGTGAGCACAAACCCGCAAGGGCAACGGTTCAGGTCTCAAAACTCCCAAAGGACGCCCTTGTGGAGATAGAGGCGGTCGCTGTGGGCGATTAGCTCGCTTTCTTATTGCCAAGCATTGCTTGTGCCTTGCGTCGGCTTGCGAAATAAAGCGGGGGCAAGTTCCCCCAGGCCTGAAATCGCGCGCTGTGCTCATGTATTGCGCTACGCCATCGCATTCCCACGGTCGTCTGCACGCTTCACGCTCGCTTCACTCGCTGGGCTTTTAGACCTCGGGGATTGTAGGGCGTCTCTCTGTTTTTTGGGTCGGGCTCGGCTGACCCAGGGCCGGCGGCGCCAAGGGCCCAAGGGTCCAAGTGACAAGGGTTATGGAATGGACCTCGCAGGGCGAAAACCGAGGATGATGCCGCGGAAGCCCGGGTCGTCCCGGTAGCGGAACGCGGCCCAGACGTTCCCGGCGTCGCTGAACCAGGAGCCGCCCCGAATCACCCGGAACGAGCCGGCAGGCGACTCCCACGCACTCCCATCCGACGGCGCGCCGTTGTACGAGTCATGATACCAGTCCTGCACCCACTCCCAGACATTGCCAAGCATGTCGTACAACCCCCACGCGTTCGGCTGCTTCTTCGCAACCGGGTGCGGGCCGCAGCGAGAGGAAGAATACTGCTTCTCC
>Ga0315298_1008618_pt1 | contig 12935 bp, 11 predicted proteins | sample WHS_1_MG_FD_203077 | JGI IMG/M metagenome (GOLD analysis project Ga0315298, IMG submission 203077) | Extremophilic microbial mat communities from Washburn Hot Springs, YNP, Wyoming, USA - WHS_1_MG | ecosystem: Environmental > Aquatic > Thermal springs > Hot (42-90C) | place: USA: Wyoming...
GAAGACAGTTTGATACGCCTGACCATAGAATAGTGGATAAAGCCGACAACTACAGTGACGCCGCCTCTAGATACGTGCGGAATTTAGGCTTTATGATAGACTATTTCTGGAAGCAGTTTGGAGAACCAAACGTAAAACGGTTCACCGCCGACTATGCACTTTACTGGTTTGATTACTTGGCGGGATACGACTGCATCTTCGCCGAGTTCGGTTGGAACTTTAGCAGACAGTTGCACATAGCCCTTTGCAGAGGCGCAGCTAAAATGCAAAACAAGGATTGGGGCGTCATAATTACATGGACTTACCGCAATCCGCCGTACATCGAAGATGCAGAAACCCTTTACAACGATATGGTTTTAGCCTACAACAACGGCGCCAAATACATAATCGTCTTCAACTACCCCACAAACGTAACCCAATTCGGAATCTTAACCATGAAGCACTTGAATTCTATGAAAAAATTTTGGAATTACATGAGAAAGTTTCCCCAGCCTAATATACCCTCAAAAACAGCTTACGTTCTTCCAGAAAATTACGGTTATGGCTTCCGTGGGCCAAACGATCAAATATGGGGACTATGGAATCCAGATGAACTTTCTATAAAGGTGTGGAGCGGGGCAAATGATCTTCTGTCATCGTTGGACGTAAAATTGGACATAATTTATGAAACAAAAGAACATTGCAGAGAACCCTATGAAAAATTAATCTTTTGGAACGGCACTACGATTAGGAGATAACCCAAAAGGATATACCTCTTTCTCGCATGATTCTCGAAAAATTTGGCAGAGCCTAAAACCAATTTTGACAACACCCTTCAAGGAAATAAGAAAAACATTGATGCAGCTTCAAGGGGTTTGGGCCCAAAACTGCTGATGTGGCTTTGCTTTTCTCCGCAAATAAGCCGACAATTCCTGTATACACCTATGTTAAACGTGTGTCGAAGAGGCTTGCACTTGCACAGCAAACGGAGACTATGAAGACACTAGAAAAGCCTTCCAATCATTATGCAAACCAGAAAATTATCTGATATCCACGTTATGTCAATTTTGCGGGGCAGAAAATATTGCCGAGCTAGAAACCCCTTATGCCAAACAGTCCGGTGAGCACCTTTTGCCGTCGCGAAGGAAATAAATGGATTTACTGTTTCTCTTCCATAGGAGCTGGAGGGATTTCCTTAAGATTTTTGTCCAGTCGCACTCTTCCAATAGCAACTGCATGTATGCCGCAAGAAATAGGTGTATAAATTTTCATGATCTTTCTTAGGTAGTTAATTTCGCGTAAAACACCTATTCCGATAAATCTTTTTTCGCCATCATACAAGGCGGTAATTAAACCTTTTTCTTCGTCCTTCCATGAAACTATAACCTTTTTACCAGTAAATTCTTCGATTTTCCTTATTCTTTCAGAATTTATCAGGCGCTCTTTGCCAGTTACTATGCAGATTTTATCCGTTAATTCTGCAATGTGCAATGGTTTCATTCCCAGCAATTCGCAGATTTCCCTTTCTCGTCTAGGATCTCTGAAGTTGTGGCTCAAGCCAAAATTTCCATTGTTTTCGATTTTCAACCAATTTAAAGGTATAGAGCGCACCCTTGCGTTTTTCAAATATTTTATGTAACCTAGCTCTCTTAGGCTTCTTCGTTTTTCCCTGCTTCTCTGTTTTATAGCTAAGGGCGAATCAATTATGAAGGTTCTATAATTTTTAAGCATAGCTAAAAGAGGGGTAACTCTTTCATCTTGTTGCATGCAAAAAATTATATCTGGGTTAGTTTTTTCAACAAGTTGATTCTTGTACTTGATAGCGTCTTCTCCCTCAACCCAACCGTCAGTATTCACAATAATGAAGTCTGGATTATTGCTGAGAATCTCCTCCTTTAACAAAGTTAAGCCTTGAAGAACCTTTTCAACAGCCTTACTTGGAGAGGTTACGCCTACAAAGAAGGCGTTTTTCGCTTCTAGGTTGAATAGGTCTGTAACTGGTTTAGAAATGGAGGCATAGGCAACGGTGCATGGAGGACCAATGTCAGATTGTCCTAAATCTCCATCTAAAATGGCTATTTTACGTTCTCTGTTTAATAGTTTGTTTATCAGGTATGTACAGAAGCTTGTTTTCCCAGAATCCGCTGTCCCTAAAACCATTGCTGTAACTGGTTTTGATTGAAGAGTTAATAATTCTTCATGGGCTTTACTCCATGATGGAGGAATGGTGCTTCCGTATACTTCTTCTACGTTTGCATTTTCCCCTAGGGCAATATGGAAAGTGGCAGTTTTCTCAACAGTGAAAGGCATTCTCTTTCCATCACGTATAATAACCTTACCTGTATTTCCCAACTGGTAACCGAAGACTTCTACTTTGCCTGAAATAAGGGTTACTGAAGCTGGGCCATCAACGAGAAGTGTTTTCCCGCTTTCAACGGTTATTTTCATCTGCTCCTCTCCTAAGATATTTGTTTCCGTTCCTTCTGGCAATTTTTATGGCTGAGACGATGTCTCTCAATCCTCTTCTGTGTTTAGCGTCGCTTATGTAACGGTTTGTTCCAGCTTCACTAACACTTTCCAATATCACATTTGAGGGCAGCATTTTGTCTAAAGTGTGCAGAAGCTTCTCCTTATATTCGGGGATGCCGTCGCCGATTTTAACCGCAATCAAGGATGCTTTGATTTCATTAAGGTTTTTTAGGATGTTTTCTATTTCGCTTAGCGTTTCTTTTATGCTAAAACAGTTTCCAGTTTTAATCACTTTTCCATCTGCCAAAACAGCTAACCCTAAAACCTCGCCCGGATCTATGCCTATAACAATTTTTTCGTAAGACGTTTTCCCCTCTACATGTTGTAGTGCTTGGTTTATCAAAGCCTGGGGGTCCATTTCATCTCTGAACGTTAAAACCTTTTCGTGATTTATTAGAGGGCGCTCCTTTTCAGTGGTTATCACAACTTTGATTTCAAAGGGTATGGACTCGTAGGGTGTTAGGCTTATGAATGGGATATTCATTTTCTTTAATTCGTTAACGATTATGTAGTAAGCCTTTCCTGAAACTGTTGCTACAGCTATCTTCGCCCTCATATAACTTTCCTATCATTTCAACCTTTGAGCATAAAACAATTATTACTTTTGCTGTTTATATTCATTGATGTGCGCAGCAGTGCTACATAAAATTCCAACAAACTGCAAAGGACTGGATGAAATTCTAGAGGGAGGTTTCTCCCTCGGCGAAGTAAGCCTAATTTACGGAGAAGCGGAAACAGCAAAAACAACTTTAGTAATGCAATGTGCAGTTAATTGTGCAGAACTAGGGTGTAAAACTTTTTTTATAGACTGTGACAACACTTTTTCAACTAGAAGATTATCCCAGCTTGCTTCTGGAAATTTTGAAAAAGTTGCAGAGTTGATATTCTTGGCAAGGCCGAAGGATTTCAAGGAACAAGCACTCATCATAGACCAGCTGGCAAACTACTTAACTAAAGGTTTTGGTTTAGTTGTCGTCGACACTCTCACATCCTTATATCGGGTGGAAATTGCGGAAAAACCTGAAAAAAGGTTTGAGCTAAACAGGGAATTGAATAGGCAAATGGCGTGCTTGGCGCAAATTGCCAGAACTCAGAAAATCGCGGTTCTAATAACAAGCCAAGTGAGAAGTGTTTTTGATGAAACTTTTGTGAGCACAGAGCCGGTAGCCACAAGGGTGTTAAAGTTTTGGGCTGACATAATAATTGCCATGAAACCCACTGAAAATCCAAAGGTGGTAAAAGCGTATTTAGCGAAAAAACCAGAAATGATGCAACCCTTTTTCTGCAACCTAAAAATAGATGAAAATGGATTACATGAATACTCTATCCACTAGTTTGGAGTGTAAATGGATGAACGCTATAATACAATTAATTATTGAAGCGTTAAAATTCATATTTCCAGCTTACTGTGCAAACGCCGCGCCCGTTTTAACTGGCGGGGGCTTGCCCATAGACCTTGGAAAGAAGTTTCCAGATGGAAAACCAATTTTTGGAAAAAACAAGACTTTTAAGGGTTTCTTCTCTGGACTGGCTGTGGGCACTGTTGTCGGTTTTGCAGAAACAATTTTCTTTCCAGAATATCATGCGCTATTTGGTTTTTTAATCTCTCTAGGAGCCCTGCTAGGAGATTTGGCAGGGGCCTTCATTAAAAGGCGGATGGGAATAGCTCCTGGAAACCTTTTGCCTGTGGTGGATCAAACTGACTTCATAATAGGGGCAATTGTATTTTCCTTACCTTTTAAAATTCTATATTTTGAGCTTGCCTTAACAGTTTTGGTAATCACTATTCCACTGCACATATTCACAAATTTTACAGCTTACAAATTAGGTTTAAAGGGTAATCCTTGGTAAATTACCTAAAAGTGAAAACGAGAGGATTAGACGCCTTTCCAGTAACGCATTATAGCTTCTATGGACACGTAAGCAATTACAATGAGAGCTGCACCTACTAAGAACATCATGTAGGCTTGTCTCGGTTTATAGGCGTATTTTGTGCTTTGATACATTGTTACTAATCCAACGATGCCCAGTGAGAAGAGAATCATTGCTATGAGACTGTCCGATACGAACTGCTCAGATAATTGGGGATAAACGAAAAGAAAACGCCCTCCATAATAGACCGCTGGGTATGGTTTCATTATCAAGCTATACAGTCCGCCTCCAAACAGAAAAACTGCGATGGCTATTGCAATTATGGAAAGAACAAAGCTTGAGGGTTTAGCCGTTGACAGTCTTCTTTGAAGCTTCTGCAAGGAATAAGACATTGAAGAAATTGTTTTTTTTGTTTTACGTGCCACATTCTCTTTCTCCGCTTTTTATTAAATATTCTGCCACTTCTTTAGCCCATTGTCCTGTTAATGGATTCTTTACAATCTCCCTTAAATACTCTTTCCAAGAGATATCTAGAGCCTTTCTCCACGCATCATACGTTTTTAAAACGTTTTCGCCAGCTTCAGCGTGTAAATCGCAATAACTGTTCTTAACAGCTTCTCTATTGCACAGTGCGCATTTCAACGTTTTTCCTCTCCTCTTTTAATGGACAATCTGGATTAAAGCATAGCATCCATGGACGTCTCCCTTTAATTCGAACTTGAAGAGTGGGCCAGCCGCATCCACGGCAATTTTTTCCAAGAGGTCGGACACCGCCCTTTTGTGGGAGCGGGAATGAGGCTTTACATTGATTTTTGAAGAAGTTTGTGCATCCTATAAACCGTTTGCCACTTTTTCTCGAATATAATATCATAAGGTTGCCTGTGCCGCAGACTGGACATGCACCCACAATTCTTTCCTCAAATCTAGCTTTCCTTATGGCGTGGCTTAACTGCTCGCCTATAATTTTCTCTTTATTCTTTAATTCTTCTACCACGGGCTTCAGAATTTCAATTGCGTCTAAGAGAACGTTTTCCCTATTCTCCAAATTTGCCTGAATATTATCCATTCTTTCTTCAAGGTTTCTCGTTAAACTTGCGGAAATAATAGGCGGGCAATGTTTTTGAAGAACCTCGAGAACCTCGAAGCCTAAGTCTGTTACAACCATTCTTTCATCTTTAACATATTTTCTATCATAAAGGGTCTGTATAATATCCGCCCTAGTAGCCTTGGTTCCAATCCCAGCCTCCTCCATTTCTTTTAGGAGACTGCTTGGATTATACCGCGGTGGCGGTTTTGTGAACCTGTCTTCCAAAATTATTCGCCTAACATTAAGTTTTTGTCCTTCATGTAGGGGTGGTAAAAGGACTTCCTCAGACCTCGCGTATGGCGCATAGAAACGCAGCCAACCCTCCTTTAGGGTTTGTCGTCCCCTCAAATAGAAATAGTGTCCATCAACGTTGATTTGAATCTTTACGCTTTGCCTTAATGCGGGTTCTCCGAAAACAGCCATAAACCTTCTAACAACAAGATCCCAGATGCGCTTTTCAGAATCATCCAGAATTCTTTCAGGCAAGTTTCCGGTTGGATAAATAGCTGGATGCGCTGGATCCTCTTTTTTCCCCTCATTAGGCTTCAGTTCCTTTTTAGAGAGAAGCTCTCCGACAAGCCCCTTATACTCGGAAACCTTGCTTAAACTTTTTAATATGCCTTCATAGTTTATTGCCGGAGGCAGCTTTTGGCTACTTGTTCTAGGATAGGATATTAAAGCGTCTAAATAGAGGCGTTGAGCAATGTCTAATGTGCGCCTCGGCGTGTACCCAAATAAGCTATAGGCTTCACTCTGCAGTGAGCCAATATCGAAGGGTGTTGGAGGCATCTGATGGAATTGTTTAACGTCGATGCTTTCCACTTTTCCATCTTTTCCTCTGCAACTGTCTACAACAGCATAGGCTTCTTTCTTAGTTTCAATGATATCCTTTTCATATTCTGCCTCGAAAACTTCCCCATTTATTTCAACTTCAGCTTTGATTTCCCAGTAAGGTGTAGGCACGAAACTTCTGATCAACTTCTCTCTTTCTACAAGAAAACTCAGGGTTGGCCCTTGAACCCTTCCAGTGCTTATGGTTGAATATCTCCCACTCCAATCTTTTGCAGCTATGGTTAATGCTCGCGAAAGATTAACTCCATAAAGCCAGTCAAGCTCATGGCGTGTTCTTCCAGCTTCTATGAGGCTGAAATCCAGTTTTGGCAGAAGTTCAGTATACGACTTTTCTAGCTCCTCCTTTGTTAGAGTGGAATACTTCATTCTTTTAGCTTTGTCCTCTTTATTACCACATGCGTATTTCAGAATGCAATATCCTATGACGCTTCCTTCAATGTCATAGTCGCATGCGTCAATGTATGTGTTAGCATCTTTCGCCAACTTTGAGATTGTTTCAAGCCAGATTCGTATTTGTTTTGCTCCTCTTTCGGCAAGATACCGTGGAACCCATTTAAACCTAAATACGGGATAATAGTTTCGTCCACCTTTCTCCTCAGCAACGGTGTACAAGTGTCCTATAGCTGGAACAACAATTATCTGCGTGTCCCTTTCAGCCACGTAAAATGGCACTCCGTTATCTTCCATTTTTTTAGCTTTTCCTTTCAAATCAAGGGCTAAAGCTATTCTTTGGGCAGCATCCGGCTTCTCCGTGATAATTAACGTGTAGTTTCCCATGTTGACACGGACCAATGCCTTATTAGGAGAGATTCTTAGAAATAAGCCTTAATATTTAAAGTTAAAAGTTTCTATCGAAAATCCTGGGACTTGTCTAAAATTAGTAATCAATAAATATGCCCGCATTATACTTCCTTTTATTGTCGAGGGGTGCTGCCAGTTTGCCTCAAAAAGTTGTCTGCCACCAGTGCGGCTGCGTTTTATATGAGGGAGATGAGCTTAAACCTCCAGATGAAATTCTACATAAGTATAATGGAAAATGCCCAAAATGCGGCAGAAAACTTGCAATTATACCCTTGAATGTTGAAGTAAAACCCATAAAATAAACTGCTTGCCAAAATCCTTTGTAAAAGCTGAGATTAAAATTATGCCATTTCAGCTTTACTGTGCTAGGAAATATGCGTGTAAGAGGTAAAACGTTTGTATAAGCCTTTAACTAACCGTAAGAGAAATAAAGAAATAGCCCTTCTCATAATCTGTTCAAAAGAGCTGAAGCTGAAATGAAGATTAAAGAAATGCTAACAAAAGAACGAATCATTGCCGGTTTAAAAAATCTTGGGAAGCTCCGTCCAAAAATAGATCACGGCTCGATAATAACCTTTTCAGCTTTAATACTTATACTTTTCATAGCCTTTGCCATACGGCTTTTTCCGGTGCGGTGGGAAATAGACCCTACAACTGGAAAGTCTAATCTGTTGTTGTCAGAATTTGACCCTTACTTTCAATACCGTTTCACAGAATACATTGTGAAAAATGGGTTTATATCTTGGGCGTGGCCTACTCAATGGATAGATTATCAGCGATGGTACCCGCAAGGGATAAATGTTGCAAGAGCGGGTTTTCCAGGATTACCTTTTACAGCTGCCTTTCTATATGAAATAGTTTCAGCGTTGGGCGTTGGCATAGACCTTATGAGTTTTTGTGCTTTGTTCCCAGCCATATTTGGAATGCTTGCCTCACTTGCTATCTACTTCTTGGGAAAGGACATAGGTGGTAGACCAGTAGGTTTGTTGTCTGCGCTTCTTTTAGCATTATATCCATCCTATATTCAGCGAACATCTGTGGGATTTTTCGATGATGAAACTATAGGGATATTTGCCCTTATAGTGTTTGCCTTTTTGTTTTTAAGAGCGATTGAGGAGAATAGGCGGATGGGCTCAACGATTAAGTATGCTCTTGCTTCTGGAGTTGTTTTGGGTTACTTCTGCGCCGGATGGGGAGCAGCGTACTATCCGATAGGTGTTATGGCATTATTTGCATTCATCTTATTAGTGGCGAAGAGGTACAATCGTCAACTTCTTTTAACCTATAGCATAACCTTTGGATTAGGATTATTTATCGCAATAAATGTTCCAAAGCTTTCACCAGCATATCTGTTAACCAGCGCCATACTTCCAGTTGCGGGAGTTTTTGGCTTGCTGTGCCTTGCTGAAATTTTTAAAAATATAACCACCACGAAATGGAAAGTCATATCAGTTATAGCATTTCTGGCAATAATAGTAGGTGGTTTCGCTATCCTTTCACAGATGGGCTACATACAAAACATAGCTGGAAAGTTTTGGTCTGTCATAAACCCCTTTTATCGTGAAACTTCCCCGCTGGTGGAGTCTGTGGCTGAACATAGAATATCAACATGGGGCTCTTTATACTATGACCTTGGCATAGGAATGCTCTTCTTCGCTGTTGGTTTATTCTTTGCTTTTGGAAACCTTAACCACAGAAATTTGTTTCTTATAGTTTTAGGTTTAACTTCGCTTTATTTTGCGTGTTCCATGATAAGATTGCTTGTGCTTTTGGCTCCAGCATTCAGCCTTTTAGCTGCAGTTGGAATAAACGGCTTGCTAAAACCCTTCGTCACCCTTTTAAGAGAACCGTCAAGAATAGGCGTGAAGAAAAAGTATGGGTTTGAGCATGTTGGGAAAGACTTCAGCGGAACAGCAGTGTTCCTCATATTTCTTGTCTTAATGACAAGCATGGCTTTTCCAATGCCGAAAGTGTATAGACAAGTTTATGCACCAACCACCATTTCTGGAGGCAGCCTTTCTTATGTTCCTGAGGTTCCAGTGCAAGAGTGGATTAATATGCTTAAATGGACCAGAGATAATCTTAAAGGGACGACTGTTGTGTGTAGCTGGTGGGACTATGGATACTGGCTTACAGTACTTGGAAATGTGACATCGCTTGCAGACAACGCAACTATAAACTCAACCCAGATAGAGAATATTGGTTTCATATTTATATCTAATGAGACGCAAGCGTTAAAAATGCTGAAGTTATACAATGCAGAATACATTTTAGTGTTTGTAACTATAGACTCCAATGGAAACTTGTTAAATGCTGGCGGCGATGAAGGAAAGTGGATGTGGATGGCAAGCATTTCGGGAAAAGCGCGTGACCGCCTCATAAACGGTGGCTTTATTCCTGAAAATGAAATGTGGACCGAGAATTTAGACGAAGTTAGAAGGACATTTGGAAACTACACTTTAGGAACCAGCTGGAAGGATACCAATGGGGATGGGCAGGTAGAAAGTAATGAGCTTATAGCGGTTAGCAAGGGGCAGAATTCAACGATTTATAAACTGATGAGTTATGCTGTGGAACGCTGGAAGCAGGAAAACAAAGGCGGTGCAACACCAACAACTAAACTTCTATACTTCAAGGAAGCATATATTGCCGGGCTAGATAATGATGGAACCAAATACGGCGGCGTGGTTCCACTTGTCTGCCTCTACAAAATCGAATATCCAAGTCAATAAAGGCGAAACAGCTTGTTTCCAAAAGTTCCAGACTACCACAAGGCTGGTAAGCCATTGGTTCCAACAGGCCTCGGCGTAGTTTACGTATTAGCCAGCGTAATATACCTTTTTTTGCTACATTTTTTCGTGGAAAGCGAGGCTTCTGGCAACACTTTCCGAGCATTAACTTTGGCTGTTTGCATTTTATTTGGAGGTTTCATGGGATTGCTTGACGACTGGATGGACTTGCGGTGGCGTTACAAAGCTTTTTTCCCACTAATAGCCTCAATACCCCTCATTGCGTTAGCCTATAGGCTTCCTTATGTACGCACAGCTATAACAATTCCAATAGTCGGGACTATAGAGTTCGGCAACTACTATTATTTCATACTGATTCCTTTAATTGTGACCATAACCACTAACACTGTCAACCAGTTGGGCGGATTAAACGGCTTAGAAACCGTTTGCCCCGCCATAGTTATGACTGGGTTAATAGCTGCCTCTGGATCAAACGCTATTCTCTTGTTTATTCCACTGGTTGTTTGGCTTACGCTTGCCTTTTTCAATTTTCAAGGAAAAATTTTCGTTGGAAACGCTGGCTCTTTCGCCATTGGAATGACATTGGCCGCTTTTGCAATAATCTCTGATTTGAAATGGAATTTAATAATCTCGCTTTTGCCATACATCCTTAATTCTTCAATAATTCTGTTAAATTACTTTATTTTTAGGACTAGGGCAAGTGTCTCTTTCGATGGGAAAAAACTGTTTTCAGATCATAGAAGAAGTTTGATTACGCTGATCACTTATCGTAGACCTTTAACTGAACGCCAAGTTGTTGTTATAATAGCGATTTTAGTGACTGCTTCAACTTTTGCTGCTTCCGCTGTTCAGCTAATTTTAGTGTAGGCTGTATGTAGTGTTTTGTTACACACAAAAGGCAAAAATTTGTTAGCGGCGAGGCTTAATCACGGAGGTTATTATAAAATCCGCATAGTTTAATGTGGGGAATCAAATATCTGCCCAACACTCTACGTTCCCAACGTTTCGGTTAAGGTAGAAACCACTAGTATAGTAGGGATTAAGCTAGATGTTAAAGGTGGAAGTGGAAATGTAAATTTTGATGTTAAAGCGAAACTTGAAGAGAAAGAGCGGAGAAGCCAAATGGTGGTTGTCAACTTTAGTCTCCTTTTGACAACGAAACCCAGTGTTGTTAAGTTTGAGGTTGAAGGCACAGCCACCTTAACGGGCAAGGATACTGAAATAAATAAAATGTTAGAGGTAGATCCCGAAACAAAAGTGCCCTACGTCTTCCAGAAAGTTTACCAACATGCTTTTACGGCCATGTACCTTTTGTCAACCATCTTAAACGCTCCCACACCTCCACATGATCTACTACTTTCTGAAAGAGAAGAAATGCCTACAGAGGATATCGCCTTAGCTGGGGAAGCTGAACCTAAAACTTAAAGAATTTCTACAACCAAGCTTTCATGGAGGAACATTTATTAATTCTTGTTTGATGTAGTTGTTCCGTTGGCGGGTGAGTGGGCCTCCACCCGTTCCGCCATACAAACCCCGGTGTAGGAGGTGGAAAAATGAAACTTGAAAGTAAAGACTTAGCCTTAACAGCTGTTTTTGCAGCTTTATATGCCGTGATGGTGATTGTCCAAGGATTAAGTGCTGCCGCCGCCATTCAATTACGTATCGCTGATTGCCTAATTCCTCTTTCAGCTCTATTTGGCTTGCCCACAGTTCTCGGAGTAACCATAGGGTGCTTTGTAAGTAACGCATACACTTCAGCTTCATTGCCTAATGGTGTTTATGATATTACTTTTGGCCCTCTTGCAAATTTGATAGCAGCCATTTTGATTTACTTGCTCAGAAATAGACGATTGCTGGGATGTGTTGTAGGTTCAGTTGCTATCGGTGTGATTGTGGGCAGTTACATCTGGTTAATCTTTGGTCCTCCATCAGATATTTTCGGTCTAAGCTTTCCTTCAAGCTGGCCTATATGGGCCGCAAGCATAACCAGCATTACAATAAGCAGCATAGTGGCCATAACGGTTATTGGATACGTGCTATCAACTATTTTAAGTAAGCCTAGTATCATTGGTCCTTTGAAATCCAGAGGGTTAAAAGTGGTTGAAAAAAGCTCTACATGAAGCGTTCCAGTTTTGTTAACCCTATTATTTCGTCGAAGTCTAAGCCTAAAGCGTCCAGAACTTGGTCGAAGGTTGAGTGGAGATAGGCTATGTATTTGTCAACATCTATCTCGTTTTTTGTCGCTAACTCCACTGGTTTAACATGGGGTTCGTTAACTACTTTAACGAAGCTGATTAGGTCGCCTGCCTTCAGCTCTATACCCCCCTCTTTTAAAATTCTTGCAGCCTTCACATGCTGCGGAGTTGTCTTCGTGTAGCGTTCTGGTTCCTCGCCTAAAACAACGTTAAAGGCGAGTTCGCTTAGGCTTTCCCATTCCCGCCTTTTCAAACGCAGGTAACAGTCGCGGATTTCCCTTATAATGTCCTTTTTGGCTTCTTCAAAATCCGTGGGAGTTTTCACCATGGCTAGACGTTCTTTCATCCTGTTAAAGGCTTTTTTGATAAATATGGGGATGTGGCGTTTTTTGCCCGTCAACCCCTTCACGTCAACGCTTCCGTCCTCTAGAACTCCGAGATAGTTCTTTTTTCTAGAGCTGAAAACAGCATACCGATAAATTTTGTCCACGTCTAAGCCCATTTTCAGTTCATGTTCAGTCCATTCTTCAAGTTCACGTATCTGGTCTTTTGATGGGTTTTTTAGGAAAACGCTGTCCGTGTCCCCGTAAAGCACTTGGATGCCGAGCTTTTCAGCCATATTAATTATCTGGGTTATAGCGTGTCTTCCTATGGCGGCTGTTGCCTCAGCTACTGGCGGACAGTAAAGGTCGAAGGTTTCAGCCCCGAAAACTCCGTAGCTCGCGTTTAGGATTACTTTAAGGGCTCCTTGAATTATGTTGTACCAGCTTCTCAGCTCCGCTGGCAAAGCCTTGTCCTTTGATTTTGGTTTGTACCATTGGACTCTGAGGTCGCGAAGCGAGCCTATGAGAAGGCTTTCTAAGGCGCGTT
>Ga0315298_1008619_pt1 | contig 12935 bp, 11 predicted proteins | sample WHS_1_MG_FD_203077 | JGI IMG/M metagenome (GOLD analysis project Ga0315298, IMG submission 203077) | Extremophilic microbial mat communities from Washburn Hot Springs, YNP, Wyoming, USA - WHS_1_MG | ecosystem: Environmental > Aquatic > Thermal springs > Hot (42-90C) | place: USA: Wyoming...
CTCTGGGGACTCGCGCGCGTGGGTTTCGTGGGGTACGTTGACGCGGGGGCCATCCGTGCCTTCGGAGCCTCGGGCTGGGGCAAGACCTATTCGGACGTGGGCGGAGGGCTCCGCTTCGGGAACCTCAAGGCCCGCACCGCCCAGGTCCTCGAACTCACCGTCGCAGTGCCCCTCGTCAAGACGCCGCTGACCAAGGGCTACGAAATCGTGGCGGGCACGGTGATCCGCTTCTGATGTTGTGTCCCCGTCATGGGTTTACGGCGCCCTTATCCCGGGACACAGCAATTCCCAAGGGGCTCGGCCCCAGGGCGTCCGTTTTCGGCGGGCTGTTACCCCGAAGGAGCGGGGCGGCTTTCTCCCCGCACCCCTCCGCGTGCCGTCTGAGGCCTGCTTCCATGGTGAACCTGTCACTGGGACCGCACACGAACGCCTTCGTGAATGTCGCTGCGGCGCCGGCCGCCACCGCCCACCAAGCGGTGGTTTCGCCCGGCCGATGTCACATAGGAAGGCGGGGGGAGCGGAGTCAGCCGTCATCTTTGGCGCGAGCGTCGTGAAATAGGGGTGGGGGCCTGCGGAGTTCCATCCACCGGCCCGTGCGATGGAAGGACAGGAAGATGCCCAACGAGCACCGCGTCGTCATCGTGGGAGGAGGCTTCGGCGGCCTGGCCGCGGCGAGGGCTCTCCGGCGCGCCCCGGTCCAGGTCACCCTGGTGGACCGGCGCAACTTTCACCTCTTTCAGCCCCTGCTGTATCAGGTGGCCACCGGCGCGCTCTCGCCGGCCAACATCGCGGCCCCGCTCCGGGCCGTCCTGAAGGGCCAGCCGAACACCGAGGTGCTCCTGGGCGACGTGGTGGGCTTCGACGTGGCCGCCCGGCGGGTGCGGCTGGCCGGCGGGCTCGATCTCGGCTACGACACCCTGATCGTGGCGAGCGGCTCGCACCACCACTACTTCGGACACGAGGAGTGGGCGCCCCTGGCGCCCGGTCTGAAGACCGTCGAGGACGCGACCGAGATTCGGAGCAGAGTGCTCCTAGCCTTCGAGCGGGCGGAGCGCGAGAGGGGGCGGAACCCGCGGAGGCTCAGGTCCTACCTGACCTTCGTCATCGTCGGCGGGGGTCCCACGGGGATCGAGCTCGCCGGAGCCCTGGCCGAGATGTCCCGGCATACGCTGCAGAAGGATTTCCGCGCCATCGATCCCAGCAAGGCCCAGATCGTCCTCGTGGAGGCCGGGGAGCGGTTGCTTCCCGCCTATCCGGAGCGTCTCTCCGAGATCGCCCGGAAGACCCTTCGGCGGCTTGGCGTGAAGGTGGCGACTGGCTGCGCCGTGACCTCCGTGAAGCCCGACGGGGTCACGGTGAGGCGGGGGGAGCGCCTGATCCACATTCCGGCGCATACGGTCCTCTGGGCCGCGGGCGTGGCGGGATCGGACCTGGGCCGCCTTCTGGCGGAAGAGGCGTCGGCCGCGCTGGACCGAGCGGGTCGCGTGGTGGTGGAGCCCGACCTCACCGTCTCGGGGCATCCCGAGCTCCTGGTGATCGGAGACTTGGCGCACTGCCGGGATGCCCGGGGCAAGCCGCTCCCGGGCGTGGCGCCCGTGGCCGTGCAGCAGGGGGTCTACGCCGCAAGGCTCATCGGGCTGAGGCTTCGGGGGAGGGCGCCGGCATCGTTTCGCTACAGGGACTACGGCGCCATGGCGACCATCGGCCGCGCGGCGGCGGTCGCGGATATCGGGCCGCTCCACTTCTCCGGTTTTCCCGCGTGGCTGGCCTGGCTCTTCGTTCACCTCATGAAGCTCGTGGAATTCCAGAATCGCGTCCTGGTTCTCTTCCAATGGATGTGGAGTTACCTGACCTGGAACCGCTCGGCCAGGTTGATCACGGGAGCTTCGCCCCTCGGCGCTCTTGACGATGGTGATGAGCAGGGGGCGGGGGATCGCGGTCCGGCAAGGAGGCGAAATCATGACAAACGCAGCGCAGGAGGCTGAGGCCCGGATGCACGGCGCCTTCGACAGCCTCGACACCCTTGATCACGTGGCGCTCCTCGTGAAGGACGTGGCCGCGGCCGTCGCTTGGTACACGCGAACCTTCCGCTGCCGCGTGATCTACCAGGACGGGACCTGGGCCATGCTGGCCTTCAGGAACGCCCGCCTGGCCCTGATGGCGCCCGGTAGGCATCCTCCCCACGTCGCCATCCCGCGCGAGGACGCGGCGCGGTTCGGCCCGCTGGAAGCCCACCGGGATGGCATCCGCTCGATCTACCTCACGGACGGGGACGGCAACAGCATCGAGGTATTGGACGCCTCGTCCCTGTCACCGGTGCGCGGATCGGGCGGGTGAAGCGCAGGCCGGCGGGAGGGATCAGGCCGGCGCCTGCGTAGCGAGGAGGCCATGCCGGCCGGGTACGGGGCGGAGTTCGATCCTCCCGGCGGGCAGGGAAGTGCCCCGGATCCTTCTCAGGGCGAGGAGTTCTCCCAAGGCGACCGGGGCCAGTCCGAGAGCCCTGCAACCACCCAGGAACTCCTCAAACTGGGGCGCGTAGGGTCCCCCCTCCAGTTCCGCGTGCACCGTGAGAACCGGCCAACCGCCCCGGGCCGCTTCCTCGGCCATGGATCGAAAGAAGGCTCCGGCCTCTTTGTGGGTCCAGCCCAGCGCCTCGTCGAGGGTGGGCAGGGTGGATGGAACCTGGGGCGTCGCGAGGCTTTTGCCGCGGACCACCGGCAGAAAGGGTTCGGTGCCCCGGCAGTCGCTGGCGAAGGAGAGCCCGAAACTCTCCTGAATGAGGAGGGCCCTCTCGTCCGTAAACCAGGCGGGGGCGGCGAAGGTGGCCGGCTGTTCGCCGAAGATCTCCCGGTAGGCCGAGCGCCCCAGCGAGAGCTCCTTCTCGACGCGACGGTCAGAGAAACGGAGCAGGCGGTCCTGCCAGGAGCGGTGGTCCCAGGCGTGGACGCCCGTCTCATGTCCCTCAGCCTTCGCCCGCCGGGCGATCTCGGGGAAGGCGGTGGCGACGGGCCGGGAGGGGAGCAGGGTGCCGGAGAGGATGGTGCGCCAGCCGTAGACGCGGGCCGCTCCGGTTCTGCGCATCTTGGCGAGAAAGCCGGGGCGCAGGGCCTGAAAAATGGCGCGCCCCGAGCGGTCGGGCCCCATGGCAAAGTAGAAGGTGGCCCGCACGCCGGCCCGGTCGAAGATCTCCAGCAGGCGGGGCACGCCCTTACGCATTCCTTCGTGCGTGTCCACGTCTACCCGTATGCCAAGGGGCTGGAGCGCGGCGCTCACGAGTGGCTCCCGGTGCCGGAGGGGCCCCTTCTCATCCCTCCGCCTTGATCCATTCCTCGAGGAAGGCGTCGAGGGTCCATTCCAGGGCCTGATCGAGAGTCGTCGCGGGGTTCCAGCCTAGAATTTCCCGGGCCTTGGCGATGGAGGGTTTGCGCGTGAGGATGTCCTGGTAGCCCTTGCCGTAGTAACTGCCCGCATCCACCCCTTCGATGCGGGGGGGGGAGTAGCGCGGAACGCGCCCCTTGCGGGCCGCGAAGAGGAGGGCGAGCTTCTCCGCGAGCTCCTTCACCGAGCACTCGTTGGCCGGGTTGCCCAGATTGAAGATCTCTCCGTCGCAGGCGCCGTTCCGGTTTTCGATGACCTTCATGAGGCCGTCGATGCCGTCCTCCACCCAAGTGAAGCAACGCTTCTGGCCGCCTCCGTCCACGAGGCGGATGGGCTCGCCCTGGCAGAGGTTCACGATGAACTGCGTGAGCACCCGCGAGGAGCCCTCCTTGGCGGCGTCGATGTCGTCCAACTTGGGGCCGATCCAGTTGAAGGGGCGGAAGCAGGTGTACTGGAGCCCCTCCTGCTGGCCGTAGGCGGCGATGACGCGGTCCATGAGCTGTTTGCAGCAGGAGTAGATCCACCGGGGTTTGTTGATGGGGCCCAGCACCAGAGGGCTTTCGTCCTCGATGAATTCGGCGTCCGGGCACATGCCGTAGACCTCGGACGTGGAGGGAAAGACCACGCGTTTGCCGTACTTCACGCACTGGCGGATGACGCGCAGGTTCTCCTCGAAATCCAGCTCGAAGACCCGCAGCGGCGACTTCACGTAGGTCGCCGGCGTGGCGATGGCCACGAGGGGCAACACCACGTCGCACTTCTTCACGTGGTACTCGATCCACTCCTTGTTGATGGTGATGTCCCCTTCGAGGAAGTGGAACCGGGGATGGCCGAGCGAGTGGTCGAGCTTGTTGGCCGAGAGGTCCATGCCGTAGACCTCCCAGTCGGTGGTGGTCAGGATGCGCCGGGTGAGCGCGTTGCCGATGAAACCGTTGACGCCGAGGATGAGGATCTTCATCTCTGGTCTCCTGTCGGGCCCAACCGGGTCCCCTCTGCGATTCCTTCCAGCCGGGCCAGGGCGCACGCGGGCAACTCCGGATCGTGCCCCTTCTGAAGGGTGATGAGACGCAAGGCCCCCTTGCCGCAAGCGACGACGATTCCTTCCCGCGACACGGCCGTGACGGTGCCGGGCTCGGCGCACGGACCCTCTGCGGGCAGGGCCCACCAGACGTAGAGCCGATCTTGTCCCCAGTCGGTGAAGGCTCCCGGGTAAGGGTGGGTCACAGCCCGGATCAGGTCGTAAATCCTCACGGCGTCCCAAGTCCAATCGATACGGCCGTCCTGCGGTTTTCGTCCGCCGAAGTAGGTGCCGGCGGTCAGGTCCAGGGGGCGGGATGGAGCCCGGTTTTCGAGGAGCAGCGGGAGGCTCCGGTCCAAAAGCTTCGTTGCGGCCGCTTCCAGCTTACGAAAGAGCGTGAAGGCGGTGTCTTCGAAGGCGATGGGCACCGGTTCCTGGTCCACGAGCTCTCCCGCGTCGGGCTTGGCCACCATGTAGTGGAGGCTCACTCCGGTTTCTCTCTCCCCGTTTACCAGCACCCAGTTGACGGGTGCCCGTCCCCGGTAGCGGGGCAGGAGGGAGCCGTGGAGGTTGAGCGCACCGCGGGGTGCCAGGTCGAGGACCGCCCGGGGGATCATGTAGCGGTAGTAAAAGGAGAAGAGGAAGTCCGGCTGGTAGCCTCGGACCAGCTCGGCATAGGCCGGATCCTTGGGGTTCGTGGGCGTGTGGACGGGGATGCCTCGGGTGGCGGCCCTCTCGGCCAGCGACTCCCACCAGATTTCCTCCTTGGGGTCGTCCTCATGGGTGAAGACCGCCGGAATGGTGAACCCGTGGCGGAGCAGGGCGTCGAACCCGAGGCAACCCATCGTGTGGTACCCCATCACGAGGGCCCTCATGGTTCCGCCTCCGGCTCCCGGCCGATGACCTGCCGGACCACGTACCTCGGGCGCTTGCGGACCTCCATGTAGATGCGGCCCACGTACTCGCCCAAGAGGCCGATGGCGAAAAGCAGCACTCCCAGAACGACGAAGAGCACGGCAAAGACGGTGAACACGCCGCTCACCGCCCAGGCCTGTCCCATGAGGAGGCGCCCCAGAATGAGGACGGCGGCGGCCAGCAGGGAAAGGAGAGCCGTGACGACGCCCACCGTCATGGTGGCGCGCAGGGGGAGAAGGCTGAAGGAGGTCATGAGGTCGAACTGGAGGCGCACCAACTTGAAAAAGTTGTACTTGCTCTCGCCCCTGAGTCTCTCGGCGTGGGCCACCGGGATCTCCGTCACCCGCCCCGCGAACATGTCCGCCAGCACGGGGATGAAGGTCGAAATCTCCTTGGAGGCGCACAGGGTCTTGACGACGCCCCGCCGGTAGGCCCTCAGCATGCAGCCGTAATCGTGGAGCTGGACCCCTGTAGCCATGGAGGTCACCTTGTTCACCAGGCGAGAGGCGAGCCTTCTGAACAGCGTGTCCCTGCGTTGCACCCGGATCGAGCCCACGACGTCGTAGCCCTCCTCCATCTTGGCTACGAGCTTGGCGATCTCCTCGGGCGGGTTTTGGAGGTCCGCGTCCAGGGTCACGATGATCTCTCCCCGGCTCGCCTCGAAGCCGGCGAAGACGGCGGCGTGCTGGCCGTAGTTGCGGTTGAAGTCCACCACCACAAGGTGGGGATCCTGGCCGGCCGCCTCCCGCAGAAGGTCCAGCGAGCGATCTCGGCTGCCGTCGTTCACGAGAATTACCTCGAAGGGCCGTCCGATGGCCTGCATGGACGCATTGAGCCGCCTGAGGAGCTCCGGGAGGTTCTCCTCCTCGTTATAGACCGGTATGACGATTGAGATGTAGGGTTTTTCCGGCATGCTCTCGCCCCTAAGAACGCCGGGCCAGCAGGTCCTTGACCGCGGCCACCACGTAGCGCACGTCCTCCTCGCTCATGGCCGGAAAGAGCGGCAACGAGCAGATGCGCTCCGAGGACCATGAGGCGTTCGGAAGTTTGGACGCCAACCCCGGGTATTTTTGCTGGTAGTAAGGCTGTTCGTGGACGGCCTTAAAGTGGATGCCCGTGCCGACGTTGCGCGCTCTCAGCTCGGCGATGAAGGTGTCCCGGCTCATCCCCGCCTTTTCCGTGACCCGGACGGCGTACAGGTGCCAGGTGGCCCGGTGCGGATAGGCGGGAAGCGCCGGCCTCTGGATCTCCTCCACCTCGGCGAAAAGCTCCTGGTAGAGAGCGGCGAGCTCGCACCGCCGGGCGTTGAACTCCTCCACCGAAGCAAGCTGGGGGAGCCCAAGGGCCGCCTGGATGTCCATGAAGTTGTACTTGAATCCCACCCGGGTCACCTCGACCTGGGGCGAGCCGCCCTCGGCGTAACGGTTCCAGGCCTGCTTCTCCAGGCCGTGAAAGCGGAGGGCGCGCAGAGTCCTCGCCAGCTCCTCGTCTCTGAGCACGAGCACGCCGCCTTCACCTGTGGTCATGTTCTTGATGGGATGGAAGGAGAAAACGCCCAGCCGGTCGAAGCAGCCGACGTGGCGGCCCTTGTAGTGGGTTCCCACGCCGTGGGCGGCGTCCTCGAAGATCCAGAGGCCGTGCTTTCGGGCGGTTGCGAGAAGAGGGTCCATGTGACAAGGGGCTCCGCCGAAGTGGACGGGCAGGATGCCCACGGTGCGGGGCCTTACGGCGGCGGCCACCTGCTCCTCGTCGATCTGAAGCGTGTCGCGGTGGATGTCCACGAAGACGGGACGGCCGCCCAGGGCTTCGATCATGTTCACGGTGGCGACCCAGGTCATGGGCGTGGTGATGACCTCGTCGCCGGGTCTGAGCCCCAGGGCCATGAGCCCGATGTGCAGGCCCGCCGTGGCGGAGGAGAGGGCCAGGGCGACGGGAAAGCCCGTGAACCGGGCGAACTCCTCTTCGAAACGTTGGGCCTTCGGTCCCGTGGTAATCCAGCCCGAACGGAGGGTTTCCACCACCTCGTCAATCTCGGCCTGGCGGATGGTGGGGCGCGAAAAGGGGAGGAAATCGGCTCGCTTCTGGAAGGAGGTGCTCATAGGCTGATTCTCCTTGGCTCTCAGTGCGGCCGGCTCCAGAGAGCGATGGTGCGGTTCCGGCCGAAGGTGCGCGACTCCACGAGGCTGTACCCTTCCCGGCCGAGGCTTTGCTCCTGACGCGGGTTCTGGCCTTGGACCAGGAGGTCGGCGGGCCTATGGAGGCCGGGCTCTGTCTCGCTCACATAGTCGTCCGGCAGGGCGATCACCCGCCTCCCCGTCACGAACGGGATGATACCACGAAGCGTTTCATCGGCACCAAGCGCGTAGACGGGGGCTCCTGCGGGGAGACGGCCGATCAGCCGTTGGATAAAGCCGGTCATATCCTTCTGCGCGGCGATGACGGGGACCGCGCCAAAAAAGAGCGCCAGGCAGAAGGCCCCCGCGCAGGCCGAGGCCCAGCCGTAAAGGTGCCGTTGCCTCCCGCGGCGCGCCGAGGCTAGGAGTCCAACGCAGCAGATCAGCCCCACGCCCAGTAGGAGCAGGGAGGCGGACCGGTCGCCCGTGCCGTAGAGGAGCAGGGCCGCGGGCAGGGCCAGGGTCCAGAGGGCCAGAAGTGCCACCTGGAGCCAGAGCAGTGCGCCGCCCTTGCCTTGGGGGAGCGCGGCCTTCGCCACGAGCTCCTCCGCCTGCCAGCCCATAAGAAGGAAAAGCGGGGGGAGTAACGGAAGGAGATAGATCTCGCGCTTGGTGGAGGCGAGACTAAGGATCAGCAAACCGCCCACGACCAGCGCCGCAGCGTAGACGGCGGGGTCAGCGATAGGACGGTCAGGGTCGAGACGCCCCCTCCAAAAGCGTGGCCGGAAGGCCATGCACAGGGGCACCAGCCAGGGCAGAACCGCCAGCGCCAGGGTCCACGTGTAGTAGAGCGGGGGCTGGGCGTGGCCGGTTCCCACGGGATGCAGGAAGCGGTCCACGTGATTGACCCAAGCCCACTGGTAAAGCGCCCTGGTCCCGCCGGCCAAGGTGATGGCGGCCGCCAGGAATCCGAGGCCGGCCAGGAAGACGGCGGCGCCCCAGAAGGGGTGAAAGGGTCTCCACGGGCGGCGGCGTCTCTCCGCGGCGAGGTAGAGGAGGAGACCGGCTCCAAGCAGCACCGGTCCGACGAGCCCCTTGGTCCACAGGGCCAAGAGGTTGGCCGCGTAAAAGAGCACCAGGTAGCGCCGGCCGCCTCCGGCGATGAGCTCGTATCCGGCCCAGGCTGCCAGGGTCATCCACAACATGAGGAGCGGGTCCAGGATGATCCAGTGGGTGGCGTAGAGAAAGACCGAGCTGGTGGCCATCATGACCACGGAGACCAGGCCGGTGGAGGGAGAGGCGGCGCGAATGCCCCACCGGTAGAGAACGAGCAGGGTGAGCAGGCCGCAGAGAGCGCTGAGGAGGCGGGCGGCCCAGACCGACGGCCCTCCCGCCAGGGCGAAGAGCCCCGCGCCTAGCCAGTAGTAGATGGGCGGTTTTTCGTAGAAGGGCGAGAAATCGAGTGTGGGGATCACGGAGGGAGCGAGGTACATCTCCCGGATCATCTCGGCCTCGCGGGGCTCGTCGGGTGTCCATAGGTCCCGGCTCAGGCCGAGAAAGGCTAAGGCGGCCAGCAGCAGGCCCGCCAGGAGCATGACCCGGCGCGAGGGTGTATGGGCGGCGGTTTCCGCTGATCCCTCCACGTCACCGGCCCTCCGGGCGGTTGGTCAGCAGCAAGAGCGTCCGCTCCTGCTCCAGAACCGTTGCGTGGTCCAGGCCGTCGGCTTTCATCCTCGGCAGCGATTCGTGATCGGTCACGAGGTAGACCCTCTGCCCGGAATCCCAGATCTTCTTGAACTGCGAGGCATCTGGGAATCGGTCCGCCCGCACCTGGGGGGGGAGCTTGGAGATGCCGAAGGCCAGCTCCCCCTGAAAGTCCGCCACGTCCATCAACCGGTGGAGGTAGGCCGGCAAGGTCTGGGGGTAGTAGTTGAAAGAGAAGAGGCGGTCGCCCGGCCGCAGGTGCGCTTGCAAATAGGGCACGAAGGCCTTTGAGCTTCGCCCTACGGCGATTTGCGGCGCGGCGGCCCAGAGCGCCGCGAAGAGGAGGGCCCCGGCGAGGAACAGGCTGTACGCCCGCGCGGTCGAGGAACCCTTCCCGAGCCAGGCAGCCCCGGCGAGGAGCGAGGCGAGGATGGTCGAGATCCCTAGGGCCAGGAGCGGGAGGTGGAGGCGGCCCGACGGGTCGAAGGCGGGCACCCTCCCGAACCCAGCCGCTGCAAAGGCGGCGCCCAGGATGAGAACCAGCAGGCAGCCGAGAGCGATCCCAGCTCTCTCCAGGCCCCGCCGAAGGCGGCTCGGCGCACCCTGGCCCAGCAGAACCATGGCTGTCAGCACGGCCAGGGGAGGAAAGGCTGGCAGGACGTACGGGATGAGTTTGGACTGGGAGGCCGAGAAGAAGAGGATGAGGAACCCCGCCCAGCAGAGGAGGAAGACGACCGCCCGGTGCTCCCGGAGCGCTTGGCGGAGGGGCAGGCCGCCGAAAAGCGACGGAACCCCCAGCAGGAGACCGGACCAGGGCAGGAGCCCCAGGGCCACGACGGGCAGGAAGAACCAGAAGGGTTCCTGCCGGTCGGAAATGGGGGTCAGGTAGCGGAGGAAGTGCTCTCGTACGATGTAGATGCTGAAGAAGTCGGGGTTCCTGATCTGGGCCAGCACGTGCCAGGGAAGGGCCACGGCGAGGAAGAGGAGGGTTCCGCTGATCCACGGCACCCGCCTCAGGAGGGCCCAACCTGAGGTAAGCAGGATCGTCAGGAAGGCGATGGCCCCCGGCAGTGCGATTCCCATGAGCCCCTTGCTCAGCACCGTGAGGGCCGCCCCCAGGAACATGCCGTACCAGAGAAGCCGCTCCTTCCAGCCTCCCGGTGTCTCCCAGGCCAGCCAGAAGCAGGTCATGGTCAGGCTGAAGAAGAAGGTCAGGGTCATATCGATGATGGCGAGGTGGGCCAAGGCCAGGTAAAGGAGGGAGGTGGCCAGAATCAGGGCGGACCATGCACCTACGGTCCGCCCTCCGCACCTGCGCCCCAGAAGGTAGGCCAAGCCCAGGCCGAGGATGCCGAAGGCGGCGCTCCAGAAACGGCTCGAGAACTCGTTGATGCCGAACAGACGGATGGAGAGGGCATTCAGCCAGTAATAGAGGGGCGGCTTTTCGAAGTAGAGCACGCCGTCGAGACGGGGCGTGACGAACTCGCACCTCGCCAGCATCTCCCTGGGAATCTCCGTGTAGCGGCCCTCGTCGGGTTCGAGCAGGGGAGGGCGACCCAGGGCGCCGAAGTACAGCATGAGCAGAAGAGCCCCGACGATGAGCCCGGCGGGGCGCGCCCATCCACCCCCCTCCAATGATTCCCTGTCGTCCGTCACGCCGTCTTCGCTCCCTTGCCCAAGCGCGGCCACAACCCTCTCCCCGAGGAACAGTGGGGGTCCCAAATTCCGCGATCGAATGGTTCTTCCTTCGGCGGCACAGGTGGCACATGGGGGGAAGGTCTTGTCTCCTGAACGGGGAGGGGCTTTCTCTTTCGCGTTCCGCTGGCAAAGCCAGGCGGAACGCTCGATTTGCCTTTCGGGTCTTTCGCGTTCCCCTGGCGGAGCCAGACGGAACGCTCGATTCGCCTTTCGGGTCTTTCGCGTTCCCCTGGCGGAGCCAGACGGAGCGCTCGGTTTGCCCTTCGGGTCCCTCCCCGCTCCAAGGGCTTGGCCCGCGGAGCCTCACCCCGCCCTTGGCCCATTCTTCCCCCCGATCCAGTCCGGAGTCGAATGCCCCCCATCCCTTGGCAGGTGATCGGGTAGGTATGCCGGTCATGAAGATCCATAGGGATTTGCACTGCCATTTTGCCTTCCATAGCGGGATTGGGAGGGGAGCGCTCCTTCCCCAAAGGCGCCGCTTGTCCCACTCTACCCGTTCGGAGGATCCCCTGACAATCTCCCGCGGCTCCTTCACAAGGAATGGGTGGCGGGGCCGGAAGGCTGGCTTACCTCCGGGCCGTTGCACGGAATGTGGCGTGGAGAAGCGGCTCGCCCCGGCTCAGGTGGCGGGCGGCCGGCGGGGGAACTTCTGCTCCACGTAGTCGTCCACGAGCTTCTGGAAGGACCGGGCCAACTCCTCGTAGGTTCCCTGAAGGGTGGTGAACTGCTTGCCGTCGATGAAGACGGGGCACTTGGGTGTCTCTCCCGTGCCGGGCAGGCTGATGCCGATGTTGGCCGCCTTGGATTCGCCGGGTCCGTTCACGATGCAGCCCATCACCGCCAAGGTCAGTGTCTCGACCCCTTCGTAGCGGACCTTCCAATCGGGCATGCGGTCGCGAACGTAGCCCTGTATCCTCTGGGCCAGCTCCTGGAAGGTGGAGCTCGTGGTGCGGCCGCAGCCCGGACAGGCCGTGACGCTCGGCGCGAAGGAGCGCAGCCCCAGAGCCTGAAGAAGCTCCAGACAGGCGTAGACCTCCTCCCGCCGGTCTCCACCCGGACGGGGCGTCAGCGAGACCCGTATGGTGTCTCCGATGCCCTCTTCGAGCAGGATGGCCAACGCCGCGGCGGACCAGACGAGCCCCTTGGTCCCCATGCCCGCCTCCGTGAGCCCCAAATGGAGCGGCTGATCGGTCCTGGCCGCCAGGTTCCTGTAGATCTTGATCAGCTCGGCAGGCCTGGAGCTCTTGCAGGAGATGATGATCTGGTCCCTCCGCAGGCCGCAGGACAGGGCGAGCTCGGTGGACTGGAGGGCGGAGAGGACCATGCACTCGCCCAGGACCTCTTCCGAGCTTCTTCCGAGGGCCCTCTGCGTGTTTTCCTGCATCATGGCCGTCACCAGCTCCTGATTGAGGGAGCCGGCGTTGACGCCGATGCGGACCGGCTTTCCGTTGTCCACCGCGATCTTGCAGATGGTGCCGAACTGCTCGTCCCGCTTCTTGCCGTGGCCCACGTTGCCGGGATTGATCCGGTACTTGTCGAGGGCTCTGGCGCACTCGGGAAATTGGGTGAGGAGCAGGTGGCCGTTGTAGTGAAAGTCGCCGATCAGCGGCGCGCTGACGCCAGCGTCAAGCATTCGCCGCTTGATCTCGGGAACGGCGGCCGCGGCCTCGGGGACGTTCACCGTAACGCGCACCATCTCCGAACCCGCGCGGGCCAGTTCCAGACACTGTCTTACCGTGGATTCCACGTCGGCGGTGTCGGTGTTGGTCATGGATTGGACCACCACGGGCGCCCCGCCGCCCACCAGGACGCCACCCACCTTGACCTGAACCGACCGTTTGCGGGTGTCAGCAGACATGGGACCTCGCTTTCAGGCGCGGTGTTCTCCGCATCTCCATCTTAACGCCCGGCCTCTCCGTCTTACTCCTGGAGGCGTCCCAAGGATCTCCGCCGGTGCGCAGGGTCCAGGGAGGCATAAGGCACCCCCCCCTTCCGGCTCCCCTCATCCTGGCTCGGGGAAGGCCCGCCTCATGAGGGCGGACTCTTTTCGATGGCGCTCCAGGGCCAGTTCGATGAGGCGGTCCAGAAGCCGCGGATAGGGCAGACCG
>Ga0315298_1008622_pt1 | contig 12923 bp, 12 predicted proteins | sample WHS_1_MG_FD_203077 | JGI IMG/M metagenome (GOLD analysis project Ga0315298, IMG submission 203077) | Extremophilic microbial mat communities from Washburn Hot Springs, YNP, Wyoming, USA - WHS_1_MG | ecosystem: Environmental > Aquatic > Thermal springs > Hot (42-90C) | place: USA: Wyoming...
TCCCATCTCGAACAGGACCGTGAAACGCTGCAGCGCCTATGATAGTTGAGGGCCTCCCTCCGCGAAAGTCGGTCACCGCCAGACACCTATATCCAACAACCCCGTCTCTATACACAGAGACGGGGTTGTTTTTTGTTGCGATTCTGCGTATCATGCGCAAAAAAGTGGGCCAAGTGCCCACTTTTTGTTTCTGTACTGGGAATGGTGAACGTGGAAGATCGACTTTATGAAGGAATTGCCCAGCAAGTAGGCGCTGTAGGTTGCGCCTTGGTAGATGCGCGTATGGTGCGCACCGGGCGCGCAGTGACGTTACAAGTCTTCATAGAGAAAAAAGATGAAACAGCAGCAGTTACCATCGAAGATTGCGCGTCGGTGAGTCGTCAGCTCAGCCTGTGGCTCGATGTGGAAAACCCAATCAATGCTGCATACCGCCTGGAAGTTTCCAGCCCAGGGCTGGACAGGCCGCTAAAAAATTTACACGATTTTGACCGATTTAAAGGATCTCAGGCCGAGATTCACCTGCATGGTTTGACGCAAGGGCGGCGCCGTTTGCAGGGAGAGTTGCTTGGCGTTGAAGATCAGAAAGTGGTTTTAAAAAATGCTGAGGGGCGCTGGGCGTTTGCACTGGAAGATATCCACAAGGCAAGGCTGGCTCCCCAATGGTGAGTAGACGGAACATGCAGAGAGGAGCAGGTCAATGAGTCGTGAACTTCTTTATCTGGCGGATGCCGTCGCCCATGAGAAGGATGTGGACCGGGAAGTGATTTTCCAGGCCTTGGAGGCGTCTCTGGTCTCCGCCTCCAAAAGGAAATATGGGCAGGACTGGCATATCGCGGTGGATGTGGATCGTAAGACCGGCGACTATGTAACCCGCCGTCTGTGGGAAGTGGTAGCGGATGAGAGTACGGCTTTTGAAGCGGATCAGCAGATTCGTCTGAGCGATGCTCGGCAAACCCGTCCCGATATTGAACTCGGTGCTTACGTCGAAGAAGTGTTGCCCCCCGTCGAGTTCGGGCGGATCGCCGCACAAACGGCCAAGCAGGTGATTGTGCAAAAAGTGCGGGATGCCGAGCGCGATAGAATTGTCTCGGACTTTGCGTTACGCAAGGGTGATATCATCAGCGGCTTGGTCAAACGCTTGGAAAAAGGCAATGCCATCGTCGATATGGGGCGTGCCGAGGCCATTCTTCCTAAAGAAGAGATGATGCCGCGCGAAGCTATCCGTCCCGGTGATCGCGTGCGTGCGTATCTCCAGGATGTGCGCCGTGTGCAGCGGGGGCCACAGCTCTTTTTGTCGCGGACCAGCCCCGAGTTACTGATCAAGCTGTTTGCCCAGGAAGTTCCGGAAATCGGGAACGGGATGATCGAAATCATGGGGGCCGCACGTGATCCGGGCCTGCGGGCAAAACTGGCCGTGCGCTCCAATGATCCGCGTGTCGACCCGGTGGGCGCCTGTGTCGGCCTGCGTGGCAACCGAGTGCAGACGGTCATCAATGAGTTGAAAGGCGAACGGATTGATATTGTGATCTGGGCGGCCGATCCGGCCAGCTACGTGATCAACGCTCTGTCGCCTGCGGAAGTGTCCAGTATCGTGGTGGATGAGAATACGCACAGTATGGATGTGGTAGTCGGGCCTGAGCATTTGTCGCAGGCCATTGGTCGCGGTGGTCAGAACGTCAGGCTGGCCACGCAATTGACGGGCTGGACCATCAATATTCTGACTGAGGAAGAGGCCCAGACCAAGCGTGACGAAGAAGAGTCGACCTTCCTCCATCACTTCATCCAGGAACTGGGGGTGGATGAGGATTTGGCGGGCTTGCTGGTCAGCGAGGGCTTTACTTCCATTGAGGAAGTGGCCTATGTTCCGGTTGCCGAGATGATGGAGATTGAGGGGCTGGACGAAGATCTCGTCGGTGAATTGCGGCGCCGTGCGCGCGATGTCCTGCTCAATAAGGCTATTGCCCAGGAAGAGCAGGTGGCGCTCAGTGAACCCGCAGAGGATTTGCTGTCCCTGAAAGGGATGGATAGGGGCTTGGCGCACTTGCTGGCCAGTAAAGGTGTTGTTACTTCCGAGGACTTGGCGGAACTGGCTACGAGCGAGCTATGCGAGATGGTCGGTGTGGATGAGGAGCGGGCCAAGGCTCTCATTCTGGAGGCGCGTGCGCCCTGGTTTGCTTGATACAGACCCTGTCCCCGCGACGTATGTCGGCGGGGTAGCGGTTTTGGAGAATGAGGATTATGACGGTAACTGTCGCCAATTTTGCTGCTGAATTGGGTGTAACGAATGCTCGGCTGCTGGAGCAGTTGAATGCTGCGGGCATTTCCAAGAATACGGCCGAGGATGTGGTCACTGAGGACGACAAACATCGTCTTCTCGCTTCGTTGCGCAGTGCGCACGGAGAGGGAGGCGGAGAACTGCGCCGCATTACGCTCAACCGCACCAGCACCACGGAAATCAAACAGTCTGTAGGCGCCGGGAAATCGCGTACGGTGCAGGTGGAAGTGCGCCGTAAACGGACTTACGTCAAACGGGAAGCGGTGGTTGAAGAGGCCACGGAATCAGCTATTCCAGACCAGACCACAGCTCGTGATCGGGTGACCCCAACGGTAATGGAGTCGGTGCCGGCTGCGGAAACGGTTTCTGTAGAAGAGGCAGTGCGGGTTTCTGCGGAGCCGGTGCTTGCGGAAGTCGTGGCTGATCAACAGATGCAGCCGGCGTATGTTGCGCCTGCGGCCGCAGCGGTGATGATGGAACCTCCTGTGCAACAGGTTCCGTCGCTCCCTGAAGCGAGGCTGGCACCCGCGCCTTCGCGCGCTTCGGAACGGCCTAGTCCTGATCGCGGCAGGGCACCGGCAATCGGTGCGGATCGTGCGCGGCCCGCAGCGCCATCGCCAGCCAGCAGAACGCCTGCCGCAACGACGCCAGCGAAAGGCAAAAAAGCAGGTCCGGGCGTGCGCGCTGGGGATGATGATGCCCGCCGCGGTGGGGCAGCTCGGCGGGGCGGGCGACGTAGTGACGAGGGCGGCAATGCTGATGCCCTGGCCCGACGCCGCAAGTCCGGAGACAAACGAAGCCGTGGCAGGGGTGGTCCTGCCGCAAGCGAATGGGCGGCCGCGCCGGTCATCCGCGAAGTGGCGATTCCCGAAACGATTACTGTGGGTGAGTTGGCCAGCCGGATGGCGATTAAGGCCACTGACGTGATCAAGGCGATGATGAAGATGGGGGTGATGGCCACCATCAATCAGGTGATTGATCAGGAAACCGCCGCAATCGTCGTAGAGGAACTGGGGCACAAGGTGAAGCTGGTGGGAATCACCAGTCCCGAAGCCTTCCTGGTAGAGGATGGGACTGCGGAGGCACCGATCATGGGCCGACGGCCTCCGGTGGTGACGGTCATGGGGCATGTGGACCACGGCAAAACGTCGCTATTGGACCGGATTCGCTCTACACAGGTAGCCAGTGGAGAGGCTGGGGGTATTACCCAGCACATCGGCGCCTACCATGTGGAAACGCCCAAGGGGATGGTGACCTTCCTCGATACGCCGGGCCACGAGGCGTTTACGGCCATGCGTGCCCGTGGTGCGCAGGCGACGGATATTGTCGTGCTGGTGGTAGCAGCCGATGACGGGGTAATGCCGCAGACGATCGAGGCGATTCACCATGCCAAGGCCGCTAAAGTGCCTATCGTGGTGGCGGTGAACAAGATCGATAAGCCGTCCGTAGATCCGGAACGCATACGCCAGGAACTCGCCGGGCATGAAGTGGTGCCTGAGGAGTGGGGCGGTGACACGCAATTTGTGAATGTCTCTGCAAAGACCGGGCTGCATATTGATGATTTGCTTGACGCTATTTTGTTGCAGGCGGAGATGCTGGATCTGGATGTTCAGGTGAACGGCCCGGCGAGGGGCGTGGTCATCGAGTCCCGACTGGATCGTGGACGTGGCGTCGTGGCATCGGTGCTGGTACGTCAGGGCACCCTGCATACGGGTGATATGCTGCTGGCTGGAGCACAGTTTGGACGGGTGCGGGCCTTGGTGGATGATACGGGCCAGCCGACGCAGTCGGTGGCTCCGGGCATGCCGGCAGAGGTGCTGGGTCTGGGGGATGTGCCTCAGGCCGGTGACGAGGTGGTCGTGGTGGCCGATGAGCGTAAAGCCCGCGAGGTGGCGCTCTTTCGCCAGGGTAAATTCCGTGACGTGCGTCTGGCGAAGAGTCAGAAGGCGACACTGGAAAGCCTGTTCGAGGCCGCCGCAGATGGTCAGTTGCAGCAGTTGAATTTGCTGATTAAGGCAGACGTGCAGGGCTCCGTAGAGGCCTTGGCCACGACACTGGAACGCCTTTCCACTTCCGAGGTAAAGGTCAATGTCATTCACTCCGGGGTCGGTGGCATCACGGAGTCCGATGTGAACCTCGCCGCGGCGTCTCAGGCGGTCATCATCGGCTTCAACGTGCGTGCGGAAGCGCCTGCGCGGCGTCTGATCGACCATAGCGGCGTGGATGTCCGTTATCACAGCGTCATTTATGATGCTGTGGACGAGGTGAAAGCCGCTATGAGCGGTATGCTCGCTCCCGAAATCCGTGAGCGTATTCTGGGCCATGCGCAGGTGCGCGATACGTTCCGGGTGCCCAAAGTGGGTATGATTGCCGGTTGTATGGTTACCGACGGCATCTTGCGGCGTAACGCCAAGGTCCGGGTAATCCGTCAGGATGTGGTCATTCATGCCGGAGAAATGGATTCCTTGCGGCGCTTCAAAGAAGATGTCAAAGAAGTGCGTGAAGGTTTTGAGTGTGGTGTGGGTATCCGCAACTTTAATGATCTGAAAAACGGCGACGTCATTGAGGCTTTCGAAACCACTGAAGTGGCGCGAACGGTCTAGGAGGCGGTGTTGCATAGTTCTCATCGCGCGTATCCGCGCGGCGCCAGGGTGGCCCATTTACTGCGGGAAGAGATTGCAGCGGTATTGCCGCGTCTGCACGGGCTACCTTCTGCCCTGGCTCTGCTGCCCCCCAGTATCACACTGGTGGATTTGCCGGCGGATATGCGCTCGGCAGCCGTATATTTTTCGTTGATGGATGGCCCTGAGCGGGCCGATGCGGTGCGTCAGGTGTTACAGGATCATGCCGGAGAAATCCGGCAGCTCCTGGGGAAGCGGTTGGCCTTGCGGCGCATTCCGCCCCTGCATTTTATCTACGACGCGCGTTTTGATCGTGGCGCAGAAATGGCGGAGCTCTTGGCGCGCCTGCCGCCGGCGCAGGAACCGGAGGATCTGCCATGAGTTGTCAGCATGGTCTGTTGCTCCTCGACAAACCCGCGGGGCTGACGTCCAACGCTGCCTTGCAGCGGGCTAAACGTCTGCTCGGCATTAAAAAAGCCGGGCATACAGGGAGCCTCGATCCCATCGCTACCGGGCTGCTGGTCTTGCTTTTTGGTGAGGCCACTAAAGTCTCGGACTATATTCTTAACGCGGACAAGTCCTATCGGGCGACCTTGCGTCTGGGGCAGACCACGACGACGGGTGACAGCGAGGGAAAAATTCTCGAAGAGCGGCCGGTAACCGTCAGCGCCGAGCAGGTGCGTGCGGTGTTGCCGCAGTTTCTCGGTGAGATCGCGCAAATCCCGCCCATGTATTCGGCGATCAAGCAGGGTGGCAAGCCGCTTTACGAGCTGGCGCGCAAGGGCCTGGAGGTGGAGCGGGCGGCACGGCAGGTACGCATCGATGCGCTCGACCTGATTTCGTTGGACGGTGACCGTTTGGTACTGGATGTGCACTGTTCCAAGGGCACCTATATCCGCAGTCTGGCGGTGGATATAGGTGCAGCACTGGGGTGTGGTGCGCATGTTGAAGGGCTGCGGCGGACTTCTACCGGTCCCTTTGATATCGCGCAGGCCTTGACCCTGGAGGAGCTTGCCGAGGTGCTTGGGCGTGGGGAATGTCCGCTTAAAGCCATGGATCTGGCCTTGGAATATTTACCGGCGGTGACTCTGACGGAGAACACGGCCTATTACCTGCGTCAGGGACAGGGGGTCGTGGTTGCCCACGCGCCTTCTTCCCTTGGGCGCATTCGCCTCTATGGACCGGGGGAGCAGTTCCTCGGTTTAGGAGAGGTCATGGACGACGGAAAGGTGGCGCCTCGCCGCCTCATGAGCGTAAACTAGGGATTATTGTTTTTTTAGAATTTCCGAGGAGAAGGAATTATGTCATTGTCTCGTGATATCAAAGCAGAAGTTGTCCAGGGTTATGCCACGCATGCGGGGGATACGGGTTCTCCTGAAGTGCAGGTTGCCCTGCTGACCACCCGTATTGAAGGGCTGGCCGATCATTTTAAGATCAATAAGCATGACCACCATTCCCGTCAGGGTCTTTTGAAAATGGTCGGCCAGCGCCGCAAGTTGCTGGACTATCTGAAGAAGCGGGATGTGAATCGCTATCGCACGCTGATCGAACGTCTGGGTCTGCGTAAGTAAGGAGAAGGTCTTGACCATCATTCGGAAAGAAGTAGATTTTGGCGGTCGCCGCCTGCAACTGGAAACGGGCCGTATGGCGCGCCAGGCAGACGGTGCGGTACTGGTTTCTAGCGGGGATACTGTCGTTCTGGTGACGGCAGTGGGCCGCCGGGAGGTGAAGCCGGGCCAGGATTTCTTTCCGTTGACGGTCAACTATCAGGAAAAGGCCTATGCAGCGGGCAAAATTCCTGGTGGTTTTTTTAAGCGTGAAGGGCGACCTGCTGAAAAGGAGACGCTGACCTCACGGCTGATTGATCGGCCCATCCGGCCGCTCTTTCCCAAGGGCTTCATGAACGAAGTGCAGGTTATCGCCACGGTACTGTCGGTGGATCGTGATAATGATCCCGATATCCTGGCGCTGGTCGGTGCTTCGGCGGCCCTGGCGATTTCCGGCATTCCGTTCAATGGTCCGATTGGTGCGGCCCGGGTGGGTTATATCGACGGGCAGTATGTGTTGAACCCCAGTTACTCGCAGTTGACCACTTCGCAACTGGATCTCGTGGTGGCAGGGACCCAGCAGGCTGTACTCATGGTCGAGTCCGAGGCGCAGCAATTGTCCGAAGAGATCATGCTGGAAGCGGTGATGTTCGGTCACGCGCAATTCCAGCCGGTTATCGAGACGATTGAGGCCTTGGCGCGGGAAGCCGGTAAATCGCGCTGGGAGTGGGTGGCGCCGGTGGCTGATGAGGCCCTGGGCGCGCTGGTGCGCGAGGAGGCCACGCGGCTCTTGCAGGAAGCTTATGCGCTGACGGAGAAGCAGGCACGCAGCAAGCGCCTGGAAGAAGTGCAGCAAGCCATGGCGACAGCCTTCGCCGCGGGAGATGCGCAGCGCGGCGACCTGGTTCGTGGCCTGTTGAAAAAAATCGAAACCAGCATTGTGCGCGGACGCATTTTAGATGGCGCGCCGCGCATTGATGGCCGGGACAGCAAGACGGTGCGTCCCATCACCATCGAGACGGGCGTGTTGCCGCGGACCCACGGTTCGGCGCTCTTTACCCGGGGTGAAACCCAGGCCCTGGTGGTGGCGACCTTGGGCACCAAGGGTGATGAACAGATCATTGACGCCCTGCAAGGGGAGAGTCGTGATCGCTTTATGCTGCATTACAACTTTCCACCTTTTTCTACCGGTGAGACGGGTATGGTGGGTTCCCCCAAGCGCCGGGAAATCGGCCACGGGCGCTTGGCTAAGCGCGCAGTAGCGGCGGTCCTGCCCGGTAATAGCGAATTCCCGTACAGCTTGCGGGTGGTCTCTGAAGTGCTGGAGTCCAACGGCTCTTCCAGCATGGCGACCGTTTGCGGTGCCTCCCTGGCGCTGATGGATGCTGGCGTGCCGCTCAAGGCGCCGGTGGCGGGTGTGGCCATGGGCCTCATCAAGGAAGGCGACCGCTTTGCCGTGCTCACCGATATTCTCGGTGATGAAGATCATCTGGGCGATATGGATTTCAAGGTGGCGGGCACAGAACAGGGGGTGACCGCTCTGCAGATGGATATCAAGATTGATGGGATTACCCGGGAAATCATGGCGCAGGCGCTCGAGCAGGCGCTGGCCGGGCGACTGCATATCCTCGGACTCATGAACGGTGTGCTGTCCACAGGCCGTGGCGAGTTGTCCGACTATGCACCGCGTATTATCACCATCCAGATTAATCCGGATCGCATCCGCGACGTCATCGGACCAGGCGGCAAGGTCATCCGTGCCCTGACCGAAGAAACCGGCGCGACTATTGATATTCAGGACAACGGCACGGTAACCATCGCTTCTGTGGACGGTGAAGCGGGCGCAGCAGCGAAGCGGCGTATCGAATTGCTGACGGCGGATGTGCAGGTCGATACCATTTATGATGGCAAGGTGGCCAAGATCATGGATTTCGGTGCCTTTGTGACGATTCTGCCGGGGCGGGATGGCCTGTTGCACATTTCCCAGATCAGCAACGAGCGCGTCAGCGATGTCCACGACCACCTCAAGGAAGGGCAGACGGTGCGCGTCAAAGTCCTGGAGGTGGATCGTCAGGGCAAGATCAAGCTGAGCAGGAAGGATATCCCGCAATAAGCTGTCCGCCGACATCATTATCAATATGGTTGAACGCCTGACGAGCGCCACCGAATCGCTCTGCACAACGCTGGATAACGGGGTGACGGTGATTAGTGAGCGTCTGCCCGGACGCCGGAGTGTGGCTTTGTCCCTGACCGTCGGCAATGGCAGCCGGGATCAGGCCCCGGACGAAAACGGCTTTGCCCATTTGCTGGAGCACATGCTCTTCAAAGGCAGTACGGAGCGCGATGGTGATGCGCTCAATGCGGCCATGGAGTCGCTGGGCGGCACCATCAATGCGTTCACGGATCGCGAAAGCACGGTGTTTCACGGGACCGTGCTGGCGGAAGACGCCGCCGAAGCGTTTGCGCTGCTGACCGAGCTGCTGACGAAACCGCGCTTTGACCACGCCGACCTGCGCCTCGAAAAGCGGGTAGTCGCGCAAGAGGCGGCCATGGCCGCTGAGGATGTGGAGGACTGGGCGCAGGAGCGTGCTCTCGCGGAAATCTGGGGGGCGCATCCCCTGGCCTGGCCGGTGCTGGGGAATGCACAGTGTATCCGGTCAGCCAGTCGGAAGCGCTTGCAAGCCTATCACCAGCGGGTCCTCGCCGAGTCGCCACTGATTGTCACCGCCGTCGGGGAAGTGGAGCATACGGCGCTCTGTGCCTGGGCGGAGGCGGCTTTCCGGGGACCGCGCCATGGCGCCCATGCCGCAGTGCCCACCCCGCAGTTTCATGGCGGACAGAAACGCCTGCGCCGTGCCCAGGCGCAACAGGCACATCTGATCTGGATGGCGCCGGCTTGCAGCGTTGCTGCAGAGGACTATCTGGCTTATGTGGTGGCCAATGCCATACTGGGCGGCGGCACGGCGTCCTATCTGTTCCGCGAACTGCGTGAAAAACGGGGGCTGGCGTATCAGGTATTTTCCCATCTCGACACTCTCCGTGATTGCGGGGAGTGGATGCTCTATGCGGCCACACCGGGGGCACAGCAAGCTCAGGCGGCAGAGGCTATGGCGGAGGTTCTGGCGACATTACTGGAGCATGGACCGACGGTGGAGGATATGGCTTGGGCGAAGCGCAGTCTGCGGATTCAGCTCCTGCTCGGGCAGGAGGATGCGGAACTTCGCATGAGCCGCCTGACGCGACAATGGCTGTATCTGGGGCGCCTGGTGCCGGTGGAAGAATCCCTCCAGACCCTTGCCGCGGTGGACGCTGAGGCCGTGCGGCGGGTCTTGCGTAAAGCCTGGACTGAGCGTTTTGAACTGATGTGCCTGCCGACACGGCGCTGAACTCAGGAAAAGTGATCTTTCCAGCGGCGTAGGGTGCTGAAGACGCGGACAGGGTCGTCGCCGGTGTCGGGATCGAAGGTGTTGGCACTGTGGATCAAGGCAGGCTCATGGCAGCGCAGGAAGGGGTTGCTGGCGCACTCCAGGACCATGCTGGAGGGTAAGGTGGGTTCGTTGCGCGCGCGCTGTGCGGTGGCCTCTTTTTGGCGCTGCGCTATGACCGGGTTCTCTGGGTCGACCTGTGCTGCGAAGCGCAGATTGCTGAGGGTGTATTCGTGGGCGCAGTAGACGGCAGTATCCCCCGGCAATTTGGCGAACTGTTGCAGACTGTGAAACATCTGCGCCGCGGTGCCCTCAAAGAGGCGCCCGCAGCCTGCGGCGAAGAGGGTATCTCCGCAGAAAAGCGCGTCTTTCCAGGCGTAGGCAAGATGATCGCGGGTATGGCCGGGCACTTCCAGCACGGTGAGCGACTCCTTGTCCAGCGCCAAAGGGCCCGCGCGGACAGCGTGGGTGAGTTGCGGGATGCGCTGGTTGGCGCCATAGACCGGTATGCGGAAATGTTGCACCAATGCTTCCACACCGCCGGTGTGGTCTGCATGATGATGGGTGCAGAGAATGGCGCTGGGGCGGAGCTGATGTTCTGCGCACCAGGCGAAGACGGGCTCTGCGCAACCGGGGTCGATAATCCATGCTCCTTTGGGTGTTTCTGCGACGTAGATGTAGTTATCCGTGAAGGCGGGGATAAAATGAATGGGCATTTTTGCATCTCGCTACGGGCAAGGTACCATAGGCCCATTATGGCATTGAATTGGGGTACCTGACGCTAGTGTTTTCTTTTTTCGCCGCTGCAAGGCCATTGCGCTGATATGCAGAGTCTGGGACGTCGCAGTCGACCACGGGCGCGTCGTGCCGCCATCTGGTGGGATGGTAGCAGCGGCCGCCTCCTGCTGGACCGCGCCCGGGATATTCTGCCGCGCTGGGTAGAACGCCTGCACCCGGAGACTATTCTGCAACTCGGGCAACCCGTTTTCTGGGGACTGCCGCCCGGTCATGAGCACACCTGGGTGCTGCTCAATGATGGCTTTGTCTTGCCTTCCGACGAGTATCTGCAAGCCTATGGCGCCTGTGAGGCGATGCCCTTTGCGGCCATGCGTTTCGATCTGGTTATCATCCCATTCTGTCTTACCCGGATAGCCAATCCGCAGGCGGTGCTGGAGGAGTGCTGGCGGGTGCTGCGCCCAGAGGGACATGTGCTGATTATGGATTTCAACCCAGGGGGCAGTCTGAGTGTGGTCCGCCGCTGGCACCTCTGGCGCCGGGACCGCGCCTGGCCGTGGCGGCGTCCCTTTCTGCCCCTGGGACGACTACGTACCCTGCTGGAAGGGCAGGATTTTGTGCTGCGCGAGGGACGTTACTTTCAATATTCCGTGCCGGGCCTGAAGCGCAATGCGCAGTGGATGGAACTGATGGGCGACCGCTGGTGGCCGGCAGGGGCCAACGCCTATTTGTTGCTGGCGCAGCGGCGTGATCCCGAGCGCCCGCTGGTCGGCGCGCTGCGTCCGCTCCTCAAGTTGCGTTCCGGGCGTCAAAAAGTCCGTTCCGAAGCGCCTGTTGCCTATGACGGCCCCGATCCTGCCGAGAACCCTGCGTCATGCCAAAAAAAATCATAGAGTTATTCACTGATGGTGCTTGTCGCGGTAATCCGGGTTTGGGGGCTTGGGGTGCGTGTCTGCGGCTGGCCGGGCAGGAGAAGGTCTTATGGGGCTTCGTTCCGGAAACGACGAACAACCGGATGGAGTTGACCGCGGCTTTGCGCGGCCTGGAGGCACTCAAGCGTCCCAGCGTCGTGCGGGTAGTTAGTGATTCCCGCTATCTGCGCGATGGTATGACTCAATGGCTGGTTGGCTGGCAACGCCGGGGCTGGCGGACCGCGGGTGGGGATGCGGTCAAAAATCGGGATATCTGGGAGCCGTTGGCGGCCGTGGCGGCACGTCACGAGATCCAATGGGAGTGGGTGAGAGGGCACTCGGGGCATATCGAGAATGAACGAGTAGACGCGTTGCTGAATCTGGTCATGGACCAGTATGCGGCGGGCGGGCAAGTACAGGAGGGTGAAGGATGGCTGTGAGGCAGGTGGTGCTGGATACGGAAACCACGGGCATCGACTGGAAGCAAGGGCATCGGGTGATTGAAATCGGTGCCGTGGAGTTGATTGACCGGCGGGTGACGGGGGTGCATTACCAGCAATATCTTAATCCGCAGCGCAGCAGTGATCCCGAGGCCTTGCGGGTGCATGGACTGACCGCCGAGTTTTTGCAGGATAAGCCGGGTTTCGCTGAGGTCGCGGACGCCTTTCTGGACTTCCTGGGCGAGGCGGAACTCATTATTCACAACGCGCCTTTTGATCTGGGTTTTTTGAATCATGAACTGCAACAGGTGGAAAAAGCACCGTTACGGCAGGCGGTAATGGATACCCTGGTGGATGCGCGCCGCCGCCATCCCGGCCAGAAAAATGATCTGAACAGTTTGTGCCGACGCTATAATGTGGACAACAGCCGTCGTGATCTGCACGGTGCCTTGCTGGACTGCGAGATACTCGCTGAGGTCTATCTGGCCATGACGGGTGGGCAGGTGGATATGATGGGGCTGCTGGGGGCTGCGGGTGGCGCCCATGCCGCAGGGGAAACCCAACGCTCTGGGGATGGCCGGAGCGCGATCATGCCGGCGCCATTGGCGCGGCCACGAGACCCCTTGCGGGTGATTCGCGCCAGTCCCGAGGAGTGCGCGGCTCATCAGCAATATTTGCGGAATATGGGGGCCACAGCATTGTGGTCTGAGGATGGATCGTAGCAATATAAGGTACCTATAGCCGCGGGATCTAATAAGGGAATGGCAATAACCTGATCCTTCCATCTCGCGGGTTCTCAACCCCCCCCCGGTATGCTCTTTACCTCCAATGGCAGGTATGCAGCGAAGGACTAAACCGCTCGCGCGGTAGGGTGGCTTCGTTCTGATTTCGTGGGCTATTGTGACAAAGTGCCCTCCATTTCCTATGTTGAAAGTTCAGGCAAATCGCCTGCTTTCAGGATAGGAGCAG
>Ga0315298_1008623_pt1 | contig 12922 bp, 12 predicted proteins | sample WHS_1_MG_FD_203077 | JGI IMG/M metagenome (GOLD analysis project Ga0315298, IMG submission 203077) | Extremophilic microbial mat communities from Washburn Hot Springs, YNP, Wyoming, USA - WHS_1_MG | ecosystem: Environmental > Aquatic > Thermal springs > Hot (42-90C) | place: USA: Wyoming...
ATGAAATCCTTTTTTTCAAGGGCTTGCGGACTTTTGATTTACCGTACCGGGGACATGCAATCTCAGCATGATAAACCTGTACCAGTTATTTTAGTACATAAATTTTTACTTGTCAATTTGCATTTTATGAAATACATTTCACATGTCCGGAATCATAGAACCATTGTTAAGATTGCCCTGCGGCAGAGCTTTGAAGACAAAAGCATATGAACCGCCGGTCATGCCCGCCGAAGCGCCTGTTTAACCGTAAAGCCTTCCTCCGTGGCGATAAATAGGTGCGCCGTGCGGATGAACGGAGTTGGCACTTGCTTTGCACAGACGGGTTAAGCTATAATTAAGGCAGTGAATGTTTTTATTTGGAAATACCGTTACTCTGGAGGTGTCGCCAGCTTGAATAACTTTAAAGCCGCCCTGTTAATGGGACTGCTGACCATCCTGATGGTTATGATCGGCCAGTGGGTGGGCGGCAGCAACGGGGCAATGATTTTTTTCATCATCGCCCTGGCCATGAATTTCTTCGGCTATTTCTTCAGCGATCAGGTGGCCATCGCCATGACCGGTTCCGTACCTCTGCAGGAGCACGAGGCCCCGGAGTTATTTGAGATCATCCGGAACTTATCCCGTCGGGCCGGCCTGCCCATGCCCCGGGTCTACAGGACCCCTTCACCGCAGCCGAATGCCTTCGCCACCGGGCGCAATCCTTCCCATGCGGCCGTGGCGGTCACCGACGGGCTGATGCAACTGCTCAACCGTTCGGAAGTGGAAGGTGTGCTGGCCCACGAGCTGGCCCATGTAAAAAACCGCGACGTATTGATCGCCACCATCGCCGCCACCATGGCCGGCGCCATTACCATGATTGCCAACGCGCTGCAGTGGGGCATGATTTTCGGTTACAGCCGGGACGAAGAAGATAACAATCCGCTGGGCATGATCGGTTCATTGCTCATGATTATTCTGGCCCCGCTGGCCGCCACCCTGATCCAGCTGGCCATTTCCCGCACCCGGGAATTCCAGGCCGATGCCACCGGGGCACGCATCGCCGGCACACCGGACGGGCTGGCCAGCGCCCTGTTAAAACTGGAGCGGGCCGCCCGGCACATACCGATGCAGGTCAATCCGGCCGCTTCCCACCTGTTTATAGTCAACCCGCTCTCCGGCGAATCCCTCGTTCGCCTGTTCAGCACCCATCCGCCCATCGCCGAAAGGGTGCGCAGACTGCAACAAATGAGGTGATGTCAAGGCCTCCGCCCGGGTGGTGGAGGCCCGTTTTTTCAAGAATACTTTTACCGGCTGCCGGATTGTGGTATATTTTTATGAGGCCCGCTGAACACATCGGGTATGACGAGGAGGAATGAACATGGAAAACAGCCGGCCGCAAAGAACTGTGGTCGTAAGCATCAAGGGCTGGGAACTGGAAGTGCTGGAAGGGCCGCGCAAGGTGAATGTGGAACTGCTGGGAGAAATGCTCGAATTCAAGGGCATCTGGTTGACCGAACCGGAACGGGGGCTGGTCACCGTGCTCTGTTATCCGGATAAAGTATTCTACCTGGAAATCACCGAAGAGGAAATCCCGGTGAAAAGACCCGGGCGGCGCAACAAAGTAACACCGCTGCGGCGCATCAACGGCTTTCCGCCGGAAACACCGGACAACCCGGACAACCCGGATAACGGCGACGGCAGGTAATCAACTTTATTTTAACGGGACAGGCGGTTTGAAACGACCCGTCCCGTTTTCTCTTAACGGCGGCTGCGCTCCTTCTTCCCATTGCGCTGTTTGTTTTCCACCGGCGCAGCCATCTTAATCACGGCATATTTGCTCTCGCTCTTCATCTCTTCATCTTTTACCACCGATATTTCGCCTATTTCGGCAACGGGGTTTCTGGGACGAATGATGTTTTCTATTTTTTTCACCGTATCCGGCGAAATATCGATAAAAGAACCGTTTTTACCCTTTCCCGTACTTTTGTGAGCACTTTGGGAAGAAAGCTCATCGACCGCCAAAAAGGCATCGTTTTTCTCCGAAGCTTCCAGCGCACAGGCCACCTGCTCCTCCGCCGTCGGCCCGACGGAATGAAGCACACTCCCGCCTCCGTCGGCGTCGTCATCCGCTTTTGGCCACGGTGGCTTCTCCTCCGTCTCCCCACTTTGCCCGAAAAGGACGTTTTCCACCCCTACCGGTTGAAATTCTTCCTTTAGCAGCCGGCACTCTTCGAGCACCTGCACCATTCGCCCCTCCAGCGAACCGACCAGGCGGACCACCTCACCCGGCGGCACGTCCTTAAACCACCCCTTTGCACCGCCGGACAGAGGCGGCAGAGCGCACAGAAAATCGCGCGCCTGCCCGATCAATTCCTGTAGACGCGCTATCGATTCCGGCAGCATCTCCCGCAGCTGGGCAAGCAGTTTTTCCTGTTCAAAACGCAAATCCAGGTAATGCATGATTTCTTCGGTAGAAAGCTCCCCCATCCGGTGGCCGCTGACTGCATTCAGTTCCTCGACCAGTTGACAGTAACGCTGCAACAAAACAAACACCCCCTGCATTTACCATAAATGGGATATAATACATAAAATTCTTTTTCGGTTGCCAATTTCCTGCTTGAAAGAAAAAATTTTTAAAAAAGAACGTTTTAAAGGAAAAAATATGCCCGGCGCGGCGTTTATTATATTCGCTTTTTGGATAGAATAGGGTTTGTAAAACAGTCGGAACAAAGGACTGTAAATTAGCACCGGGAGGTTTGAAAAGTGACCAGGTACGGATGGCTGGGAGTGGTTTTTGGCATCTGGTTGATCATCGCCCCCTTCGTGTTGCGTTACCAGCACGTAACCAACGCCATGTGGAATGATATCATCCTTGGTATCCTGGTAGCCGTCGTATCCTACCTGATGACCACCGAACTCAGGGGCAATCGGGTCGGAGGCGGCGGAGAAACCAAATAAAGCTCCCCATCGAAGACGCCCGCCCTTGCCCGGCGGGCGTTTTGCCGTCCGGCACACAAAAAAGCCGCCCCCTGGCAAAGCGGCGGCTTCCGGCGTGACTGCTCCGTATCCCCGGTCCGTCTCATCTGGCTGGCGGTGGCGATAATCAGCCAAAAACCCCTGTGGAGCATGCTGGTCGGAATCGCCGCCGTGGCCGTCTTACGCCTGTGCGGCCGGTGAAATCATCCTTTCACGCGCGCCGTCAAATAGTCGATGAACTGCCGTGCCGTGCGCCCGGAACGGCCGTGATGCCACATTTCCCAGTGCAGGGCCAGCCGGCGCAATTCATCCCGTTCCACGGCCAGACCGCGCCGGGCGGCCATTTCTTCCACAATTTTTAAGTAACCCTCCTGGTCGGGAGCGGGAAAAGTTACGGTAATGCCGAAACGGTCGGCCAGAGAGAGTTTTTCCTCCATGTTGTCCCGCACATGCACCTCATCCCCCTGCCGCTCGGAAAAGGTTTCCTTGATTAAATGGCGGCGGTTGGAGGTGGCATAAATGAGTACATTTTCCGCTGCCGCTTCCACTCCCCCTTCCAGCACCGTTTTAAGTGTCCGGTATTCGGATTCCGTTTCATCAAAGGACAGGTCGTCCACGAAAACGATAAATTTATACGGCCGCCCGGCCAGCCGCCGGGTAACGGAGGGAAAGTCGCCCAGATCATCTCTGGCCACTTCCACCAGGCGCAGCCCGCGGGAAACATAGGCGTGCAGCAGCGCCTTAACCGTGGAAGACTTGCCCGTACCCCGATCGCCGTATAAAATGATGTTGTTGGCCGGCCGACCGGACAGGAAATGCTCCGTATTTTCCATAATCACCGCCTTTTCCCTTTCCAGCCCGATCAGCTGTTCCAGCTGCACCGGATCCGGGTTGGGGATACCCGCCAGTTCACCGCCGCCCGGCCGTTTCTGCCAGCGAAACGCGGCGTAACGGCCGAAAATGCCGCACCCCGCCCGGTGATGATAGCGGGCCAGTTCATCCACCAGCGCGCCCCACTGCGGCGCCCCGCTTAAAGCTTCTTTCATCCGCCGCCGGTACATCTGCAGCCGGGCCGCGGCCGTTCCCGCTTCCTCCACCACTTCCCGGACCACCGGCCCCGCCGGCCATTCCGGCCACGTTTCCGGATTGAGGGGATGAAAAGGATCGTGCGGAATGTTTTTCCCCGCCGCTTTAAAAATTACCGCCACCGTCTTTTTTAATTCCGCCGGCTCGATCCGGGCAAGTTCCTGCAGTATGGACAGATCCCTGGCGGCGAGCTCTTTTAGCGCCGGCGGCACGCCCTCCGGTCCGGCCTCCGCCGCCTGTTCGGTAAAGTTGTTTTCGTCATCCAAAATAAGCTCCATCAGATAATCCGGCCAGCGGTGCCGCAGGGCCAGGGCAACGAAATGGTGATAACGCCTGTAGATTTCCCGGGCGGACGGTTCCGGGGCGGCAATGCTTTCCAGCACCCTCTGCAGGCTCCGGAACACCTCATCCCCGGCGATAGATCTGTACAAAAGCAAACCGTCAATCAGCACCGCTCTTCTGTCCGGCTTCGCATCAACAAAAAATTTTTCCGGCATGGCTTTTTCTCCTTACGCTGTCGGTTAATCATCAAACTTTATTATATTTAAACCGGGCAGGAAAGACAATTCGGCAAAATTAACAGCGGGCTAACCGGCGGAAATGAAAAAGGGCCGCCTTTGCTCTATTTATTAAAATAAATTAATAAGTGGATATTGCCCTCTTCAACAAAACATGCTATTCTACATAATAAGTTTTTAGCGGCGATCCCGCATTCCATTGTTTGCACCGGGAAAGTTTATTCCTTTTTTTCACTAAAAAAGTCTATATATTTCGAGAAAAGGATTCTGGCTATAGATGACGAAAGTCTTTCCCGATGTAAATATTTATTTACAGCAGCATTATAAATTTTTTAATTTAACATAAATTAAAACATTTTATGATTAATTTTACCGGGGGCAATTTGCATTAAGCAACCAGAACCATTGAAAGAAGGGACAACATGGAAACAATCAAAATCAATGGTGAACAGGAAAGCTTCAGCACCATTGTAACCAGAGAAAGCGGACAACCGGTGGCCAGATGCTACCAGTGCGGCAAGTGCACCGCCGGCTGCCCGGTATCCTTCGCCTTTGATTTGATGCCCAACCAGGTGATCCGCATGGTACAGCTGGACATGAAAAAACAGGTGTTGAGCAGCCGCAGCATCTGGCTCTGCGCCACCTGCTCCACCTGCACGGCCCGCTGCCCGCGCAATATAGACCTGGCCGCGGTAATGGACAGCCTGCGCATCATCGCCCGCCGGGAAGGCGTGGCCACCGCCGGCAGAAGCCGCAATGTATTTCTGTTCAACAGCAATTTCCTGAATTCAATCCGAAAATATGGACGCCTGTTTGAATTCGGCACCATGCTGACCTTCAACCTGAAAAGCGGCCGTCCTTTCCGGGAGGCGGATGCCGGTCTGGCCATGCTGTCGAAAGGCAAGTTGAAATTAACTGTACAAAAACCGGGCGGAGCGGCCGAAGTGGCCCGTATTTTCGACCGGGTGGAAGCCATCGAAGGGGGGACGGTAAATTGCAATTAGCGTATTACCCCGGCTGCTGCTGGGAAACGAGTGCCCGGGAATACGACCGGTCCACCCGCCGGGTGGGCAAACATCTGGGCATAGATTTAATTGATATTCCCGACTGGACCTGCTGCGGCTCTTCGGCCGGACACAGCACCAGCCACCTGCTGGCCACTTCTCTGGCCGCCCGCAATCTGGCCCTGGCCGAGGAAATGGGGCTGGATGTGGTGGCCTCCTGTGCTTCCTGCTACCAGCGGCTGGCGCTGGCCCGGCATGAACTGGTCACCAATGAACAGCTGCGAGAACAGGTCAACCAGATCACCGGCCGTCCTTTTCACGGCCGCATCCAGGTAAAATCAATCCTGGAAGTGATCGCCGCACTGGAAACGGCGGAAATCAGCGAGCGGGTGACCAAACCGCTGCAGGGACTGAAAGTCGCCGCTTACTACGGCTGTCTGCTGGTCCGTCCCCGTCCGGTGCAGGTGGACGATCCGGAAGACCCGCAGTTAATTGAAAAAATCATGCTCGCCGCGGGAGCGGAAACAGTTGACTGGAGCCATAAAACGGAATGCTGCGGCGCCTCTTTGGCCATGAGCAACGATCAGCTGGCCCTGCCCATGGTGGCATCCATATTGCGGGCGGCGGAACTCTCCGGGGCAAACTGCATCGTCTGCGCCTGCCCGCTGTGTCATTTCAACCTGGACCGCCGCCAGAGCCAGGTAAACCGCAGCCGGGGCACCGATTATCATCTGCCGGTTTTTTATTTCACCCAGTTGCTGGGAGTGGCCATGGGACTGGATCCCCGTGCTCTGGGAGTATTTGATCATTTCGTGGATACCAGCGGCATCCTGTCACTGGTCAGTTAATCAAAGCAGGGAGTGAAAGCAATGCGCACTGGAGTATTCATCTGCTGGTGCGGTTCTAATATCGGCGGTGTGGTGGACGTACCCCGGGTGGTGGAAGTCATATCCTCCCTGCCCGGTGTGGCCTACTGCAGCGACTACAAATATATGTGCTCGGAACCGGGACAGGATAAAATTATTAAGGCCGTGGCGGAACATCACCTGGATCGGGTGGTGGTCGCCTCCTGTTCCCCGCGGTTGCACGAAGCCACCTTTCGCAGCGTATTGAGCAGAGCCGGGTTGAACCCCTATTTATTTGAAATGGCCAATATCCGCGAACATTGTTCCTGGGTGCATCAGAAGGAACCGGAAAAGGCCACCGAAAAAGCTGTGGCCTTAATTCGCCGGGCGGTGGCCAAAGTAAACAGGCTGGAGCCGCTTTACGCCTCCACCATCCCGGTGACCGACCGGGCACTGGTCATCGGCGGGGGTATCGCCGGCATACAGGCCGCGCTGGACATTGCTGACGCCGGGCATCAGGTAATCCTGGTGGAAAAAGAGCCTTCCCTGGGCGGGAAGATGGCCATGCTGGATAAGACATTTCCCACCCTGGATTGTTCGGCCTGTATCAGTACGCCCAAAATGGTCGTCGCCGCACAGCATCCGAACATCACGCTGCTCACCTACGCCGAGGTGGAAAAGGTAACCGGTTATATCGGCAATTTCACCGTGACCATCAGGCAGAAGGCCCGTTCCGTGGATCACAGCAAATGCACGGGATGCGGCACCTGCTGGGAAAAATGCCCGACCCGGGTGCCCAGTGAATACGACCTCGGTCTGGGCACCAGAAAAGCCATCTACATCAGTTTCCCCCAGGCGGTGCCCAACAAACCGGTAATTGACCGTGAGCACTGCCGTCAATTTACGCGCGGCAAATGTGGCGTCTGCCAGAAGGTCTGCCCTACCGGAGCTATAGACTACACTCAGGAGGATGCATTGATTGAGGAGCGGGTGGGGGCGATCGTGCTGGCCACCGGCTACGATTTATTCGATTGGACCCGGGCATACGGCGAATATGGTTACGGCCGCTATCCCGACGTAATCAGCAGCCTGCATTTCGAGCGCATGGTCAACGCCAACGGACCGACGGGAGGAAAGATCCTGCGCCCCTCGGACGGACAACCTCCACGGCGGGTGGTTTTTGTCCAGTGCGTCGGCTCACGGGATGAAGCAAAGGGCCGGGAATACTGTTCCCGCACCTGCTGCATGTATACGGCAAAACATGCCCATCAAGTTCTGGAGAAAATACCCGGGGCGAGCGCCTACGTCTTTTATATCGATGTCCGCTGCCCGGGGAAGGCCTATGAAGAGTTCTATCAGCGTACGGTCAGCGAAGGGGCCCGTTATATCCGGGGGCGGGTGTCCAGAATCTACCCGCTCGGCGACCGGCTGGTGGTACGGGGCGCGGATACCCTGCTCGGACGACCGCTGGAAGTGGAGGCCGATCTGGTGGTCCTGGCCACCGCCATGGTACCGGATAAAAGTGCGCATAAAGTCGCCCGCATACTCGGGGTGACCACCGACAAAGACGGTTTTTTCCAGGAAGTGCATCCCAAACTGCGGCCGGTGGAAACAAACACCGCCGGTATCTTCCTGGCCGGCGCCTGCCAGGGGCCGAAGGATATCCCGGACACGGTGGCTCAGGCCGGAGCGGCCGCGGCAAAGGTGTGCGTGCTGCTGTCCCGGCGGGAGATCAACGCCGACCCGATGGTGGCCCGGATCAACGAAAGATTATGCACCGGCTGTATGACCTGCCGTCACGTCTGCCCCTACCGGGCCATAGAAGCACGCACCGTAACGGGGCGCCAGGGCACGCCGGAGCGCACCGTGGCTTTTGTCAATACCGGGCTTTGTCAGGGGTGCGGCGCCTGCAGCGCTTCCTGCCGGTGCGGAGCCGTTGATCTGAGCGGTTTCAGCAACGACCAGGTTATGGCGGAAGTGGCCGCCCTCTGCCGGTAAACACCGGACCCGCCGGTGGATACCGCCGGTTTTGACCGGCCGGTGTCCCCGGCGATTTTTTATAGCGGACGCAATCCGGGCATTAAAATAACAAGCAGGGCAAGAAATAAAACGAGCAAATAAAATCTTGCCATCGCCCACCCCTCCTGAAATAATGCCTTCGGCGGCGAATCAGACCCTTTCGTCCCTCCGACGGTACAACGCAGCCGAAACTGTGCTCTTTCACACCGGCAATCATGGTGGAGAGAGCAAACCGGCCACCATCTTCTCGAACATATTTTTTATCAGGCCCCGGTGCAGCCCGACATGAATAAGGATTAAAAACATGGTTAAATAAGCGCATTCACTGTGCATCAATCTCATATGGCGAAAATTCATCCCCACGTTTGGCGTCAGCATACCGGCAATATACATGCCGCTGATGATGGTAAGGTAGACACTGCAAAAAAGAAGCAGGTCGATTATGTATGTTGCTTTTGTTTTCAACCCGGTTTTGGGGCTGAAGATAAGCGGGGTAACCGCTCTGATCCAGCGCCAGTTCAAAGACAAGTGAATGACAAATAAAAACCCGATCATTATACCGGCTGACTCATGATAGGATAGAGAAAACATCCTGCTCATTAATAAGGTTAAAAAGAGCACGGCCAGCAACAAATCGAAAAGCCACTTAAATCTGCTTTTTTTCACCGCACTTCTCCCCCGCAAGATTTTACATTTCCTTCCCGGCCGGGAATACTGTACATGGTGTATGATACCAGCAATTTATTGCCGGAATGCAAAAGAATTATGACCGTTTTGTTAAAATTGATCATCCGGGCGGAAATGCGCCCGGGTAAACGCCCGTAACAAACGAGGGAAAATCCCAAAACCACAGCCGCCCGCGTTGCCGGACTATGGCAGGGGCACTCAAACGAGATATTCAACCCCGGCGTTCGGGAACAATTCCTTTACCTTTGCCGTCAACAGACACCTGATTTTTTCCCTTGTTTCATCCGGGTAAATGTATTTGCCGTAACCAAACTGTCCGAACTTGAACTTCCTGTCTTCTTTGTCCATGGGCAGAGTGGTCAGGGGAAAAAGGATGTTGATCTTCTGCCTGGCCCGTTCGGTGAACCGGTGCGTAACAAATTCAAATGCCGGTCGCTCAACGCCGCCGCATTCACGGCGAATAAGTTCGAGCAGCATTATATAATCGTCCTGCCAGCCGTCATAAATAATCACCGGAGCGATCATGAAGCCGAGTGGAAAACCGGCCGCGGCCATCCGCCCGGCCGCGGCCAGACGTTCCTCGAGAGCGGGGGTCCCGTGTTCGAACTTTTTAATTATCTCCGGTGTGTTCAAGCTGAACCGGCAGACCGTATGCCCGTTGTGGCCGACGCCGAGCAGTGAATCGATATCGGTGAATTTGGTGACAAAGCGGAAACGGCCGTATTGCTGGTCGGCAAAAAAAGCAATCGCTTCGGCCAGGGCGCCGGTGTATCTTTCCACCGGAACGGGATCCGAGGTGGCCGAACCCTCAAAAATGGTTATTTCCGGTTTTCTCTGGGCAATGTAATCCCCTGCCCGGGCCAGGATGTCGGCAATATTTACGTACGCCCGAATGTATGGTTTTTCCGGCAGGCTGCTGATTAAATAGCAATATTCACATTTGCCCGGACAGCCGGTGGTCAGGGGCAACTGGAAGTGGGCGGAGGGCCGGCAGCTTTGGAAGGCGAGATTTTTTCTCACCCCAACAACGAGTGTTCTCTTCCCTTCCCGGTATTTTTCCTGCGGGCTTTTTCCGGGTATACCGGCGACCCGGTTATGGGAAGCGACTAGCTCAACCGCTATGGAGCGGGCCTGAAAATAATCATAAAGCGAACGTCCAAGGGGATAATGCAACGCTTCTCGCTCAAACATCACCCGGGCCGGGACAAACACCATAACCACCATAAACCTTTCCTGATCTTTGCAGGATATTATTCCCCTTCCGGCCTGAATTTATTGGCCCGGAAAACAGGAGCATGGGAAAAACCGGGTTAACCCGGTTTTTCCCAAAAGAAGGTTGTGGCGGAGTTTATTTACCCTTCAGCACCACAAGATTACTACCCCCGTAATAATCGACTTTGATGTTAAACCCCTCACCAATGAACCGCAACGGCACCAGCGTCCGGCCGTCCGTCACCGTGGCCGGGACATCCAGAAGCACTGGTTTTCCGTTTACATAGGCCCTGCGGTCACCCACCGTCAGTTTTATGGTCATATTGCCTTCCTTAATATTTATTGTTCCGTTGTCATAGGAAACAGACGTACCCAGGCTCTCCGCCAGTGCGCGCAGGGGAACCAGGACGCGCCCGTTTTCCATGCGGGGGGAAACGTCGAAAGCGGGCATGGTTCCTTTAACAAATACTTTTACTTTATAATCCCCGGCTTTGCTGAAAAGATTGTTCAACTCAATGTAATTCTGATCATCGGCGGGATTGCATTTTACGGCCGTTTCAAGAGCGGACAGGGCACTGGTGATTTTTCCCGCCTGCAGGAACATCTCACCCAAATACCGGTAAGTCAGGGCTTTGGTCGACAGGTCGGTATAGACATTTTCATCTACGGCCTCCTGCAGCTGTTCGGCCGCGTCCAGAACATCATTAATGTCACTGACACCAATCAGGCTCTGCCTGGCGTTGTAAACCGCCTGGGAAACGCTCTGCCCTTCCAGAATGGCCTGCAGCGCGGCCCTGGCCACCGGATTTTTCACCCGCTTGAGGGCATTTTCCACGCCGATGTGCAAACCCTGATGGCCATAGACGTTTTCCGTCACCGTTACGCCGAACTGGTTCTGATCGCTTTCCTGGTAAACATTCTGAATTACAACCTGAAGGCCGGTATTTTGTTCACTTTTCTGGAAAGCATTTTGCACCGCGTGTATTTTTGGTTCTCTGACGATGTTTTTCCGGGCATCCTGTCCCTTACCCGGGGGCATGGCAAATACCGGTACGGCAAAACTGAGGATCAATAAAATACTCAGCACCGGGGAGAAAAATTTTTTGCTTTTTTTCATCGGCACCACCTCCATTTTTTTCTAAACGTCTGAATAACCCGCCTGTTGCCCGGTATGGCAAGTTTCACCTCCTTAATGCCGTCTACCCCCTCTATCCGGTCATCGGGTTGATTTTATGGGGGTAATAAAAAATCCCGGTAAACCGGGATTTGACTTGAGGATATTACAAAGCATTCAGATCGGCCTGAAGCTGCTCCAGGTTGAAACCCTCCATGGACACTCCGCCGGACAGCATCTCCGGGCTCAGCATCGCCCACGCCTCGTCACAATAGCGCTTGAAGAACTGTACCGTCATCTGCTGCAGCTTCCCCCAGGTTACGCAAACCAGGTTTTCCCTTCGGGCCACCAGGGGAACATAATGACCGCCTTCAATCTGTTGTTTGCCGTGCACCACACTCCATGGTCTGCCCGCGTTGAATTGATCCATGGCGGAAGAAGGTATTTCCAAACCGATGCCCACGGCTCCGAAAAGATAAAGCGCCTCCAGAAGATGCTCGATGTTGCCCGGTTCTATGGCCAGATACGCCCCGATCTTATGCCTTTTGCCCGCCGCATCGATCAATCCGATTCGTTTTCGGTATTGCAGCGCCAGGCGCACCTCGGTGCCCTGATCGGTGTCGGGATCGCCGGGATCGTAGCCGGTTACCGCGCTGTAATCGGAAATGGCGTTGGCCGGCGTAAATACGGCCATATTCCCGGCCTCCGCCGTCCAGAGCATGGTTTCATGATCGGCACCGGCAAATACACAGTCACCAACGGTATCATTGCCCAGCATCCCCCAGGCGTCCGGGGGGACAAGGTTTTCATGGCCGAATTGCTCCGGATGCGGAGGCAAAACAATGCCCTTCCGGTAGTGGGCAAACTGTAGATCCCGCCGGTCGTATGTGGCCGGCTTTTTGCCGAACTTGAACTGCATGTTTCATCTCTCCCCCGTAATAAATCCAGCACAGGCTGTTTGATCTAATATACGGGGACCACCGTATTTTTTGTACACCGAATATTTTTTCTACCGGCATTCCGATCCGTTTTTTTGCCGTTCCACCACCGGCATACACAAAGCGTCGTTCCGACGCCCGGCACAGGAAAACACCGGCCCGGGGAAAGCAACGCCGTGTTTCGTTTCCGGACGGCAGAACCCCGTTTCCCTGGTATAACCAACAGCCCAACGACAACTTTTCCCAAACAGCGAAAAACCGTCCGTAGATGGTTTCCCAACCCTTACTTTTCAGAGTTTTTATTCTGGAGGCGACACCCGGAATCCATTTGATATGCTAATTAAAACTGAATTGCAAGTTAAGAGAAAAAGAAAATATACAAGGCGCGCTCAAAAGGAATAACCCTGCCAACGGCGAGTATTCCCCCGGGTGGTACATTATGGCAGTTAGAAACCGCCTCAAGTTCTGGCGGCACCAGCGGCAAATGAACCAGAAGGAATTTGCCACGCTCCTGGGAATCAACGCAAGCCAGTACAACAGGTAT
>Ga0315298_1008628_pt1 | contig 12916 bp, 11 predicted proteins | sample WHS_1_MG_FD_203077 | JGI IMG/M metagenome (GOLD analysis project Ga0315298, IMG submission 203077) | Extremophilic microbial mat communities from Washburn Hot Springs, YNP, Wyoming, USA - WHS_1_MG | ecosystem: Environmental > Aquatic > Thermal springs > Hot (42-90C) | place: USA: Wyoming...
GCAGCAAGTAATACCAGCTGGGCTTGACTGGCCTATTAAGGGATGGGAAACTTGGAATGAGATAAAAAATGAAAGAATGAGATTAGATAATATTTTAGATAGATTTCCGCCAAATTGGAAAGAAATTTTAGATGATTATAAAAATAGGGATTATCCTCTTGCAATTGGAGGATATCCTTTAGGTATATTTGGAACTCTTACTCATCTTATTGGGTATGAAAACTTATTTTTATTTTATTATGATAAGCCAGATTTAGTTAAGGATATACTTGATAGATTAACTGATATATGGATAGCTATTTGGGAAGAAGTTTTATCATATACTGATGTTGATTTGTGTAACCTTTGGGAGGATATTTCATCTGGTAAAGGTTCTATGCTTTCCCCTTCTACTATGAAAGAATTTGTACTTCCATATTACAAAAAAATTTCTAATTTCCTAAAGGCTAAAAAAATAAAAACTTTTCTTGTTGATACTGATGGAGATTGTAATGAACTTGTGCCGTTATTTATTGAAGCAGGAGTAACAGGAATGTATCCTATGGAAGTTAGTGCTGGAATGGATGTTGTTTCACTTAGAAAAAAATATCCAGAATTTTTATTAATGGGTGGAATACCTAAACTTGAAATAAAGTATGGTAAAGATGCAATTGATAAATTTCTTGAACCAGTTGATTGGTTATTAAAACAAGGCGGTTATATTCCTTTTGGAGACCATCTTATTCCTCCAGAAGTTTCTTGGGAAAATTTTAAATATTATAGAGAAAAATTAAATTACATGATTGATAATGCTGTTATAAAATAGTTTTTTTAAATAAATTTGTTATTTTTTGTGTGTTAAATTTATGCTTATTTTTATTATTATTGATTATTTTATATATATGTGCAATAATATAAAAGCATATATATAATTTAATAATTTATATTATTTACTTTATTATTTTTTTAATTTCTTAAAATAATTTGACTCAAAAAAACAGCAAAATAATAAAAAAAGCATTAATAGATTTATTAATTCAAAGAAAAAATATTTCATGTAGAAAAACTGCTGAGGCAATAATTTTATCTGGAGAAGTTTTAGTAGATGGAATTGTAATTGATAAACCAAAAACATTAATAAATATTGATTCTGAAATAGTTATTAAAGAAAAAAATTTGTATGTTTCACGAGGAGCAATTAAACTTGCGCAAGCTGTAGAAGATTTTAAAATAGATATTAAGGGAAAGAATTGTATTGATTTTGGGGCTTCAAGTGGTGGATTTACTGATTTTATGTTAAAAAATGGAGCTAGTAAGATTATAGCAATAGATGTTGGATATGGGCAGTTTGATTGGAAACTTAGAAATAATAAAAATATTTTTTTATTTGAAAGAACAAATATAAAAAATATTAAACCTGAAGAATCACCATTTTTAGCTGATTTTGCAGTAGCTGACTTATCTTTTATTTCAATAAGAAATATATTTATTAAAATTTATAATTTAACAAATTCTAATGCTAATTTTTTATTATTGATAAAACCACAATTTGAGCTTGAAAAAGATTTGGTTGAAAATAAGGGTGTTATTAAAGATATTAATTTACATATAAAAGTCTTAAATGATGTAATAAATTATTTTAATGAATTTGAAGGTGTAGATATATTAGGATTAAATTTTTCTAAAATAAAAGGAGCAAAAGGAAATATTGAGTACTGGATTTATTTAAAAAAAATAAATAATACTATAAAAGAAAAAAATATAAATTATGATAAAATAGTAAAAGATATTGCATTAAAATCACATGAATTTTTTAAATAAATTAAATTAATTTTAATTTAATTTATTTAAAATAATAAATATAAAAAATAAAATATTTAAATAATTATGAAATCAATTGGATTAATTTCAAATAATGAAAATTCAAAGGCAATTAATGTTGCAAAAGATATTTATGATTACTTGCAGTTAAAAAAAATAAAAATTTATTTACTTGAAAATGATGAGCTTCCTAAAAAATATAATTTGCCTTGGTCAAGCGAAGAAGAGTTTATAAAAAATATTGAAGCTCTTATATCTGTTGGAGGAGATGGAACATTTTTAAGAGCTGCAAGACATACTTTTAAAAATAGCATACCAATAATGGGAGTAAATGCAGGAAAACTTGGATTTTTATCTGAAATAAATATATCAGATATGTATGATTCATTAGATAAAATCATAAGTAATAATTTTGAAATTGAAAAAAGAATGTTAATATCTGGCATGCTTTATAGAGATAAAAAATTAGTTGATGGGGAAAATTGTCCGTATTTAGCACTAAATGATTTTGTAATTACTAAGTCGTTTCTTGAGAAAATTATTGAAATTAAAATAATAGTAAATGGAGTTTCTATTTTAAGTTATGGTGCAGATGGAATAATTATATCATCTCCTACAGGTTCTACTGCATATTCACTATCAGCTGGAGGTCCAGTTGTTGAGCCACGTAATGAATGTATTATAATTACTCCTATTTGTGCTCATACATTATTTAGCAGAAGTTTAGTAATTAGTCCAGAAAATCAAATAGAAATTTTAATAAATTCTGGAAAAACTAAAGTTAACTTAAATATAGATGGTAGAAAAACTGATTTTGAAGTAATGGATGGAGATATTTTTAAAGTTGGAAAATCAGACTATAAATTAAATTTAATTACTTTTAATAAAAATATTTATTTTAAAATTTTTAAAGAAAAATTAATTGGAAAAGAGTAAATAAATAAATAAAAATTAAACAAAAAATTAAATATAAAAAAATAAATAAAACAAAATAAAAAAAGTTTTATAATATTTTAAATTTTGCGAATCCATAATGCTTAAAGAACTTCAACTAAAAAATTTTGCACTTATTGATGATGCTAAAATAAAATTTAGCAAGGGTTTAAATATTCTTACAGGCGAAACAGGTGCTGGAAAAACATTAATTATAGAAGCGATAAATTTACTTATTGGAGAAAGAGCAGATTTAAGTTTAATTAGAGAAAAAGAAGAAAGTTTACTAGTTCAGGGGTTTTTTGATTTTTCGGGTAATGAACAAGTTAAAAAGTTTTTAATAGATGAAGGTTTTATTGATGACTCAGACTCTGTTGATGATATTGTAATTAGTAGAGAATTAAATAAAAGTGGGAAAAACAGAGCATTTATAAATGGTATTTTTACTCAAATAAATAATTTAAAGGCTTTAGGTAAGCTTTTTATAGATATACATGGGCAGCATGATCATCAATATTTATTAGATCAAAAAGTTCATATAAATATTATAGATAAATTAGGTAAAGAAAAATTAGATGAAATTAAAAATGAGTATATTCATGAACTTGATAATTATTTAAATGAAAAAAAACAAATTGAGCAATTATTAAAATTACAGTCAGAAAAAACAAAAAAACTTGAAGATTTAAAGTTTAGATTAAAAGAATTAGAAGAATTAAATTTAAAAGAGCATGAAGATGAAATTCTTGAAAATGAAAAAAGTATTTTAAAAAATTCAGAAAAAATTTTTCAATATTCTGCTGAATCTTTAAAATTGTTAAATGGAGACGAAGACCAGCCTTATTCTTTAATAGATAGCCTTTCATTGCTTTTAAGAAATTTAAGGCAAATTGTTGAATTTGATAAAAATATAAACAAATTTATAGATGAAGTTTCTAACTTAGAGGCAATATTTAACGAATTAAATCATTATTTAAAAAATTATGTTGTTGATTTTGAGTTTAGTCCTAAAAAACTTGAAATGGTTCAAGAAAGAATTTTTACTATAAATGAAATAAAGAAAAAATACAATATGGATATAGCTGAGCTTCTAAATTATACGGATAAATTAAAAGAAGAAATAAGTAACTTTGAAGATATTGATAATACTATTGATTTGAGATTAAAAAATTTAGAGACTTTAAAAAATAATTTAAAGCAAAAAGCATTAAAATTATCTAAATACCGCAAAGAAATTATTGAAGATTTTGAGCATAAAATTAAGAAAGAACTTTTAGATTTAAATTTTAAATCAGTTAAATTTGAAGTAAACTCTTATTATATAAATGGCGAGGATGATTTTGTAGATGATATTGGAATAAAATTTACAAGGAATGGAATTGATGACTTAGAGTTTTTAATTTCATTAAATCCTGGAGAGAGCTTAAAAAGTTTAATAAAAGTTGCATCAGGTGGAGAAATATCAAGAATAATGCTGGCATTAAAAAGTATAATTAGTGATATTGATAATATAGATGTTATGGTGTTTGATGAAATAGATACTGGTATTGGGGGAGAAACAGCCATAGTTGTTGGAGAAAAATTATATAAAATTTCTAGTAATAAACAAGTTATATGTATAACTCATCTTGCTCAAATTGCAAGTTTTGCTGATAATCATTTATTTATTAACAAATATGTTGAAAAAAATAAAACAAAAGTTAATATTAGTGTTTTAAATTCTAAAGAAAAAATAATTGAAATTTCTAGGATGATTAGTGGAAGAAAAGATAGCGATATTTCTTTAAAACATGCTGAAGAGTTAATTAACCAAAGTGTTGATATTAAAAATAATTTAAAGGAGGCTTAATAAATTTTGGAAACAAAGTTTATATTTGTTACAGGAGGAGTTTTATCTTCATTAGGTAAGGGAATTTGCGCAGCTTCTTTAGGTAGGCTTTTAAAATCAAGGGGACTTAGTGTTACTATTCAAAAGTTTGATCCTTATATCAACATTGATCCTGGCACAATGAACCCTTTTCAGCATGGAGAAGTTTTTGTAACTGATGATGGTGGTGAAACAGATTTAGATTTAGGCCATTACGAAAGATTCATAGATGAAAATTTATCAAAATATAATAATTTTACTTCTGGTAAAATTTATAAAACTGTTATAGATAATGAAAGAAGAGGAGATTATCTTGGAAATACAGTTCAGGTTATTCCTCATGTAACAGATGAAATAAAAAATAGTATTAAAAAAACATTAACAACTAAAAAATCTGATGTGATAATAACTGAAATAGGTGGAACTGTTGGGGATATTGAAAGTCTTCCTTTTCTTGAAGCAATAAGGCAGTTTAAAAAAGATATTGGAAAAGAAAATGTTTTATATATCCATGTAACATATGTACCATATTTAAAAACAAGTGATGAACTAAAGACAAAACCAACCCAACATAGTGTTAAAGAGTTAAGAAGCATAGGTATTCAGCCAGATATTATAATTTGCAGGAGTGAAGTGCCTATTAATGAAGCGATAAGAAGCAAAATTAGTTTATTTTGTGATATAGAAAAAGAAGCAATAATAAATGCTGTTGATGCAAAACATTTATATGAAGTCCCACTAAACTTAAAACAAGAAAATCTTGATAAAATTGTGATTTCAAAACTTGATTTAAAATGTGGTGAAGCAAATTTAGCAAGTTGGGAAAAAATTGTAGATACTTTGCATAATTTAAAAGGCAAAGTTACTATTGGTATTGTTGGTAAATACACTAATTTAAAAGATGCATATATCAGTATTGTTGAATCATTAAATCATGGTGGATACTTTTATAATACAAATGTTGAAATAAAGTGGATTAACTCAGAAGATATTGATGAAAATTTTAATGATGGAGAAGTATTTGCAGATGTTCATGGCATACTTGTACCAGGGGGATTTGGAATTAGAGGTATTAATGGAAAAGTAAGAGCTATTAAATATGCAAGAGAAAATAAAGTGCCATTCTTTGGCATTTGCCTGGGAATGCAATGTGCTGTTATAGAATTTGCAAGAAACGTAATTGGTTTAAAGGATGCAAACAGTTCTGAATTTGATCCTAAAACAAAAAACCCTGTTATTGATTTAATGCTTGAGCAACAACAAATTAATGATAAAGGCGGAACTATGCGTCTTGGTAAATATCCTTGCATGGTAAAAAAAGATACTAAGGCATATGCTGCATATAATGAAGATTTAATTTATGAAAGACATAGACATAGATATGAGCTAAATAATTCTTATCGTGAAATTTTGGAAAAAAATGGGATGATTATTTCAGGAATTTATCCTGATAAAAATCTTGCAGAAATAATAGAATTAAAAGAACATCCTTGGTTTATTGGAGTTCAATTTCACCCAGAATTTAAATCTCGACCTGACAAGCCTCATCCGTTATTTAGAGATTTTATTGCTGCTTCAATAAAAAATGGGGCATTATTTTAATACTTATTTTTTTAAAATATTTTTAATGTATTATCACGAAGAATTAATAATCTTTGGCACATTTTATACTAAAATAAATTAAATTTAAAATAAACAAAATGATAAGATGGTATAAAAAATTAATTATTTTATTTGCTACTATAACTTTAATTATAGTTATTATATTTACTCCCTTATTATTTTATGTATTTAATACAAATTATTATTTAACCCTTTATGAAAAAAATGGAGTGTTTAATTCTATAGATAAAGAAGATGCAATTATATTAACAAATGAATTAATTAAATTTTTAAAAAATGATGAACCCTTTAAAGCTTTTAATTTAAAAAATAATGTTGCTTTTTTTACTGCTGATGAAATAAGTCATTTGAATGATGTTAGAATTTTGTTTAAGAAAATATTTACTGTTTATTATATTTCAGTTGGGCTAAGTATTATTTTTATAGTTTTATTATTTGAAAAGAAAATAAAAAATTATTTTAAAAACATATCGCTAGTTTTTTTAATTCCTTCATTAATTATAGTTTTCTTTTTAATTGTTCTATATTTTGCAGGGCAAAATTTCATACCATTATTTGATAAATTTCATACAATTTTTTTCCCTCAAGGAAATTATGCTTTTCCTGAAAATTCTACATTAATTACTTTGCTTCCTCTTGGATTTTTTTATGATTTTTTCATAAAACTTGTTAAATCTTCTTTAATGTTTTCTATTATTTTAATTATTGTATCTATAATATTTTATATAATTTATAAAAAAAGTTTTAATAATAAGTTTAAAGAAGGTTAATTTGGAAAATAAAAATAAAAATTATGAATTAAATATAAACAGCAAAAGATTATTAAAAAATTTTTTTGATATTTTAAAAATTAAAAGTATCTCTAAAAATGAAAAAAAACTATTGTTGTATATAAAAAAACAATTAGAAAAATTAAATATAGAATTTTATGAAGATGACGTAAGTAATAATTTTGGTGGAAATTCAGGAAATCTAATAGCCAATTATTTACCAGAAATTAGTAATAAAAATCCATCAATTTTTTTATGTGCCCATCTTGATACAGTTTTTCATGAAAAAATTATAGAGCCCATTATAGAAGATGGGAAAATTATAAATAAAAATAAAGATGAAATACTTGGAGCAGATGATAAAGCAGCAGTTGCAGCAATTTTAGAGGCAATTAGATATTTAAAAGAAAAGAAAATTCCTACTGGTAAAATATATATAATTTTTACCGTAGCAGAAGAAATTGGCTTATTTGGGTCAAGATATATTAATTTAAATGATATAGATGCTAAATATGGTTTTGTTTTTGATTCTGATGGGGATATAGGTAAAATTATAAATAAAGCACCATTTCATAATAGAATAAATTTAAAAGTTATTGGAAAAGCTTCTCATGCAGGTGTTTCACCTGAAAAAGGGATAAACTCTATAAAAGCTGCCTCAATTGCAATTTCAAAAATTAATTTAGGTCGCTTAGATGATGAGACAACTTGCAATATTGGAATTATTAAAGGTGGCGTTGAAACAAACATAATACCTGAGATTACAGAAGTTTTTGCTGAAGCAAGAAGTATCAATGTTAATAAACTAAATAATGTAACTCAAGAAATAATAAATGAATTTGAAAAAGCTTGCAGTTCTATTGGGGCTAAATTAGAATACAATATTTTAAGAGAATATGATGGTTATGAAATTGATAAAGACAACACCATAATTAAAATAGCTGTAAATGCATTAAAGAAATTAAAAATTAACCCAATAATAGCTTCAACAGGTGGAGGAAGTGATACCAATAATTTTAATTCAAAAGGTAAAATTGCAATAAATTTAAGTTGTGGTGTTGAAAATTGTCACTCAAAGGATGAATTTATAAAAATTAGTGAATTAGAAAAATTAGCAAAACTTATTATTGAAATTTGTAGAGGAAATGAAAAAGAGGAAATATGAATGATGAATTTGAAGAAAAATTAATTAGCTCAAAAAAAGTTTTTGATGGTAAAATACTTAAATTATTTTTTGACAATGTAAAACTTCCAAATAATAAAATTGCGACTAGAGAAAAAGTTTGGCACCCTGGAGCAGTTGCTATCATACCAATAACTCAAGATAATGATGTAATTTTAATAAAGCAATATAGATATCCTGTTGAGGAAACTTTAATTGAAATTCCTGCGGGTAAATTAGATAAAAATGAAAATCCGTTAGAATGTGCCAAAAGAGAACTTAAAGAAGAAGTTGGGGCTGTAGATGGTGATTTAATTCATTTAAGTTCATTTTACACAACCCCAGGATTTTCAAATGAATATTTACATTTATATTTAGCTATTAATTTTAATAATAAACAAAATAGCCCTGATGATGATGAATTTTTAAAAATAATAAAAGTACCACTATTAGAATGTTTAAAATGGGTCAAAGAGGGTAAAATAAAAGATGCAAAAAGTATCATTGGTATTTTACTTGCAAATGATTATATAAATAATAAAAAATGACAAATATATTAAAAAATAATGATGAATATAAGAATTTAGATTTACAGTTAGAAAAATTTTACGATTTTTTAAGATTTGAGAAACAAATTTCTCAAAATACCTTTGAATCCTATAAAAGAGATTTAATAATTTTTAGTAATCTTCTTAAAGAAAAAGAAATAGAAAATTTTTTGCAAATAAGCCATGAAGATGTGTTAAGTTTATTAGAATCATTATTTAAAGATTACTCTGAAAAATCAATTTCAAGACTACTTTCTTCTGTTAGGTCATTTTATAAATTTCTTTTAAGAAATAACCCTTATATTAAGAATCCTTTTATTGGAATTAAAAACCCAAAAACAGATAAAAAATTAATTAAAGTTTTAGATGAAGAAGAAGTAAAAGACTTCCTTGAAAAAATTCCTTACTCAACTAAATTTGAATTACGTGATAAAGCAATGTTTGAACTTTTATATTCTTCTGGTTTAAGAGTTAGTGAATTAGTAAATTTAAAACTAAATGATATTGATTATGAAGAAAAATTAATTAGATGTTTTGGGAAGGGAGATAAGGAAAGAATTGTCCCAATAAGTGATACGTCTATGCATTTTTTATTAATGTATATAAAATCAGCTAGATTTAAAATTGAAAGTAAAAAAAATTTTAGGTCAAATGATTTTGTCTTTTTAAATAAAAACGGGAGCAGATTAACTAGGCAAGGGTTTTGGAAAATTTTAAAAAAATATGAAAAAAAATTTAATTTAAACAAAGATTTATACCCTCATTTATTTAGGCATAGTTATGCTACCCACATGCTTGAAAGAGGTGCTGATTTAAGGGTAGTCCAAGAATTGCTTGGCCATAGCAATATATCAACTACAGAAATTTACACAAATATAAATAAAAAATTTATAAAAGATAATTATTATAAATATCATCCTAAAGCAAAAAAACATTAAAATTAAAATTAAGGGTTTTAAATTTTAATAAAAAGTTTGTATAATTCAAAAAATTAATGTAATGTTTATTTTTTTAAACTATTTTTAAAATATTAAATTAAATAAAATAAAAATAAAAATTTTTTAAAAATTATGACAAGTAATATTTTCTTAGAATTTAAAAATTTTATTTTACAATTAATTATTGCTATTCCTGGGATATATGTTGCAGTAGTTTTTCATGAGGTTATGCATGGTTATATTGCTATGAAAAATGGCGATTATACAGCAAAGAGTCTTGGAAGACTTACATTAAATCCTTTAAAACACATTGATATTATTGGTAGTATAGTTATGCCAGTTCTTTTATTATTACTTCGATCAAATATTATATTTGCATATGCAAAACCAGTTCCAATAAATCCAACTTATTTTAGAAATTTCAGAAAGGGATTAAGAAATACTTCACTTGCAGGTCCTGGAACAAATCTATTATTATCTTTTATTATTGGTTCATTGTATGGGCTTTTAATTTTTATAATTTCTATTGTTACTAAAAGAGCAGCAGTTGATTTAGTAAATGAAGGTTTTACATACACTTTTATTGGTACTAGCCAAATTACTATTTTTGGAGTAATAAGTGCAATATTTATTAATGCTATAAGAATTAATATATTTCTTGCCTTATTTAATTTTATTCCAATTCCTCCTCTTGATGGTTCTAAGATTGTTGCATCATTTTTACCAGAAGATGCAATGTTTAAATATTTAAGCATTGGAAGAATTGGTTTTTTTATTATTTTTGCCTTATTATTTTTAGGCGGGGGATTACTTTGGAGATTTCTTGATCCTGCTATAAATTTTTTATTTTTAAATTTAGGATTTTGGTGGAGATTTTTAATTTAATATTTATTTTATTTTTGTTATTTTAATTATTTTAGAGGAGTAGCATAAATGACAGAAAAAAAAATAATGCTTACAGGTTTTAGGCCAACTGGAAAACTTCATTTAGGTCATTTACATGGAAATATCGTAAATATGATTAAGTTCCAAGAGCAATATGATAATTATTTTTTTCTTGTAGATTGGCATGCTTTATCGACAGAATATCAAAACCCTCAAAATATTAAAAATAATTTAATAGAATGTGTTGTAGATTTAATAGCTCTTGGTATAAATCCAAATATAACTCATTTATATAGACAATCAGATATTATTGAAATTCCTGAATTAACATTGTATTTATCAATGATAACACCTCTTTCGTGGTTAGAAAGATGTCCTACTTATAAAGAGCAAATAAAGGAATTAAAGTCAAAAGATTTATCAACTTTAGGTTTTTTAAGTTATCCAGTGCTAATGGCAGCCGATATTTTAATTGTAAATGCAGATATTGTGCCTGTAGGTGAAGACCAACTTCCACATCTTGAGCTAACAAGAGAAATCGCTAGAAGATTTAATAGTTTATATGGTGATTATTTTAAAGAACCAAAAGAACTTTTATCGCAAGCAACTAGAGTTATTGGAACAGATGGCCGTAAAATGTCTAAAAGCTATAATAATGCTATATTTTTGTCTGATGATTATGAAACAATTAAATCAAAAATTAAACAAATGATAACTGATCCACAAAGAATTCATCCAACCGATCCTGGTCACCCAGAAATTTGTAATGTTTTTTCTTTTTATAAATTATATAAAAAAGATAATATTTCTGAAATTGAAAATAGATGTAAAAATGGAGAAATAGGATGCATTAAATGTAAAAATGAAATTTCAGAAATTATTTATGATTCTTTAAAAGATTTTCAACAAAGAAGAAAAGAAATTTTAAAAAATATTGATGAAGTTTATAAAATACTTGAAAATGGTAAGAAGCATGTAAGAGAAATTGCAGCAAAAACTATTAAAGAGGTAAGGGAAAAAATAGGCATTGATTAATTCCAATAATAAAGTATTTTATGATAATTTTAAAATACAAATTAATGATTTTATAGGTCCAATAAATTTTATCGTAGATTTAGTTCAAAAGAAAAAAATAAGTATCTATGAAATTAGCTTAAATTCTATAATCATAGATTTTTTAAAATACATAGAAAGAAATATAAATTTATCCTTAGAGGAATTATCAAATTTTTTATTTTTTGCTTCTTTACTTCTTGAAATAAAAGCAAGAAGCTTAATGCCTTCAAAAAAAGAAGATGAAACTGAATTAGAAATTAATCAAGATGATTTAAAAGAATTAAAATTAAGAGAAGAAGAATATAAAATTTTTAAAGATATTTCTAATTATTTTTTAGAGTTAATCGAAAAAGAAAGCATTTATTTTGTTAGGGAGGCTCCTCTTGAAGAACAATTTTTAGATTTTTTCCCAGAAATTTATAAAAATATTAATGTAGATGAATTACAAAAATTAGCTTCAAAATTACTGCTTTCAAAAGAAGAAAAAGTAAATATTGATGTTTTCTACAAAGAAAAAATAACAAAAACAATTTTCCAAGAAATTGAAAGAATTAATTTAATTTTAGATAATAAAAAAGACATCACATTTAAAGAATTAACAATTAATTATACTAATTTAATAGATATTGTAATTTGCTTTTTATCAATTTTAGAATTATATAAAAATGAAATAATTGATATTAATCAGTTTGAATTGTTTGGTGAGATTTTAATAAAAAAAATATAATAAAAATATATAATAAAAATGGAAGAAAAAGAATTAACAAACTTACAAGAAGATAATAAAAGCAAATCTTTTGATTTATTTGATGAATTACTTAAGGGAAATACTTCTTTAAAAACATGCATCGAGGGCATACTTTTTATTGCTGAATCTCCTGTAAGTTCTAAAGAAATTGCAAAAGTTTTAAATACTAGTGAAGAGGCGGTAATTGATATAATTAACCAACTTGAAAAAGAATATATTGAATCTGAGAGAGGTTTTATTTTAAGAAAAATTGGTAAAGGGTATAGATTATATTCAAATCCATCAATAAATGAAATATTAAAAGAATTTGTAAATACCAATATTAGAACTCATTTAACACAAGCAGCACTTGAAACACTTGCTATTATTGCATATAAACAACCAATTACAAGGACTCAAATTGCTGAAATAAGAGGAGTAAAAAATGATAGTGTTGTTATAAGTTTGGTAAACAAAGGATTAATTAAAGAAGCTGGAAGATTAAAAGAGCCAGGAAACCCTATAATTTACAAAACAACTGATAAATTTTTAGAAATTCTTGGAATTACAAGTATTAGTGAATTACCTCCTTTAAAATTAGAAAATT
>Ga0315298_1008629_pt1 | contig 12916 bp, 10 predicted proteins | sample WHS_1_MG_FD_203077 | JGI IMG/M metagenome (GOLD analysis project Ga0315298, IMG submission 203077) | Extremophilic microbial mat communities from Washburn Hot Springs, YNP, Wyoming, USA - WHS_1_MG | ecosystem: Environmental > Aquatic > Thermal springs > Hot (42-90C) | place: USA: Wyoming...
TGCCAGGCGACGAGCCAAATCCTCCTGAGAAATCACGCCTGCCTCAGCCTGACGTCGCACCCTCCGCCTCTCCTGCCACAAACCCAAACGCACCACGCGACGCAACATCCAGTTATCGAACCGTCCATAGTGCTTGGCATAGAGGCGAAAGCGGCTGCGCCAGAGGGCAACGAACATTTCCTCGCGGAATTGCTGTGTGCTCTGCCCAGCATAGTGCACCACCTCCGCCGCTGGCACACAGTAAATTTCCCACCCAGCGCGTTTCAGGCGCATTGCCCAGTCTATTTCTTCGCAATACATGAAAAAGCCTTCGTCCATGCCCCCTACTTCGTCAATCGCCTGCCGCCGGACCATCATGCACGCCCCTAAAGGATGGTCTATCACAAAGGGACGCCCGGCAGTATACAGGGAACGCGAGTAGCGCCCGTTCAACGGTGATTCCAGCAACCGGTAATGCATGGGGAAGAAATCGAAGAAAGCCTGCGCCAGCGTAGGGAAACGGAATGCCGCATGTTGGAAACGCCCATCGGGGTAGACCAAGCGCGGGCCAGCCATGCCGGCTGTAGGGGTCTCATCCATAAAGCGCACCAGTATGTCCAAAGCATCGCGTCGCACCACGGTGTCCGGGTTCAACAACAGCACCAGGCGACCTTGTGCTTGGGCCATGGCTTGGTTATTGGCAGCAGCAAAACCCTTGTTCTCAGCATTCGCCAAGAGCAAAACCTGCGGGAAACGCTCGCGCACCATCTCAGGGCTGCCATCGGAGGAAGCATTGTCCACGACCAATATTTCGCAGGCTAAATGGCTCCTGCCCAAAGCGTCATAGACAGAAGCCAGGCACTCAGCCAGCAATCCTTTGACGTTCCAACTGACAATAATAACAGAGAGATCCATCAGAATCCGATGGTGATAGGCACTGGCTCCACACGGTCTTCGACGATCCACACTTGCTCATGGATCAAGCCCAGCCAATAGTAGGGGGCGACCTTCACCGGCTTGTCGATAATCTGAATATGGCCTACCACGGTAGCAGTCTGACCGGGCATGAGGTATTTCTGCCCATCAATCACAGTCAACTCGTCATCGCGTCCCAACTGCCAGCGGAATGGATAAATGCGCCCGGAACTATTGCCCTCATAGTCCAAACCAATACGGAATATGCCAGGCTCTTCATAGAACCCCTTGCTGTTGAAATTCTCGCTCGTGGTATAGAGCGTGCCTGGCTCTGGCCCTTTCGTGCGCACTCCGACCTTGCCAATGTTGCGCACCGTACAGGTGAAGGTAAGCGTGCCACCCAGCGGTACTACGGTGGACGACCATTGCGCCGCACGGTTCACGATCTCCACCTGGGGCACACCACCATTGACAATGGTCAATTGCCCACGTGCCACATCGCGGTTGCCCACCGCATCCTCTGCCTCCACCACCACGGTATAGGTTCCATCTGGGGGCGGCGTAGCACCCAAATCAACGCCGCCTTCGTAATCGTGCTCGTGATTGCCTGCCTGCCCCATGGGTCGGATCTTGTCTTCCGGGATGGGATACTTGTCTCCCTTCTCGCTGAGCAAATAGACTTGCACACTAGTTGCCTCTTTCGTCAAATAGTAGGCAATCGTTACACGGTCATTGATGCCATCGCGGTTAGGGGTAAAGGTGGTGGGATAGATATTCAAGTTGCGGATTTCGATGTAATTTGGCTCCCCACCTTGGATGGTCAGCGGTGTTTGCACGGCAACCCGCTCTCCGTCATCCGCCACGGCTTCTAGCACACACTGATAGTGCCCATCGGGCAGCAGGCGGTTTCCGATCACCCCGCTGAACAACGCCTCATAGGAACCCTTTGGCCTTGGCACATCCGTGCGAAAATCGTGTTTTCCGCCTTGTTCATCCAGGAAATACATCGAAACACGGGCATAACGTGAAAGGTGATAGGTGATGCGCGCGACATCAGCCACGCCATCTGCATCCGGTGAGATGACATCTGGTTCAATGCGCACATCATAAACCAATGGCTTGTGGCTACAGCCCACCAAAAGCAACAGGGCCACCGCCAATATGGCCAGGGACATAATAATGGCTCGAACTCGCAAGATGCCTCCTTCTCCGCAACACTAATCTACCACGGCGCAAGTTTACCCCATGCTCTCAGATTAGTCAACTATACCTCCTCATTTTGACCTTGCTGCATGCTCGGCTATACTTCGTACTCACTCTTTCCAAAAACAGAAAGGGGGAACACCATGTCTCACCCATCGCTTTTTCCCCAGGAGCAGCGCAACGACATACAGTTTCCCAATCTGCGCCATCTGTTTCTCCTGCGTTCCGATGTCATCTTCCTCAACCATGGTTCTTTCGGCGCCTGCCCACGCCCTGTCTTTGCTGCCTATCAGAACTGGCAACTGGAACTGGAGCGTCAACCGGTGGAATTCCTCGGCCGGCGCTTCACGGAACTGATGCGCACTGCCCGCGCCGCATTGGCAGCCTTTGTCGGTGCGGATACAGATGACCTAGTGTACGCCCCCAATGCCACCACGGCGCTGAACATTGTCGCCCGTTCGTTGCCTTTACGTCCTGGCGATGAAGTGCTGAGCACCGATCACGAATATGGTGCTATGGATCGCACCTGGCGTTTTATCTGCCAGCGTCGCGGCGCACACTACATGAACCAGCCACTTCCCTTGCCGCTGGAATCGCCTGAGCAGGTCATCGAAACCTTGTGGGCAAGGGTCACTGAACGCACGCGTGTTCTTTTCATGAGCCATATCACCTCGCCCACCGCGTTGATCCTTCCTGTCGCGGAACTGGTCCGGCGTGCACGCGACGCTGGCATCCTCACCGTCATTGATGGTGCACACGCTCCTGGGCAGATTCCGCTTAACCTGCAAGCCCTGGGTGCTGACTTTTACGCTGGTAACTGCCACAAATGGCTGTGCGCCCCCAAAGGGTCAGCCTTCCTGTTCGCCCGCCGCGAGGTCCAACACCTGTTGGAACCGCTGGTTGTCAGTTGGGGCTGGCAAAGCGATACACCAGGCCCCTCGCGCTTCGTAGATGAGCAGGAGTGGCAGGGCACCCGCGACATCTCTGCCTATTTGACCGTCCCTAATGCCATCCAGTTCCAGGCGGAGCACAACTGGCCTCGGGTGCAGCAACGATGCCATGAACTCGCCTCCTTGGCTTACCACGACATCAGCGAACTGACCGGCCTAGAGCCGCTCTACCCCGACTCACCCGATTGGTACGCACAAATGGTCACCTTGCCCCTGCCACCCTGTGATGCGCAGGAACTGAAACAGCGCCTGTATGATGAATTCGCTATTGAGGTACCGATCATCACCTGGAAAGAGCGGCAATTTATACGCGTCTCCATTCAAGGCTATAACTCCCCTGCCGATGTAGAAGCGCTGACCGCCGCCCTGACACGGCTACTGCCTAGATGGCTGTGATCGGAACAACCTCCATTTTGACAGCAACACTGCACCCCAATACAATGTGCATTAACTTGTGTCAGTCTCTCGGTGGAGCCGAGTGTAGTGTAACCTGGTGCTAATTGCTGTGAGCCAGCCGTTAGCGAATTGACAACGAATGCACTGCACCAGCATTCGTGTTCCACATTCGTTGATGGCCATTCATGACACTGTAACGCTAGCCATAACGTATGGATATGCACACGATCGAATATTCTGAAAAATCACGTGCGAGTCGTCTGCTGCTCATCGCCATCATCCTTTGGGCTACCGTACTGCGTTTCTACAACCTGGCAGACCAAAGCCTGTGGTACGATGAGGGCTTTAGCATTGCTTTGGCAAAAGCATCTTGGGCGAAAGCGATCGCCTGGACCGCTCAGGATGTCCACCCGCCTCTCTACTACCTGCTGCTCCACCTATGGATCCGCCTTTGTGGCGACAGCGCCTTCGCGGTGCGTGCCTTCTCCGCCTTATGCGGCATTGTCACATTGCCGCTCATCTACCTTATAGGCAAGCGCGTTTTAGGCGAGGCAACTGGTCTTGCCGCTGCCTTCCTTGCCACTCTTTCTCCATTAGGCCTCTATTACTCCCGTGAAACGCGCATGTATGCCCTCGCCACATTCCTTGTCCTCCTCTCCAGTGACCTGCTCCTGCGCATCACCGATGCCCGTTGCCCCCGGGAGAGGCGCATCCTCTGGTGGGCAACGTACCTGCTCACCTCGTTCGCTGCTGCCTATGTGCATTACTTCGCGCTGCCCGTCCTTGTCGCGCATGCCCTTTACTTCGGCGTGTGGTGGTGGATGGCTGGACGTCCGTCGGCCTACCTGCGCGAAGCCGTGAGCGTACTCATCGTCTGGGCACTGGGCTACGCACCGTGGAGCGCCGTCCTCATCAATCGTTACCTATATGACACCGGCTATTGGGCTGCCACCATGCCCTTCCTGCTCGCTTTGTACCGTGTATTCACCAGCCTCAGCGTGGGCGAGTCCGTGCTGGAGCCCCTCTCCTGGTATGTAACCCTCGGCTATATCGCGTTGCTCATCGTGAGCGCATCGCAGTTTGTCCAGGCATGTAGGAAATCCCGCACCATCCCTCCGCTGTCTTTTCTCTGGATATGCCTGCTGATACCGGCTATCCTGATCGCCTTCCTGTACTCGCGCAAGCCGCGCATCAGCCCGCGCCATTCTATGCTCCTCTCCCCCGCTTTCCTCCTGCTCATCAGCGCCGCCCTTGTCCGGCTCACATCAACTGCGGGCCAGTTTATAGCGAGCACTTCAGCGCTCGAGCAGTTTGTAGGCACTTTAGTGCCCAAACGGTTTGTAGTAGGCACTTCAGTGCCAAAGAAGGAAAGTAGTAAACTGCGTCCCATATCCATATTGGCAGCATTCGTAGCCATCTGCTTTGTCTTGGTAACCTCTGTCTACGCCGATTACAACCTCTTCTTCAATCCCGACATGCGCCGGCCGGACTTTCGCGCTGCCGTTGGCTACATCCGTGAGCGCCGTGCACCCGATGAAGCAATCCTGCTCATCTCTGGGCACATGTTCCCCATCTTTGATTACTATTGCCCAGGCTGCGAACGCTACCCCATCCCCAATGACCCCCTGTTGCGCGTGGACCACCGGCTCACCCTGCAGTTCATTGACCAGTTGCAACCCATCATGGCCGGGAAGCGCGGCGCGTGGCTGCTCCTCTGGCAGGATCACGTAGTTGACCCACAGCACATCGTCGCCAATCTCTTGCTCAGCCAAGGCACAGAACTGCCTGTGCCAGCCTTCCATGGCGTGGGCGTGCGCCACATCCAGTTATCGCCAGGAGCCCAGTTTGTGTGGAACGACGCAGTGACCCTGCCTGCTCCATTTCGCTGGCAGGGCGGCATCACCCTGCGTGAAGCGCGGGTCAACAGCCTTGCATTCCATCATGGCGAGATCCTACAATTGACCCTCTACTGGACCACCGATATGCCCATCAAAGAATCGTACACTGTCTTCGCTCACGTCGCTCACGGGGAAACGCATACTCAGCACGATGGCATCCCTGCCAATGAGACACGCCCGACAAACACCTGGCGCCCTGGAGAAATCATCGAAGACCGCCACATCATCGAAATCCCCTCCTGGCTCCCTCCAGGTGAGTACGAACTGCAACTGGGTTGCTACCGCCATACCCCCGAAGGCTTGCCACGCCTGCCGGTGGTGGACGAAGCAGGCCGCGTGATCGGCTCCGAAGTCATCCTCGGCTCCGTGCGCATCTTGGCTGATGAGGAATGAGGGCAAAATATGCGGCAAACTTGACAGTATACTTCTTCCACGAAGAGGTAGAAGAATTGCTCAGAAATCCTACCCAATGTGTTTGCTTTGCGTTGGTTTGACAAACTGAACTGCTTCGCGTAAAATAGGAACTGAAATTCTAACCAATACCTATGATGCGCCAACTCGTTCATGGCGACGTCATACATCGTAGGCTTCATCAAGATCGGCCCTTCGCAAGGAATAAAGGAAAGAAGGAGACAGAAATGGGCCGTGTGCAGTGGCTAGAGAGAATTGTCATCGCACCAGATATACACCATGGTGATCCATGTATCAAAGGAACACGGATTCCCGTAGCAATTATCGTAGGGAGTCTGGCCGATGGAATGACCCCGGAAGAGATTCAGCAAGCTTACCCCCAGCTAACTAGAGAGGACATCCAGGCTGCATTGGCTTATGCCGCCGAAGTGCTATCCCAAGACATTGTGATGCCATTGCCTACATAGGTGATAGTGATGCGTGTCAAAGTGGACGAAGACCTGCCTAGGGCAGCCGTTGGGATGCTTCGAAATCGGGGATATGAAGCGGTCAGTGTACTGGAGCAGAGTATGGGCGGATGGAAAGATCCTGCTTTGTGGCAAGCTGTGCAAGCCGAGCAGCGTTTCCTAATAACGGCTGATAAAGGGTTTGCTGACATCCGCCTTTACGCACCAGGGACCCACGCTGGTATTTTGTTGCTACGTCCCAGCCAAGATGGCATTCGACCAATTCTTGAGCTTTTGGAGCGGGTTCTGGCAAGTTATGATTTAGAGGCTTTGGTAAAGACAGTAACCGTGGTCACACCGCGAGGTATTCGCATCCGACGTGCCGGGAAGTAGCCGTGTGGATAAACTGTAAGTGCAAACCGTGAGGCAGTAAAGCCCTGCCAGCGGTTCATACTCTTTGTAAAGTGTAACAAACTGCACAGTGCGAAAAACATAATTGGACATGTCCCTACCAATGACGCGCCGACCCGTCTGTGGCGACGCCGTACATCGTAGCCGCATCACACACCCTGACGCCAGCCCAGGCGCGAAAGCGCGCCATGGCTGGCGTTTTGCTTAAGGCACAAGCAGAATTGAATGCAGAAACTAGGAGTGACTAATACGCTAACAGGAAGAGATCAAAAACGAAACAATAGCTAAGGGTATTCACTGAACCTTGTATGCACTGCAAGCCAGGGGGGCCGTAGCGCGTAAGTCATACTCCATTACCGAGTATCACAAAAATGGAGGGAAAAATGACACGGCTTAGCTTTCACATTGTTAGAAAAATCCGCCGACAACCAATCAAGTTCATTATGTTTTCCCTCGTCATAGTCTATCTCGTTTGCTTAGGAACAATTATGAGATATGAAAAGGTCGGTTTGGGAGATGCGGTCGTGATACTACTACCACCAATTTTAGGACAACTCGGCACCATTGTAAAAAGTCCTACAGGTGTTGCTATTATTTTGTCTTTGCTCATTTATATGCTTTCCTTAGCCGTAATCTTTGGGAAAATGGCGGAGTCTCTCATCAATTTATCCTTGAAAGGAGGCATAATTGTGAAAAAAGTAAACTACAAAAACCATATAGTAATTTGTGGATGGAACTATCAGGGAACGAAAATCATAGACAATCTTCTGTCTGACGATATTTGTAGCAAAATTCCAATAGTGATATTAGCAGATTTAGAGAAAGTACCTTATGATTCGGATAATGTGGACTTTATTAGAGGTTGCCCGTACAAAAAAGAAGACTTAATTAGGGCAGGTATACCAACAGCAGACACAGCAATAATCCTAACAGATATTAGACATGAAAAAACGAGTAATCCAGACGCAGATGCATTAATGATAGCATTAGCTATTGAAGATCTTAACAAAGATGTTTATACTTGTGTACAATTGCTCTGTTCTGACAATAGAATTCACTTAGAAAACGCGCACGCAGATGAGATAATATGCTTAGATCAATTTGGCGTAAATCTTGTTACATCTTGTGCCTTAAATCATGGCCTTTCAAATATACTTAACGAACTCTTGACTTTCAAGAAAGGTTATGAGATTTACAAATATAAGGGAAATATACCAGATAAATATGTTGGAAAAAGCTTTGTAGAGGTTGGGAAACAATTACTGGACACCCAAAAAATTCTTGTCGCCATCGAGACCAAAAAAGACGATTATGTCATTAAGGAATGCACTGAGGAATGGTTGCATTCTTCTGGAGAAGGGAAAATTGTTATGATTAACCCAGGGGAAAAATACAGAATAAGAAAAGACGATACCTTATTTATCATCTCAGAAACGGAACCAACTGAACTATGAAGATTTATGTTTTCCAAACAAGAAGTAAACCAAAACGCTCCGAATTCTTTTCTTGCGTGGTGCGTTAGGTTTGGGCACTATCGCTTTGAGCAAAATTGGTCTTTCTCCTTTTGTATGGATCGGCTAATGAAAAAGCAGAGGGGACCACTGTGATCAAGACACTAGTAATAAGTGTCATGACTTTCTGACATACCTTAGCTCCTGGAAACTGCTATTAACCACCAGGAGGCATCAGAAAGATTATCGGATGAAGCTGCATCGAAGCTAGTACATAACATTAACTCTGCCTAAAACTTGTGCACCTGCCAGTTACGTTTGAAACAGAGGCCGCTTGAATGTGCCGCACCTGCAAAATTGTTAGTACTCGTAAACTGCTATAGACCTAATCTCCGCTTATCCCCTTACTGTCCCACCCTCCTTGCCAAATCCTGTATAATCACTATACTACGCTGCACAAAGGAGCATCTCATCTATGACCCGTTTTGTCCTGCGCCGCTTGGGCGCTATCCTGCTTATCAGCCTGGCCATCATCTTCTTCTGCGCCTTGGGCTTGCAGTTGATGCGCCAGCCATTCACTAGCACACGGTCTAGCGCCAACGCGCTGCTACAGGCTATCCGCGATACGCAGTCCTTCCTCCGCGGTCTGCTCGCGGGCAACCTGGGCATGGCTTGGCGTGGCAGCGGCCGCACCCGTGTTGCTGTGCCTGTAACCACAGTGGTAGTGGATACTTATGTCAAAAGCATGGGCCTGCTGCTCCTCTCTCTGCTCTTCGCCTCCGTGCTGGGCATTGGCGCGGGCATGCTCGCCGCCTATTGGGAAGGCTCGCCGCTGTCGTTGGGTGTGCTCACCACAACCTTGCTGGGCGTCTCGATGCCCACTTTCTTCACTGCTCTACTGCTACAGGTCATCGAAATTACCTGGTACCAACGCACGGGCGTGCGTTTGGTGCCAGTAGGCGGCTTTGGCTGGGATGCGCACCTCATCCTGCCTGGGTTAGTCCTCGCTATGCGGCCATTGGCACAGTTGGCGCGCATTACCTTCGTCTCCTTGACCGAAGCAGCCCATCAGGATTATGTCCGCACTGCCTGGGCAAAGGGCTTGCCCACGCGACAAGTTTGGGGTGGTCACATCTTGCCCAACGCCATCGTGTCCATCCTGACTTCCCTGGGTGTTTCTCTGCGCTTTTCCCTGGGCAGCCTGCCCGTCGTGGAATATTTCTTCTCCTGGCCTGGCCTTGGCGCCACGCTGCTCAATGCTATCCGCACGCGCCAGACCAACTTGGTCATTGCCCTTGCCCTTGCCTTGGGCGTGACCTTCATGTTCATCAACCTGATCCTGGAACTAGCCTACCGCCTGTTAGATCCGAGACTGAGGAGTGAGAAGTAATGAGTAAAAGACTAAATCACCCCTCACTCATCACTCATCACTCGTCACTCATCACTCGTCACTCATTAGGGAAGGATGACCTTGCTCGACCGTCTGAAACGTGCCATTCGTTCTGAACCCGACCTAACCTGGCTGGAAGCCGAAGGCGAACCCATTCCACTGCCAGGGGAGTCCCGCAAGCGGGAGTACCGCTATCGCCGCCGGCGGGTGCAACTGAACGCACCGCTGATCCTGGGCAGCCTGATCGTGCTGGGGCTGTTCCTCGTCGTGCTCTTTGGCCCATTGCTGGCCCCAGCCAACCCCTACCTGTCCGGGCAGCGCAGTTCAATGATCGTGGATGGCCAATTCATGACCCCACCCTTCCCACCCATGCCGGGGATACCATTGGGTACTGACGAATGGGGTCGCGACATCTTAAGCATGCTGCTCTACGGGACGCGCAATACCCTGGTAGCCTGTCTGTTCATCGCCATGGCACGCGTCCTGCTTGGCTCGGTGCTGGGCATGATCGCCGGCTGGAACGAGGGCGGGCTCCTCGACCGCTTCATCATGAGCCTGGTTGATTGGACCACCGCGTTGCCTGCACTGCTCACCGGTATGATCCTCATCTTTGCCCTCGGCATCCAGCGTGGCATCACTGTCTTCATCGTAGCGCTCTGTTTTGTCGGCTGGGCAGAGATCGCCCAGTACATCCGCAGCGAGTTCATGGTCATCCGTCGCAAGCCGTTCATCGAAGGAGCACGCGTTATCGGCTTGGACGGCCTGGGCATTGCCATCCGCCATATCCTGCCCAACGTCCTGCCCTCTTTGGTCATCATCGCGGTGCTGGAGATGGGGGCTGTCTTGATGATCCTTGGCGAATTGGGCTTCATCGGCGTGTTCATTGGTGGGGGTACCTGGGTGCAAGTGGGCGACACCGCTGTAGCCAATATCCCTGACATTCCAGAATGGGGAGCCATGATGGCAGGTGCGCGCCAGTTCGCCCGCAGCAAAACCTGGATGGTCTTTTATCCCGCGCTGGCTTTCTTCCTCGCGGTTCTAGGCTTTAACCTGCTAGGCGAAGGCTTGCGTCGTATTGTGCAAGAGCGCGGCGTCAGCACTGCCTTCATCCTCAGTAAGCGCATGGTCCTTGTCATCATCGCCATTACTCTGGCAACCGTTTACATTGTCACCCACGTTGGCCCTGCACCCTCCTATGCTGGGCTAGCACAGCGTTTCGACACGCAGAGTGCCATGTCCCATCTGCAAGCATTCACTGCGCCGGAACTGGAAGGCCGCCAGGCGGGCACACCAGGAGCCCGTGCAGCAGCAGCCTATATCGCGCAGCAGTTTGCCAACTATGGCTTGGAAACGATCAAGACTGGGCTGGATTATCGTCTGCCATGGACTTCACGGGTCGTAACGCCGCTCACCCAGCCTGTGCTGGAGATGCTCAATGCCACAGGAGAGGTCGTACAGACCTTTTCCTACCGGGTAGATTTCGGCGTGGACATCCGCGGCCACGGTGGGCCAGGCGAAGCCAATGCCCCTGCCATCCTGCTGGCTTTCACCAAGCCCTCGTACCAAGCAGAGGATTTCGCCAACCTAGACCTGCGCGGCAACATCGTGCTCTGGCTCGCCGGCAATGCACCGCCAGACTTTGCCGTAGAAGCGCTCATCCGCGGAGCAGTCGGGATTGTAGTGATTGATCATGACATCACTCCACACCTACAACTGGCTGATCCGGAGGCAGATTACCTGCGTCCCGTTGTCCTGCCCATCTTCCATATCACCCCTGCTGCTGCCGACATACTGCTCAGCCCCGACGGTCTGAGCGTCGCAATGCTCAGCGAGGCAGTGGCGCAAACGAGCCCGGACGCACCGCCCTGGACACTCTGGAAACTGAGCCATCGCCTGCATATGCGCCTGGACCTTTCCCCAGTGCAAGAAGTGGAAACGGAGAATATCTTGGCGGTATTCAGGGGAGCAGACGCCCAACTGAACAAGCAACTGGTCATTGTCTCTGCCCACTACGACAGCGCAGGGCGTCAGCCAGATGGCACCGTGCTCTATGGCGCTAATGACGGCGCCTCTGGCGTCGCGGTCATGCTCGAAATCCTGCGCCTGTGGACAGAAACTGGCTTTCAGCCGCGCCGCACCATGCTCTTTGCCGCCTGGTCAGGTGGAGAATGGGAACACTCCGGCGCACACGAGTACCTCGCTGCCCAGGCACCCTATTCCATCCTGCAAACGGTCGCCGTTGTGAACCTCGATGGCCTCGGCCGCGGCGGCAGCGAGTGGATCGTCAGCGGCGACGCCAAACTCGTTGACCTCTTCCTGCGCACGGCGGAGAGCACCGGCATCCCAGCCAGAGCCAACACCACGCGCTACCATCCCTACTACACTGCTTTTTCAGCACCCATGGTAACCGTCGGCTGGAGCGATGACGGCTTGCCCGCCACGGAGGATACTCTGGAGCGCATCAACCCGGCACAGCTCAGTGCCGCGGGCCAAGCCATCAACCTGGCTCTCATCACCTTGGGCCGTGAGTATGAGTATTGAGAGGAGGTAAGGGCCATCAACGAATGAAAAACGAATAAACGAATAACAACCTGCGTCATTCGTTTATTGATTGCCATACATAGCTAGTGGCACTTTTTTATCAACGAATCATCACTCGGATGGGGGTCAACCGCCATCAACGAATAGAGCAACGAATAAACGAATCATAGCCCGCATCATTCGTCTATTTGTTGCCCCATTTGTTGGCGGCAAACTTGGAGGGACAGACAATGCCCAAACTGGCAATAGATGCAACAAAGAATGATCTGACCTACCGTATTATTGGGGCAGCAATGGCTGTGCATAACACACTAGGCCCTGGCTACAAGGAAGAAGTCTACGAGCGAGCATTGGCAGTCGAACTGAATCAGCGCAATATCGCAGCAAAGCGGCAAGTACCAATAGAAGTTTCGCACGAGGGAGTACCAGTTGCCTTGTTTTACCTTGACCTGCTTGTTGAGGATCAAGTTATAGTCGAGGTTAAAGCATTCAATCACGAACTAACCAATGATGAAATCGCACAAATGATCAATTACCTAAAGGCTACTAACGCCCCGGTAGGGTTGCTGTTCAATTTTGGGCGACGACGTCTGAACTACAAGCGTATTTTCCCTCCCACGTCACTTAACGGCCCTATTCAGCGCCTAGGCCGTGACAACGTCAAGAAAGGAAGCCATCAACGAATAGAAAACGAATAAACGAATCACTGGCCTGCACCATTCGTTGCCCTCTTCGTTGACGGCCATCTCTACCATGATACAAGGAGGAAATAGCCATCAACGAATGAAAAACGAATCACTAGCCCGCGCCATTCGTTTATTCGTTGCCCTATTCGTTGACGGCCATCTCTACCATGATACAAGGAGGAAATAGCCATCAACGAATGAAAAACGAATCACTGGCCTGCACCATTCGTTTATTCGTT
>Ga0315298_1008630_pt1 | contig 12914 bp, 12 predicted proteins | sample WHS_1_MG_FD_203077 | JGI IMG/M metagenome (GOLD analysis project Ga0315298, IMG submission 203077) | Extremophilic microbial mat communities from Washburn Hot Springs, YNP, Wyoming, USA - WHS_1_MG | ecosystem: Environmental > Aquatic > Thermal springs > Hot (42-90C) | place: USA: Wyoming...
CAACGTGGTCTACAAGCTCGGTCTGGCACTGTCTCGTCGCAATGCCAGGCAGATGGTCGCGCACGGGCTCGTCCACGTTAACGGCAAGAAGGTGGATCGCCCGAGCTACCTGGTGAACCAGGGCGACAAGATCAGCGTGAAACCCACGGAGCGGACCCGCAACTTCGTCAAGAGCATCGTGGCCGCGACGGAAGGTCAGACGCTCCAGGGTTGGTTGCAGCTGGATCGTGCGAACCTGGAGGGGACCGTATTGGCGTTGCCGACTCGCGAGGACGTACAGATCCCCGTCGAGGAGAACCTGATCGTCGAGTTCTGCAGCCGCTGAGCGCGGGATACGGGTGGCCGGGCAGGTTCGGCTACGTGACGATAATCGAGGCGGCGTCCGTCCGCCGGCAGCGGGGCGGGCGCTTTACAAGAACGCTTCCACGAACGGGAGGCAAACCAGATGCGGATCAGGTGGCGTGGACTGGAATTGCCCAGTCAGGTCGTCAAGGACGAGGCAGTCAGCACCCGCACGTACGGGAGATTCGTGATCGAGCCGTTCGAGCGCGGCTTCGGGACCACCGTGGGCAACAGTCTGCGGCGGATCCTGTTGAGCAGCTTGGAAGGGGCGGCGGTCGTTCGCGTGAAGATCCGCGGGGCCGACCATGAGTTCACGAGCCTGCCCGGGGTGCTCGAGGATGTCACCGACATCATTCTGAACATCAAGAAGATCGTCGTCCGCCTGGAGGGCGATGAAGTCAAGGTGATGCGCGTGGAACGCAGCGTGAAGGGCCAGGTGACGGCCGGCGACATTCAGGCCGACCCGGCGATCGAGGTGATCAACCGGGACCACGTGCTGGCGACGCTGACGGATGACGTGCCCTTCGCCGTGGAGATGTGGGTGGGCAAAGGGCGAGGATACATCCCGGCCGAGGAGAACATTACCCCGGAGGTGGAGGACGAGCCCGGCATCATCGCGGTGGATTCGATGTTTTCGCCGGTCACGCGGGTGCGGTACAGGACCGAGGATACCCGCGTCGGTCAGCGCACCAACTACGACCGCCTGATCATGGAGATCTGGACGAAGGGCACGGTCAGTCCCGAGATGGCGCTGGTTGAGGCGGCCAAGATCCTGCGGAAGCACCTGAACCCGTTCGTGCAGTACTTCGACTTGGGGATCAAGGCCGTTCCCGTGGAGGTCGAGGCCCCGGTCGAGGCCCCGGTCGAGGCGGTGGCGGATACCCGCCCGGTGGACGTGGATGAGGAACTGCAGCAGAAGCTGAACATGAGCATCGCCGAGCTGGATCTGTCGGTGCGGGCCAGCAACTGCCTGGAGTCCGCCCACATCAACAGCGTCGGCGACCTGGTCCGCATGAGCGAAGCGGACCTTCTGAAGGTCCGGTCCTTCGGCAAGACGTCTCTGCGCGAGGTCAAGCGCAAGCTGGCCGACATCGGCCTGGCTTTGGGCCTGAACCTGCCGGCCGGCGCCGGCACGGCCGCTCAGGAGCCCGGATCGGATGCTTCGATGCCGGAGTCGGGCGGCGTGTAGAGCCGGTCGAGTCGAGGGGACAGGCTGACGTCGCGGCCGGAACGGCATGCACGACGTCGAGTGGCAGGTAGCGAGGATTTGGGATCATGCGTCATCGAGTTTCGGGCAGGAAGTTCAACAGGACCCGCGCGCATCGCCAGGCGATGTTCCGCAACGCCGCGCAGTCTCTCTTCGAGCATGGGCAGATCGTCACCACGGTGGAAAAGGCGAAGGACGTGCGGCGTTTCGCGGAGAAGCTGATCACGATGGCGAAGAAGGCCCGCGCCGGGAGCCTGGCGGCCCGTCAGCGGATCATTTCCGTACTGCACGACCGGGCGGTCATCCCGTCGGATCGGCAGGGGGACTACGACGTGATGACGAACGGGCAGCGCGGGAAGGCCCTTCGTTCGCCCTCGGGCCGGCGCTGGCGGGCCGGCGGCCCGAAGCTGGGCATGGAGTTCACCGCGGAGTCCGTCGTCCACAAGCTGATCGAGTCGGTGGCATCCCGGTTCGAGAACCGTGCCGGCGGTTACACGCGCATCATCCGTTTGGGGCGGTCGCGGATCGGCGACAATGCCGATCGCGCGATCCTGCAACTGGTCGGGGAGGAGGAATCTCCGGGCTCCATCGCCAAGCGAGGGCAGAATGCCCGCAAGACCAAGGGCGAGGCCCGTCGCAAGTTCCTGGAGCAGGCCCTCAAGAAGGGCCAGGCCCAGCCGGAGGCAAAGCCGCAGGCGGACGGCGCCGAACCGAAGGCCGAAGAAACGAGTCCGTAGCCATGGCACAGGCGGATTGCGTGTTCTGCAAGATCGTTGCCGGCCAGATCCCGTCGGCCAAGGTGTACGAGGACGATGCGTGCATCGCCTTCCTGGACATCGGCCCGCTGGCCGACGCCCACCTGCTGTTGGTTCCCAGGGCGCATTACGAGTGGATCAGTGACATGCCGGCCGAACAGGTGGCGGCCGTCGCCGGGCGGATCCCGCAGTTGGCCCGCGCGGTGATGAAGGTGTCGCGGGCCGAAGGGTTCAACGTGCTTCAGAACAACGGCAAGGCGAGCGGGCAGGCGGTGCCGCACGTGCACTTCCACATCATCCCGCGTCGCGAGGGCGACGGGCTCGGCTATCGGTGGAATGCCGGCCGGTACCCCGCAGGAAAGTTGGAGGAGTTGCAGCAGGCCGTGCTCCGGGCGCTCGCTTGACGGAAAGGCGAGCGAGCTTATAATGTACGGTTTCGCGGATCCTTGCAGGGCATCCCACGACTGGGACAAGCGGCGTAGCGCAGGGCCGCCGACGACGAAGATGGACGTAGCCAGGATTCCAAAATGTCTCGAACTGTTTTGACGCAAAAGTGTTATCAGGCCAAGTCGGGCGATCTGGCCCCGAAGTGGTACGTCGTCGATGCCACCGATCAGGTTCTGGGGCGGCTGGCCGTTAAGATCGCCACGGTGCTGATGGGCAAGGACAAACCCACGTATACCCCGCACGTCGACACGGGCGCCTTTGTCGTGGTCATCAACGCCGGCAAGATACGGGTCACCGGCCGGAAGGTTGAGCAGAAGACGTACGAGTACTATACGCGACACCCCGGCGGCCGCAAGGTCCTGCCGTACGAGCAGATGATCGCCAAGCATCCCGAACGGGTCCTTGAACTGGCGGTCTGGGGCATGCTGCCCAAGACCAAGCTCGGCAAGCACCTGCTGAAGAAGCTGAAGGTGTACGCGGGGGCGGAGCATCGGCACGCCTCGCAGAATCCGGAGCCGCTGGCCGTTTGACGGGGCATGCGCATGTTGAACGGGAAGATCGACGGACGCATCGATGGATAACGGAGGTCAGGCTGTGGGCGAAGAGCCTATGCAGGCAGTGTTGGAGCAGGCGGAGCAGGTGGCGGTGCAGGCCGAGCCGAAGGCCGCGGGCGCCAAGTTCGGTTTCTATTGGGGTACCGGCCGGCGCAAGACCGCGGTCGCTCGCGTCCGCATCAAGCCCGGCAGCGGCGCGTTCGAGGTGAACGGCAAGCCCGTCGACAAGTTCTTCAGCGAAATGCGGGACCGCAACTCGGCCACGGAGGCCCTCAAGGTCACCGAGCAGATGGGGAAGTGGGATGTGTTCGCCAACGTTCACGGCGGCGGGTTCCACGGACAGGCCGATGCGATCAAGTTGGGCCTGGCGCGGGCCCTGAAGCTTGCGAACGCGGAGTTCGAGCAGGTGCTGCGGGACCACGGCCTGCTGAGCCGGGACGAGCGCAAGAAGGAGCGCAAGAAGTTCGGCAGGCGCGGTGCACGCCGCGGCTTCCAGTTCTCCAAGCGGTAGGACGGTCGTGCCGCCGGCCTCGGCGGCCTTCGGATGAGTCAGAATACCAAGGCCCCGTCCTGGCGGCGGGGTCTTTCTCTTTCAGCGGGTGCCGCAATGCAGAAGATTCGCGTGGCGATCGTAGGTCCGACCGGCTACACGGCGTGCGAGGCGGTCCGCATCCTGCTGCGCCATCCCCAGGCCCAGGTGACCGTGCTGGCCTCGCGCCGCCAGCCGCAGCCGCACATCGCCGAGGTGTTTCCGGTTTTGCGGGGCCTGTTGGACCTGCGCTGTGAGCCGATTGAGCCCGAGGCGATCGCACGGAAGGCCGATGCCGTCATCGTGTGTCTGCCGCACAAGATCGCGATGGAGTCCGTTCCGGGCTTCCTGGCCGCCGGCATGAAGGTGGTCGACCTGTCCGCCGATTATCGATTGCGGAACCCGGCGGACTACCAGCAGTGGTACCAGCACGAGCACACGGATCGCAAGAATCTTGCCGACGCCGTGTACGGTCTTCCGGAGTTCTATCGCGGCCGGATCCGGTCCGCCCGGCTCGTCGCCAACCCCGGCTGCTACCCGACCGCCTCGATTCTGGGCATCGCGCCGTTCATCAAACGCGGTTTGGTCGAGCCGGACGACCTGATCGTCTCGGCCGCCAGCGGCGTCAGCGGAGCGGGCCGGGAGCCTAAGGCCGAGCATCATTTTCCCGAGCGCAACGAGACGTTCGAGGCGTACAACGTGGGTACGCACCGCCATGCGATCGAAACCCGGCGGACGCTTGAGGACCTGGCCGGCCAACCGCTCAATCTGATTTTCGTGCCGCACCTGGTGCCGATGCACCGCGGAATCCTGGCCACGATCTTCCTGAAGCCCAGGCAGCCGATGACCACCGAGCAGGCCCTGGCCGTGCTGCGAGAGCAGTACAAGGACGAACCGTTCATTCGGGTCCGTGAGGATTTGCCCGGCACGAAGGACGTCGCCCTGACGAATTTCTGCGATCTGTCGGTCCGGGCGGCGGGCGGCCGGCTCGTCGTGCTCAGCGCGATCGACAACCTGATGAAGGGAGCGTCCGGCCAGGCGATCCAAAACATGAACGTGCAGTTCGGCCTGCCGGAAACGACCGGGCTGTTGTGCTGAAATCACGCAGGGGAGTGCCACCATGAGTGCCGTCAAGGCGCGCGTTGGCAAGGTTGCTTTCACCAGCCGGTCGCGGTCCTTGCAGATCCCTCGGTCGCTCGCTTGGCCTTCGGGTTTTGCGTGTGGGGCGGCCGCCGCCGGACTGAAGACGCCGGGCAAACTCGATGTGGCGGTGCTGGTCGCCGATCGCGCGGTCCCGGCCGCGGCCGTGTTTACCACCAACCTCGTGCAGGCCGCGCCGGTCCTGGTCAGCCGGGAACATCTGAAGCGGGGCAGGGGGCGGGTCCGCGCCGTAGTCGTCAATGCCGGAAACGCCAACGCCTGCACCGGTCGGCAGGGCCTGCGCGACGCGAGAGAGATGTGCCGCCAAGTGGCCAAGTCGCTCGGCTGCCCGGTCGAGCAGGTGCTCGTCGCCAGCACCGGCGTGATCGGCCGCCAGATGGCCATGGACAAGGTCCGCCGGGGTATCGCGGCGGCACTGAAAGGACTGGGCACGACGGCCGGGCATTTCGCAGCGTTTTCCCAGGCCATCTGCACGACCGATCGCTGGCGGAAGGTATCGGGGGCGACTGTGTCCGTGGACGGCGGCGCCGTGCAGATTATCGGCGCGACCAAGGGCGCGGGAATGATCGCCCCGAATATGGCGACAACGCTGGCGTTCCTGGCAACGGATGCCGGGATGGGGGTAGCCGCGCTGCGACAGGCGCTGCGTCGGGCCATCGCCGTCAGCTACAACCGCGCGATGGTCGACGGTCACATGAGCACCAACGACTTCGCGGTGCTGCTGGCCGGTGGCGCCTCCGGCTGCCGGGTTGCGGGCCGCGCCGACCGGGACGAGTTCGAGTCGGCCCTTTCAACGGTGTGCCTGGACCTGGTCTCCCAGATCGTCCGGGACGGAGAAGGGGCGAGCAAGCGAATCGAGATCGTGGTGACCGGGGCTCGCACGGATCGAATCGCCGACGGCGTCGCGCGCACGATCGCGATGAGCCCCCTGGTCCGTACGGCCATTTTCGGCAACGACCCGAACTGGGGCCGTATCGTGTCTGCCGTCGGATACGCCCCCGGGGTCAGGGAGGTCGGCGGACTGCGGTGCAGGATCTGCGGCATACCGGTCTACCGCAACGGCACGCCGACGCACTTCGATGCCGCGGAGCTATCGCGGGCGATGAGGACCGAGCGGGTCACCATCGAAGTGGAATTGGGCGAAGGCAAAGGCGAGGGTTTCCTGCAGGCCTCGGACCTGACGCACGACTATGTGACCGTCAACGCCGAGTATACGACGTAACATCGTCCGTTGTCCGAGCCCGCGGGGTTTCCGAAGGAACTGTGGCTGCCGGACGACTGCGACCATTGCGGCATGTGGAAGGGCGAATCAGTCGAGGCCCGGGAGCGGTTTCTGGCGTTCCTGGGGCAACGGCGAGGCTGAGGATCCGCGTGGGGGTCACCCCCGAAGCCGCGCCTTCAGTCGTCCCCTCGAGAATTTGTTTGCGGCCGATCGGGTAAATCTGCTACAATAGGTTCATGGTTTTTTGTTGCAGGCGGGGAGGAGAGGGACTGAACGCAGCACGCCGGCCAACATGGACGGCCGTGCCCGTCGGCGCGGCAATCCTGGTAGTGATAGGGAGCATAGGATCGGCCCGCGGGGCGGTGGAGCCTCCGCCGGTGCGGGCGCTGGAGCTGCCGGCGGGGGTCAGCTCCCTGTCGGCGGATGATCCGCTGCTGGCGCCGATCCTGAACGGCGCCACCAGCACGACGGGCGGTCTGGTGATTCACAACCAGACCGGGGCCACGCTGGCGGTCGGAAAGACGCTGGTCACGTGGCAGGCCCTCTCGGACGGTTCCACGCTCTCCAGGTACGTCTATCTGTACCCTTACGGCTGGCAGGTGCTGGGTACCACCAACAATCTGCGGGTTTTCGAACACAACGGCGCTCGGCATCTGCTGTACGACCGCGATAAGCGGCTGCACGCGATCTATAACGACGGCGTGAACGTGTGGTATCGGCTCGGCGTGCGGCGGGGAAATCGTCTCTTCTGGCAAGCTCCCGTACAGGTCAACGACAGTGCTACCCCGATCGGGATGTCAACCTACGGCACCCGCGGCGAGACCTTCGCCCTTGTCTACGATGCCGCCGGGAACGCCAACCTCCAGTGTACCTGGAGCAGCAAGACGCCAAGCAATCGCTCGATACTGACCCGCCGGCTGGTCGTCGATCCGGCAGGTAACGTGTCGACCGGGGCAATCGTCCACACGGGCATCTACGGCAGTTTCCAGAGCATCCTGGCGGATTCGACCGGCCGGCTGCACCTGGGCGTCGAGACGTACCAGACCCTGGCCTACAAGTATTCGGATGACGGAGTCACCTGGTCTGCTCAGCAGACCTGGACCGCGTCCGCCTGGCAGTGTACGGCCTTCCGCTTTCCGAACGTGGTGATCGACTCGAAAGACCGTGTGCACCTGCTGTGGCAGGCGGAGAGCTACCAGGGGTACACGAACAACTGGTGGGTCGGTTTCTACTGCGCCCGCGATCCGCGGACCGGCCTGTGGACGGCGCCGGTCAACGTGCTGGCCGGCAAGCCGGACTGGGGTCCGCCCGCCTCGGGTCAGCAGGTTTTGTTCGCCTACCCGAACCTGCTGATCGACGACCGCGACAACCTGCACCTGGCGTGGCACGGCACGTCCCGTTCGCACATCTACGCCTGGGACGACACGTTCTACATGGTGCGGCTGTACAATCCTGCGACGGACACCTGGGGGCCCTGGACCAACGACGCGACCTTGCACAGGCGGGATCACTTCAACACCGGCGACGGCGAAGACCGGAACTATACCTGGGTGCCGAGCCTGGCCTACAAGCCCGGGGGCGACCTGCTGTATGCCGCGATCATGTTTGGGCTTGGTGATGACGAGGTAGATGACCCGACCGTCAACCTTACGGACAGCCTGCTCAAGACGCGGATCGCGGGGCAGTGGCAGGCCGGGTTCTCCAACGTCACGCAGACAAACGACCTTCGCAGCTGGTACGCCAACGTCCCGGCCGAGGTCCTGGTCGATCCGAACGGACATTGCTGGCTGGACATGATCTGGGTCGACGGCACCCGGGATGATTACAATATCCTCCTGCGTCGGATCGACCTGGGAGGGGGCAAGCCGGGCGACTGTAACGGCGACGGCACCGTCGACATCCAGGACGTCATTGTTCTGGTGAACAGTTACGGTCGGTCCCGTGGCCAGCTGGGGTTCGACCCCCGCGGCGACCTGAACTTCGACGACATTGTCGACGTGGCCGATCTGCTGGAGGTCGTCAACCACTTCGGCACGTAGCGAGCAGGGCCGTCACACAAGCTGTACGGTGGACAAGTCGACTGTCGGTTCCGGGCACTTCATGCGGAATGCCTCCGACCTGGCCGGCAAGCCATTCAAGCCGACGGGTTCATTCCCCACGCCTCGCGGATCTCGCGGGCGATGTTGTCCAGGTCCAGGAACAGGCTCGCGAAGTTGACGCCGACGCGGCGCAGATCCACAAGCAGGTCGCTCTTGGCCGACTGCGGGATGACGTACTTCTTGGCCGTGGTGATCGAGAAGGCCGGCTCCTTCGGCCGGGCGTCGGCCGTCGGGGTTGGCGGCATGTGCAGGGTGAAGCATGATCCCTGCTGGAGCATCCGCCCGGTTCGCAGGTCCGGCATGATCGGCAGGATGAACGGGTGCTCGACCCAGTTCTCGCCGGTAAACAGACACTCGACGGCCTGCGCGACGAGCGGGTCCCGGATGTCGACTACGTCGGAGGGATAGATGCGCGGCCGGCCCTCGGGGTTCTTCGGGATCAGGTCGCGAGGGTGCAGGACGTACAAGACGCCATCCTGGGTCTGGGCCCCTGCGGCCGTGAAGAACAGCGCCGCCAGTGGATTCGTCGTCCAGTCCAGCAGCCGCGTCGGCATTCCGTGATGCTGGGCCAGAAAGTAGACGTCCACGGCTGAGGCTCCGGTCGGGAGCAGGGATGCCGCCTTGCGGCGGAACTCCCGATTCACGGCGATTTCGATGCCGAGCTGTCCGAGCTGCGAGGGCAGGACCTCGCTGCGGCGGCCTGCCAGATCGATGAACCATCGGCGCAATACGGTTGGCTGGAGTTCCCACCCGGGATAGGGGTGCCCCCGGTACCAGATCAGCGGCTGTCCCCCGCCGCGGTCGGCGAACTGTCCCTCTTCGGCGTGGACGATCTCCATCAGGTCGCCGATGGTTCTGAGTTCGAGCGCGGCCATGGGCGGTATGTTGGACCGTCAGCGAGCAACAGTCAATAGCCGCCAGCCGACGGGCGAGGCGCCTACTGGGCAGCCGCCGCGGCGCCGGCCACGGGCCCGGTCACCATGCGCCGCAGCGCAGGCTTGCGGCGGCTCAGCCACAGCGCCGCGCGGAGCACGTGCACCGCCAGCACGACCGCTACCAGGCTGCCGAACGACAGCACGATGGAGACGGCCGCCAGCACCTGGTAACCCTGCCCGGTTCCCGGCTTGAGGATCCCGACCGCCGTGGCCGCCCTGGTGAGGATCTGGCTGAGCAGCCAGGCCTCGCCCCACATCGTGACCACGATCGCGACGGTTACCGACGCGTAAAAGGCAATGTCCAGCCAGCGCCGGAGGGTGCTCCGCCGGCGGCACAGCCGGTACAGTTCTCTACATGGCATCCAGCACACCAGCATCAGGTAGAACAGCCCGCCAATGCCGGTCCCCGGTAACCCCGCGGTCATGATCTAGTGTCCTTTCTCGTAAACCTTCAACGACCTGCCCATCACAAACTCCTGCCAGAATGCCTTCAGCATGAACACGCCGTTGACGATCCGCAGGACGAAAAAGCTCGGTATACTCGCCAGAACGCGCCGCGTCTCTCTTCGCTGCACCCCTTTGACCAGGACGGGCACGATCACCGCCGGCGCATCGATCAGGTAGCCGAACAGGAACAGCGGATTGACCAGAATGGCCAGGAGCGGCAAGACGAACAGGTAACAGAACGAGGCGATCGTCGCATCCCATAGCGCCACCGCGACCGTGGTTCGCAGGAAAGGAACGTTCAGAATGCCTCGCCAGTGCAATCGCACGTTCTGGATGAACCCGTGCGACCATCGTTTGAGCTGCTTGCGCATGAAGTTGAAATCGTGGGGCTCGATCGGGTAACACACCGCCTCCGGAATGAATCTGACTTTGTGTCCCTTCTGGTAGAAAGTCCAGGTCAGATCCATGTCTTCCGCCATCGTCCGCATGGACCACCCGCCGGCCGCCTTGAGGATGTCGGTGCGGTACGCCGAAAAGCATCCCGACGAGATCAGCGGCTTCTCGTAAAAGTCCTGGATGGGCTTGAAGAACGTGAAGGCGAACATGTACTCGATGTACCGGCCGCGCTCCCAGACGGTCTTGACGAAGCGGGGCAGGACGAATCCGCAGACGGCGGCGACGTCGGGGTCCGCTTTCAAGGCCGGCAGGAGCTTCTCGATCGCATCCGGCGCCAGGGTAGTATCGGCGTCGATCGCCATCGTAAACGGTGTGTGGACCTGGCCCAGTGCGAAGTTCTGGGCTCCGGCCTTGGACCCTGTGTTCTTCGGCGGCCGTATGACCGTCACGCCCAGGGACCGGGCGATCTGGCCTGTATTGTCGCTGGAGAAGTCGTCGATGACGATGATTTCATCGGGGGGGACGGTCTGCGCCTGGATACTGCGGATCGTATCGGCAATCGACTCCGCTTCGTTATACGCGGGGACGAGGACCGTCAGGCCACTGCCCGCTTCGACGATTTTAGAAGCCTCAGGCTGCACCAACTCAGCGACCGTCATATATATCCGCCCCACCGGGCACACTTCCCCGACACGCCCGGCCGGCCCTTTTGCTAGTAATCAGGGGACACGCACGGGTATAAAAAGTGCGATTATCAATACTGGCAGGCGGCAAGTCAAGAGTTCACTCATCCGTCGTGGCCCCGGCCAGGCTTGCGCTGCCCATCCATTCGCCAGACGTGAGGCATGAGGCCGTCCATATGACCGATAATTGTGCCACTGGCAGTCCGTCCACCCAAGTTTCGGCTCTTTCCCTCGGACGGCAGCCTTGCCTGACCGCGTAGCTGTCCTGATTGCCGACAACCGGTATCGGGTGGCTGGGCCTTTCGCGAGCCGCAATGCGGCGCGCTGCCGTCTCTTCTGGCCTTATACCCCGGCCGGCGCATAATGGTGCAGCCGCTTGGAGGAATATGTATGGGTTACAGTACACAGACGATGTTAGCGGTCCGGCTGCACGGTCCGGAAGACTTGCGCCTTGAAGAGATTCTAAGGCCTGGCTCGCCAGCTGCACGGGAGGCCCTGATTCGGGTCAAGGCGGTGGGGGTTTGCGGCAGCGACCTTCATACTTGGCGGGACGGCCGAATCGGGGACACGGTCCTGGCCGGCCCGGTGATTCTGGGCCATGAGTTCGCCGGCGTGGTCGAGGCCGTCGGTTCTGATGCTGTGGATGGCACTGGGCAGCCGCTGCGGGTTGGCGCACGCGTGGCCGTGGACCCGGCGCAGCCGTGCTGGCACTGCGAGCTGTGCGAACACGGGCACCCGAACCTATGCTGCAATCTTCGCTTTACGGGGCTGTTTCCCGACGATGGTGCGTTGTGCCAGTGGATCCGCGTGCCGGCCCGCAGCTGCTTTGCGATCCCGGATTCGCTTACGTTTGCCGACGGCGCCCTGCTGGAGATGCTTGGGATCGCGATCCATGCCTCAGACCTGGCGAAGATCCGCGTGGGCGACAGCGTGGCGATCCTGGGTGCCGGTCCGATCGGCCTGTCGATTCTTCAGATGGTCAAGCTCAGCGGCGCGGATCCCATCTTCGTGACCGAGCAGTACGGTTGGCGCCTGGAACGGGCCGCGCGCTGCGGCGCGGTTGCGGTCGATTGCCTCAAACAGGACCCGGTGGCGGCCGTACGGGAAGCGACCGGCGGGCGAGGGGTCGACGTCGCGATCGAGGCCGCGTGGGCGGATCATTCGGTGCAACAGGCGGTGGAGATGTTGCGAATGGGCGGCCTGCTCGTCCAGGTAGGGGTGCCCGGCGACGATCGCATGGAGGTGAAGCACTCGACCGCTCGGCGCAAGGGACTGACGATCAAGCTGGCCCGGCGGATGAAGCACACCTACCCTCGGGCAATTCGTCTGGCGGAGAAAGGCCGTGTCGACCTGCGGACGATGGTTACGCACCGCTTCGAGTTGCAGCGCACCGCGGAGGCGTTTGCCCTGAACGCGGCATACAAGGATAACGTGGTCAAGGTCGTGATTGACGTGTGACGGTGCTGGCCGCGCTGGTCCCGGCTACTTCGCCGGCTCGCCGGCCGGGTCGACCGGTTCGAGGACTTGCGTCTTGTCCGGTGGCAGCGTGCCGACGAGGTCGGGCAGATCGTAGATGCGAAGGGCGCCGTGCACGGCGTTGATCAGCTGGTTCCGGCTGATCGGGACGCGAACCACGTCCGACCATCGGGCAAGGCTGCGCTGGAGACGGAGCGAAGCGAAAAGGTCCGGCTCGAGCGCCGCCGCGTGCAGGGCGGCCGGACCGGCCTCGCCGATGCCGACCAGGCGCACTCGCCCGGCGAACCGTCCTTGCGCATGGTTGGCCAGGAACCGGCCGCAGGCCAGGACGGCTTCGATCCGTATGGCGAGGTAGGACCGGCCCAGCAGATAGCCCAGGAAGAACTCGTTGGCGTTGGCACCGAAGTACTCACCCCACTTGCCGCCCTCCGCCTTGCCGCGAGTCTGGCCACTACCCGGCAGATCGACGGCCAGAATGACGTTGCCCCGACGTGCGAGCGAGTCGACGGGACCGCCGGGCGAGGCCGCTGCCTCGGCGCCGTCCCCGTCGAGATACAGGCATGCGTCACCCGCGACCGCGTCCGGGTCGAACAGCAAGCCGGGCAGCACAATGTCGGGTTCAGGCCGCAGAAGGACGCGGGTGACGGTGCAACCGTCTCGC
>Ga0315298_1008632_pt1 | contig 12911 bp, 13 predicted proteins | sample WHS_1_MG_FD_203077 | JGI IMG/M metagenome (GOLD analysis project Ga0315298, IMG submission 203077) | Extremophilic microbial mat communities from Washburn Hot Springs, YNP, Wyoming, USA - WHS_1_MG | ecosystem: Environmental > Aquatic > Thermal springs > Hot (42-90C) | place: USA: Wyoming...
GACAAAACGACGACCGCACTCTATGATGTTCATGGGCTCTGTGATCTCCTGCGGTATCACCTACAGGATGATCTCAGAGCCCTTTTTCGCCAAATCCCCTCGCACCAACATAATCCGAAACCGAGTCTCAACTGAGCGGGCAGACCGTTGGAAGGCGGGGCGGGCTTTATAGCCGCTCTGAACACGCCGCTTCGGCCCGCTCCAGCGGCTCCACGTCGCGCAGCCGAGGGGAGAGGAAGGAAAGGCGAAATGCTGCTCCTTGTGTCCGGAAGGGGTGCGAGACGCAACCAGTTGGGGTTCCATCGGGCAACGGTCACTCGGGCGCTATTTTTTTAAAAAAACTGGAAAATCCTTGACATCCAGTAGAATGGATGATATAATATAAATGAAGTTGTTATTTCGGCACGCGTGCCAGCCTTTAGTGGGGTTTCGCGTTGCTGGTAGTTGCAAGAAAGGAGGGCAAGCTATCTCGCGGCCAGCTACCGAGGCGCTCGTTAGGGGATAGGGACAAGGCGTTGTGTTCTAGGTAAGCGTAGAGTGAACAGGAGGTTCAATTATGTTCCGCAAGTTTCGCCTGATCGTGGTTTGCCTGTTGTCCGTGGCCTTGCTATTGGCCCTCAGCGTGCAGATCGTGGTTCCCCAAACGGAGACAGGCGCGCGGGTAGCATTGGACGATGGCCAAACGATCACCGTCACGGTCTCGGAGGAAGAGCAGAAGGCTGCTTTGGAGATGTGGGCCTCGCGCGAAGCCCGCGAGGCAGTCAAGCCCCTGCCGTGGCCCGAGGTCTCGCCCGAGGAGCTCAAGGGAGTGGGTGAGGAGCCGAAGGGCAAGCCCGGCCTAGCGGAGGGAGGGAGCCCGGATCCCCAGGCCGACATCGTCGCCCAGATGCAATTCCCCGAGGAGTGGCAAGCGTTAGTAGAGGAGCTCGCCGCTGAAGAAGTCGCGGCCGCTCCGCAGGGCACGGCGGCCATCTACACCAGCTTCCGGACCAACTACTACACCCAGATGTGGAAGGAGTTCCCCTATAAGGCCGTGGGCAAGCTGTACTTCCAGGACGCTGCCGGAGGAGGGCATTACTGTAGCGCCTCGGTCATCAGCCCGGGGAGCTCGAAAAACGGCTACCGCGACATCATCGTGACCGCCGGGCATTGTGTTTACGATACCTCGACGAAGAAGTGGCACAAGAACTGGGTATTCTACCCTGCCTATCGTAACGGTGCTGCACCTTATGGCACCTTCCCAGCGGCGTGGGCACGCGCATTGGTCGCCTATACAAGCACGGGCGCGCGTCGCTATGATGTCGCGCTCGTCACCTTGAACAAGAACAGCGCGGGCAAAGAGGTGACCTACTATACGGGCTGGCTGGGGCGCTCGTGGAACCAAGGGTACAACCAGCTTCATTTCGCCATGGGTTACCCCTCTAACCTCTCCACCGGCACGCTCTATTCTTGGACTTGCGTCGCCGAGAGCTTTAGCGGGGGCACGGATGTCCTGGGCATGGGCTGCGACATGACTTACGGCAGCAGCGGAGGCCCGTGGATCAGGTGGTTCAAGCCCTATCAGGGCGGCGCCAACAACTATGTTAACTCGGTGGTGAGCGGCGGGACGCCGGGGACCAACACCTTCTATGGGCCGCGTTTCAGCAGCAGTAACATCGTGCCTCTGTGCAACGACGAGGGATGCTAAGCGGCGCACTTGCGCTGAGTGAGGTTAAGGCGTAGGTCATCCTGAGTAGGGGCGGGTTCCAAACCCGCCCCTCCATGTAATGGTGAATGTCCTCGGCGTTTGAACGTTGTGCCGGCGTTTATGCGACCCAGGGTTTTGGGCGCGCCTTGGTGTAGAGAGCGCCTTGTGGTCTAGTCGTCCAGGCGGGGCCAGAGGTTCCGGCTCCGCCTCTTCGTGGGAACAAAAGGGCGCCCCAAGGCGTCATCACCAGTAGGACTGGGCTTTGCATAGGGTTTCTGGAACGGAGGCAGAACATGTTGCGGCAGTTTAGCGCACTGGTCCTACTGATCGCTTTGGCGCTCCTGGCCGTTCGTTGCACCCCCACAGAAGAGGCGCTGGCCCAATCGCTAGGCCGGAAGGGAAGCGAGGGCGACGTGATGGAGCCTACAGAGCGAACGACATCCATCGTCAACCCGCAGGCCGAGCAAACACCCCTGACGCCGGCGCCCTTGGCCGCCGAGACCGAGCCGTCAAGCTCGGAGCCGGGACAAGCGCCGGGCAAGGCAGCTAGCGTCGAGTCGGCGGAGGAGGCTCAGGCCGTGCCCCTGGATCAGGAAAGGATAGATTCCACCGCCTGGCCCGTCTACAAGGACGACGGGCTGCGCTTCAGCATCTCCTACCCGCCCGATTACCGCATCAAGCGCCTGGAGGACGCCGAGTTGGCCCAACTCAGCCCCAGACCCATCGCTGCGATCTATTTCTATAGCCCGCAGACGGTGGAGAGCGAGGCGGCCGAGGTGGCCCCTACCGAATTCGCCCTCCGCGTCTTTGAAAACGCCGAGGGGCGTTCCCTGGAAAGCTGGCTATCTGCGACGGGCCTGGCCAGCCGCAAGGCAGGCTGGGTCATAGAGGCCTATCAAGGCAAGCACGTCTCGGGCGTGAAGGCTTCCTCGCCGAACTATATGGCTCCCGGCTGGTCCGTCTACGTGGCCGAGGGCACGCGCATCTTCCAGCTCACCCCGCTAGGGCTTGAAGCCGAGGCGATGCTGGAGACGTTTAGGTTGGTGCGGTAGTTGGGCTTAGCAACGCTCCTGGATTGCCTTGAGACGCGCCTTTTGACAGCCATACCCCCCTATGGTATACTCATGCCTAAAATCAAGCTTGTAACCGGCTTTTCCAAAACAAGGGTATGAGAGGGGGGTTAGATGTCTGCTTATGTCATCGTCGGGGGCGTGGCCGGCGGGGCAACGGCTGCAGCGCGGCTGAGGCGCCTGGATGAGCGAGCCCAGATCATCGTCCTGGAGCGCGGCCAATACGTCTCCTTCGCCAATTGCGGCCTGCCCTATCATATCGGCGAGGTCATTCCCAACCGCGAATCCCTCCTGGTCTCCACGCCGGAGAAGCTGAAGGGCGAGTTCAACCTGGACGTGCGCACCGAGCATGAGGTGGTGGCCATCGACCGCGCGGCCAAAGAGGTGATCGTGCGCGATCTCAAGGAGGGTCGCTGCTATCGCCTGGCCTACGACAAGCTGATCCTCTCCCCGGGAGCCAAGCCCATCAGGCCCAAACTCCCCGGCGCAGACCTTCCCGGCGTTTATACCCTGCGCGATATCCCCGATACCGAGGCTATCAAGGCCGCCGCGGATGAACTTGTCAAGCACAACGGCAGCCGTGGCCGTCCCCCCTTGGCCCTCGTCGTCGGGGGCGGCTTCATCGGCCTGGAGATGGCCGAGAACCTGGCCACTCGCGGCCTCAAGGTGGCTTTGGTGGAGATGATGGAGCAAGTCCTCTTGCCCCTGGATTTCGAGATGGCGGCGATCCTTCATCACCATCTCCGGGCCAAGGGCGTGCGACTGAGCCTCGGCGATGGCCTGAAAGCCATTGAGCCGGGCGCTGGGGGCGGCCTTAGGGCCATACTCTCCAGTGGCAAGAGCGTGGAGGCCGATCTGATCCTCCTGGCCATCGGCGTGCGCCCCGAATCGGAGTTGGCGCGCGCGGCCGGGCTGGAACTGGGTCCCCAGGGGCATGTGATCGTCAACGAGTTCATGCAAACGAGCGATCCCGATATCTACGCCGTGGGCGACGTAATCCAGGTCGTACACCCGGTGACCGGTGCGCCCGTGGCCATCCCACTGGCCGGACCGGCGAACCGCCAGGCGCGCATCGCCGCCGACCACATCGCCGGGCGCAAGACCCCCTATCGGGGCACATTGGGGACCTCCATCGTCAAGGTCTTTGAGTTGACGGCAGCCTGCGCCGGAGCTAATAGCCGCACCCTCAAGCAACTGGGCATCCCCTTCCTGTCCAGCATCACCCACAGCCCGGATCATGCCGGCTATTACCCCGGGGCGACGACACAGACCGTCAAGCTGCTCTATGCGCCGGGCGACGGTAGGCTCCTGGGCGCGCAAGTGGTGGGGCAGAAGGCCGTGGATCGCACCATTGACGTCCTCGCCGTGGCCATCCAGACGAGGCTGAGCGTCTACGACCTGGAGCACTTGGAGCTGGCCTACGCGCCCCAATACGGCTCGGCCAAGGACGCGGTGAACGTGGCCGGGTACGTGGCCGCCAACCGCCTGCGAGGCGATTCCGTTCTGGTGGAATGGAGCGACATCGCCCACTTGGATCCGCAACGTTACGGCATCCTGGACGTGCGCACCCAGGCCGAGTGGGAGGCAGGACACATTCCCGGCGCGGTGCACATCCCTAACACCGAGCTGCGCCGGCGGCTGAGCGAGCTTTCCAAGGACAAGGAGTGGGTCGTCTATTGCGCTGTGGGCCGCCGAGCTTACGTCATGGAACGCATGTTGCGCCAGCACGGCTATCGCGTGGCCAACCTCACGGGTGGTTGGACGACCTATAAGCTGGCCACGGAGCCACAGAGCAACCTCATGGATGTTGAGAGGTGTAAGACCGAGGTGAGTATGGGGCCTCACGCGCTTGTTTCCTTGACGGCAGGTGATTCCCAAGATAAGATGGACCTTAAGGATTGACATCCGAGCCTCTTTCAAAGGAGCGCAGATGGCCAAAGTCATCCAGATCCCCGAAGGCCCCTTTCAGCCGACCTGGGAATCTCTGGAAAACTATCGCGTGCCGCAATGGTATCTTGACGCCAAGTTCGGCATCTTTATCCATTGGGGCGTCTACTCCGTGCCCGCCTTCGGCAACGAGTGGTACCCGCGGAATATGTATCGCAGGGGTTCGGCTGAATTTCAACATCACCTGGCTACTTACGGCCCGCAGAAGGAGTTCGGCTACAAGGATTTCATCCCCCTCTTTAGGGCGGAGAAGTTCGACCCTGATCACTGGGCCGGCCTCTTCCGCAAGGCGGGAGCCAAGTTCGTCGTCCCCGTAGCCGAGCACCACGACGGCTTCGCGATGTATGATTGTAGCTATTCGGAGTGGAACGCGGTTCGGATGGGCCCTCAACTGGATATCATCGGTGAACTGGCCGAGGCAGTGCGTCGGCAGTGGCTCGTCTTCGGCCTCTCTAGCCATCGCGCCGAACACTGGTGGTTCTTTGATGTCGGGATGGAGTTTGAGTCGGACGTGCAGGATCCCCAGAACGCCGGCCTTTATGGCCCCGCACAACCGCGCACCACACAGCCCCACGAACTTTTCCTAGAGGATTGGCTGGCGCGCACCTGCGAGCTGGTGGATAAATATCAGCCCCAACTGGTGTGGTTTGATTGGTGGATTGAGACGCCGGCTTTTGAGCCTTACTTGCGCCAATTTGCCGCCTACTATTACAACCGGGGGGCACAATGGAACCGGGGCGTAGTCATCAACTACAAGAACCGCACCTTCCCCGAACGTGCTGCCGTCTATGATATAGAGCGCGGACAACTGAGCGACATTTGCCCGCTCTTCTGGCAGACCGATACCTCTATCTCCAAGAACTCTTGGGGTTACGTCAAGGAGCAGGATTACAAGACACCCACTGCCCTTATCGGGGACCTGGTAGATATCGTCAGCAAAAACGGCGCGCTGCTTTTAAACATCGGCCCGCGCCCTGATGGCACCATTCCCGAGCCGGAGCAAGAGATACTCCTGGAGATCGGTAAATGGCTGGCGCTCAACGGCGAGGCCATCTACGGCACGCGGCCCTGGCGGGTCTTTGGCGAGGGGCCTACCCAAGTGGAGAGCGGCTCGTTCACGGATACCAAACGTCCGGCATTCACGGCTCAGGACATCCGCTTCACCACCAAGGGCGAGGCCCTTTATGCCATTCTCCTTGGTTGGCCCACAGGTGACGAGGTGAACATTCAATCGTTAGGCTCCAACCTCAAGCTCTACCCTGGCGAGATCGGCACAGTAGAGATGCTGGGGGTAAAAGAGCCACTGCGCTGGTCGCGCGGAGTGCAAGGGCTACGGGTGCAATTGCCCCCAGAGAAGCCTTGTGAGCACGCGTTTGTACTCAAGATCATGCCGAGGCGGTAATCCGTTTGCCGTGGGCGGCGATCCTGCGCTATACCCCTGCCGGGACAGGGGGCCTGGGATAGAGCGTCTCCAGCTTCTCTAAGATCTCCGGCGGGATCTGTACCTCCAGCGCGCGGAGGTTATCTTCCAATTGCTCTACCGTGCGCACCCCTAGGATGACGCTGGTCACCGCCTGGTGGCGCAAGGCCCAGGCGATGGCTAAGCGCGCTGCCGTCGTGCCCAGGTCTCGGGCGATGCGTGCCAGCTCTTGGCCTTTACGCTTGTTCTCCTCGGTCCAATAGAGCTTCATGATCACCTGGTTTTGTTCAGGGTCGGCGGCACGGCTCTGTTCCGGCGGGGGTTCCCCCGGAAGGTATTTGCCCGTCAGCATGCCATGGGCCAAGGGTGAGAAGACGACGTTGCCGATCCCCTGGGCCTGGGTCACGGGGAAGACCTCTTGCTCGGGGTAGCGCCATAGGAGGCTATAACGCGGCTCGTTAACCGCGATGGGCCTGGCTCCCAGTTGACGGGCGATGTATTGCGCCTCCACCATCATCCAGGCCGGCCATTCGGAAACGCCCCAGTAGATAATCTTGCCCTGGCGCGCGAGGTCTTCCATAGCGCGGATGGTCTCCTCCAGAGGCGTGGTCGGGTCGGGCCGATGGCACATGTAGAGGTCGATGTAGTCCATCCCCAGCCGCCGCAGCGAGGCCTCGCATTGCTCGCGGATGTGCTTGGCCGAGAGGCCACGATCGTTCGGCCCCTCGCCCATCGGCGCCCAAACCTTGGTGAGGACAAAGAGCGAGGAACGCGGGTAATCGCGCAGACAGCGCCCCAAGACCTCTTCCGCTCGCCCGCGATTATAGGCATTCGCCGTATCAAAGAAGTTGATCCCATGCTCAATGGCCAAGCGCACGATCTCCCGCGAGGTTGGTTCATCGGTCTTGAAGCCTATGGTAAGATAGGAGCCGATCCCCAGGACGCTCAGGCGCACACCCCATTTACCCAGTTGACGATAGAGCATCTCGCCCTCCTTCCGTTTGCTGATGGGGATTCTAGCAATATCCAGTTTGCTTTTCAAGGACGACCGGGGCACTCATTCTGTGTGTTACGTAGCTGAGGGCATAGGCACGGCATACCGGTTCTTTGGCGAGACGCAGGGTTCGCCGCCGAGCAAGCAGAAGACGCCATAAATTTCATCTGTCCCGCCTTGTTTTTCTCTGCGAAATCTATGGTTGATTCAAGCCCCTGGTCGTTGAAAGGCCCTTCTTGTAGATAGGCCCATAGATCTCGGCATCAAAGGGCACACACCCCGTGCAGCCATCGTCGCGCATGATCTGTGTGCAGCGGCTGCAGGTGATGCAAGTTCGGCGCGGATCCATCTCCCCCTTGATGAGCAGGTCACGGGCAAAGTCGGGATAAGCGAAGGCCTCGCGGCCCACACCCACCAAGTCGGCCCAGCCCCGGCGGATGACCGCTGCCGCCACACATCCCAAGTAGTGGCGCAGCCAGGAATACCCTGTGCCCACCACTACGAGGTCAGGGTAGGTCTGTTTCACCTGGCGGGCCAGATGGATCAGCCGCGCTACCCCTTGTAGGGGATGCTCATCAGGGGTGTAGCCGCCGAGGACGTTGGCATCAAATGGGCGGTTGATGTGGGGGGTAAAGTAAGGGTTCCCCGCGGTGACGTTGATCGCCGCCACGCCCGCCTCTTGAAGCAGGCCGACGAGTCGCAAGGGCTCGCTCAAATCGGGGCGGGAGGGATCCTCGCGGCTCACTCCCCAGCCCCAAGGGTAGGGGTGTCCGTCGTAAACGTTCAGGCGAATCGTGATCGCTAGGCCGGGCAGTTCCTCACGGATACGCCGCACTACACGGAGGAGCAATCGCGTGCGGTTCTCAAAAGAGCCCCCATAGCGCCCTAGGCGGGTATGAGCAGCCAACAGCTCGGAGATCAGGTAGCGGTGGCAACTCTTGATGTCCACGCCGTCAAAGCCACATTCGTAGGCCAAGCGCGCTGCCTGGACGTAGCGTCCCTGTAAGCGATCCAGCTCCTCATCGCTGATGAGGGGGTAATCCGCCGGAAGCCCCTGGGCTTGGTCCAAAAGGCCGTCGTGGTGGGCCAGGATGGGCTTGGGGCGATCCGAGGGGCGGCTGTAGCGCCCGGAATGGGTCAATTGGAGCACCGTGAAAGGCTCGTAGCCTGGGCCATTGGCCTCACGGCCGGCCGCGAGGGCCTTCTCGCGCAAGGCCGCGAACTCGGAGGCGTTTTCGGGCACCAAGAGCAACTGCCGAGGATTGCCGCGCCCCTCATGGACGATGGCCGTGGCTTCAAACCAGAGCAACCCTGCACCACCGCGGGCGAAACGCACGTAGCGACGCAGAGTCAGCTCGCTTGGCTTGCCCTCTGGGGTGCCATCACATCCTTCCATAGGATGGATGGCCAGGGCGTTAGGCGTTTCCTTGGAGCCGATTCGCACCCGCCAGGCCAGGGGACTTATGTCCGTCTCTACGGGCAGGGCGAGATCCAGCTCCGCGATCTTTTCCAGAAGCGCCGATAGTGTTTTGAAGCGAAAGCGTTCGTGCGGCATAAACGACGTCCTTTTTTGGTTGGGTAACCATAGCACAGGACGAGCGATGCGTCAAACGGTAAGGGTAACGTGAGACGATGGACGCCGATGTGCTCTGAGTCTTATTTGACTTACGCGCGTTACTGGATAGAATAACTTTGAATTAGCTAGGGAAGGAGTGGATACTATGCCATTCGGGAAGATTGGTCCCCTTGAGTTGGCCTTGATCTTGCTCATCGTCATCGCCATCTTCGGAGCTGGCAAGCTGGCCAGCCTAGGTGGGGCCTTGGGCAAGGGCGTCAGGGAATTCCGTCAGGCGGTGAAAGAGGAGCCAGAGGAGAAGAAGGACGAGAAGGCCGAGGCCGCTAAAGATGCTCCTGAGGACAAAGCCTCCAAGAAAGAATAGGATGGCTGGGGTGCTTTTTTACGGCCCGTAGGGCTGACCTTCCGTAGAAGTTGACTTACGGGGGAGGGACGTATGGGAAATATTGGGCCTACGGAGCTCATTCTTATCCTGGTGATTATCCTCATCATCTTCGGCGCGGGCAAGCTGCCAGAGATCGGTGGGGCATTGGGCAAGGGCATCAAGGAGTTCAAGGCTGCCACGAAAGAGCTTGAGGAAGCCAAGAAAGACATTGAATCCACCGACCCGCTAAAGGACAAGGGGGAAGGGGCTCCGAAGCAGTCGTGAGGGCCAAGGGGCCCTGGTCTTTTGGGAAAGTTCCCGGCAGAACGAGGCAAATGGCCGTTCTGCCGGGCTTGTTTTTGTATCGCGCTTGTGGCATACTAAACCAAAGCCCTATGGAGGAAAGGTTCATGTTTGTGCTCAGCGGCTTTGCGGACGAGATCTCTCCTGAGCTCCACGTGCAGCTTGACGTGCTGAACAGGCTGGGTATCAACTACCTGGAGTTGCGCGGGGTTTGGGGCAAGAACGTGCTCGCCCTCAGCGATGAGGAGGTGCGGACGATCAAGGGAGAGCTGGATCGGCGCGGGATCAAGGTCTCGGCCATCGGCTCGCCCATCGGCAAGATCCGAATTGACGATCCCTTTGAGCCCCATTTGCAGGCTTTTCAGCGTGCCCTGGAGCTGGCCGAGCGCTTGCAGTGCCGCTACATCCGCCTCTTTTCCTTTTTCGTGCCCGAGGGCCGGGCCGATGCCTATCGTCCCCAGGTGATGGAGCGCTTGGGCGCCCTTGTGCGGGCGGCCGAGGGACACCCCGTTACCCTGCTTCATGAGAACGAGCGGCATATCTATGGGGATATCCCCCGTCGTTGCCTTGACATCCACCAGACCTTTCCTCAGGTGCGCATGACTTTTGACCCGGCCAACTTCATCTTGTGTGGGGTGCGCCCGTTCAGCGAGGGATATGAGCTGCTCAAGGACTATATTGAGTATGTGCATGTCAAGGACGGCCTCATGGCCGAAGGGCGCGTCGTCCCGGCGGGGCAAGGGGATGGCCAATGGCGCGAACTATTGGGCGCCCTGAAAGCCCGGGGGTTTGACGGTTTCCTTTCCTTGGAGCCGCACCTCGCCAGTGCCGGAGCGTTCAGCGGCTTCAGCGGGCCGGAGCTGTTTGAGGTCGCAGCAAAAGCCCTACGTGCCCTTTTGGCCGAGTTAGAGGAGTGAGCCTCTTTCCCGCTGAGGCATGAAGGCGCCAAGGGATGATCGGTAGGATCGCGCATCTTCGTTCTTTAGGGTCTCTGGTAAGGAGGATGAGATGGCTTCGTCCGCTCCAATTAGCAAGGTGGTTGTGCCCGTTGCTGGATTGGGGACGCGCCTGCTGCCGGCGACCAAGTCGCAGCCCAAGGAGATGCTCCCCGTGGGCCGCCGGCCGGTGGTGCAGTATGTAGTGGAGGAACTCCAGGCGGCCGGATTGGAGCAGATCCTCTTCGTTACTGGCCGTAAGAAGAGCGCCATTGAGGACCATTTTGACCCCGACCCTGAGCTGGTGCAAGCTCTCTCTTCCGGCGGCGGGTATGCCCTTTTGGAGGAACTCAAATTCACCGAGACGAGCACGCGCTTTTTCTACACCCGCCAGAGCGTGCCCCGAGGCCTGGCCGATGCCGTGAATCACGCCCGCGAGTTCGTCGGGGATGAACATTTCGTGGTCGCCTTAGGCGATTCCATCATCAAGAGCAAGGATGGCTCCAGTTTCTTGCGCGAGATGATCGCTGCCCATCTGCGTTCTGGGGCGGCCTGCACCGTCGCCCTAGAGGAGGTGGAGCCGAGTGAGGTATTCCGCTACGGCGTCGTCAAGCCCAGGGCGGGGGCCGACCTAATGGCAGACTTTGAGGTTGAAGACCTAATAGAAAAGCCCCGCCCCGAGGAGGCTCCTTCCAATCTGGCCATTGCGGCGCGTTATGTCTTCAGCCCGGCGATCTTTGAGGCTATCCGCCGCACGGCCCCCGATCGTAACGGCGAGCTGCAACTGACCGATTCCATCCGCCTGCTCTTGCAGCTCGGCTACCCCGTACGCGCCATGTGCCTCCGGCCGGGCGAGCGCCGCTACGACATCGGCAACTTTGAGAGCTATTTCAAGGCTTTCATTGACTTTGCCCTGGCCGATGAAAAGTACGGCTATTTGGTTCGCCAGTACCTGAAGCGCAAGGTGCGAGAGTTCTAAGGCTATGAAGGTCATCCGTTGTTCAGCACCGGGTCGTTGTGGGATCATCGGTAACCCCACCGATATGTACGGGGGCAGCGTCATCTCTTGTTCTATAGAGCATCGGGCACACGTGGTCATCGCCCCCGCCGAGAGGCTGGAGATCTCTACGAATGAGCAAAAGACGGTCATTGAGAGCCCCGAGGATCTCTTGCTTCGGGGCGATCTCTTTGACGTGGCTCGCGCCGTGTTGGATTATCTTCACGATGACTCCCTGCGCTGTTCTATCTCCTATTGGAGCGATATTCCCATCAAAGCCGGTGTAGCCGGGTCCACCGCCCTGATGGTGGCTATCCTGTATGGCCTGCTTTGCTACAAAGGGGTGAGCTGCAATCGCTATTATCTTGCCGAGTTGGCCCGCTACATTGAGTTGAACCATCTGCGCGTTGTGTGCGGCTATCAGGATGCCTACATGACCACCTTCGGCGGCCTGAATTACATGGATTTCCGCGATAAGCAGTTCTACCGCCAGGCGGAAGAGGAGTTGTATGCCACCATCGAGCCGCTGGACCAGTACGTTACCGAGCTGCCCTTCGTGTTGGCCCACACCGGCGTAACCCATTCCTCCGATGCGGTGCATAAGCCGCTGCGCGAGCGCTGGCTGGAGGGCGATCCCCTGGTGCGCAAGGGCTACGAAGAGATCGGCCGCCTGGCGCGGGAGGGCAAAAAGGCCCTTCTATCCAAGGATTGGAAGCGCCTGGGCAAGCTCATGAATTGGAACCACGCCATTCAGCGCGACCTAGGCGGCTCGGGCGAGGCCAACGAGCGCCTGATCGCCGTGGCCCTGGAGCACGGTGCGCTGGGGGCCAAGTTGGCCGGGGCCGGGGATGGGGGCACGATCATCGCCCTGAACCCCCACCCCGAGGAGATGATCGCCGCCCTGCGCGCGGCGGGCAGCGAACTGATCTTTTACCCCCGCCCCTGCCGCGGCGTGAGCCTAGACCCGGAAGAATGAGCTGGGGGGCGGCTACCCTCCAGTTTCAGCGGTAGCCGCGCCGTCCTGGCGCATAAGCGGCCTTTCGCGGCAAGATGCCGCGCCTACAAGCATCGCCTCATTTTTTTGCTTCCCCTCTTACCTGCCCTCTATAGCCACGACAAACCTCCCCGCGACCAAAACACGCGGACGCGGCTGCAGGCCGCACCTGTAGCCCCTGCCCCCGATTTTACGCAGTCCTTACGAGCTCCCTTGGGCGCATTAACCGAACCTTTACGGGCCAGCGCGCGATCCATGATATGATGCCAGTAGGTTAGCGTGAGAGTGCAGGGTCTCGTTTAGAGCAAGAGGACGGTTTTTCATTTCGGGCAAGGGATAAAGGGTGGAACGCGAGGAGGGAAAATGGTCAATCTTCGAGTCCGTCGCCTTCTGAGGCGCGAGGAGGGGCAAGACCTGGCGGAGTACGCCTTGCTCTTCGCCCTTATCGCCTTGGTCGCCGTTGGTGCGGTGACGTTGTTGGGCAATGATGTCATGACTGCTTTCAACAACCTCGCCGCCGCAATGGGGCTCTGATCGGGTGTTCACGAGGTTGGGTGATAGGTTTGGAGGCCTATCCGGAGCGAGACCAACCTTGTTTGCATGGGAAGGGATTGCGGATTCTAG
>Ga0315298_1008635_pt1 | contig 12909 bp, 9 predicted proteins | sample WHS_1_MG_FD_203077 | JGI IMG/M metagenome (GOLD analysis project Ga0315298, IMG submission 203077) | Extremophilic microbial mat communities from Washburn Hot Springs, YNP, Wyoming, USA - WHS_1_MG | ecosystem: Environmental > Aquatic > Thermal springs > Hot (42-90C) | place: USA: Wyoming...
CCAGAGGCGATCGGCGCTGCGGTGTGCGGCTTTGCTGACGAGCATGCGGCGGTCGCGGCGGTGATCGAGATCATGCAGACCGGCATCCCTGTCGCCCGCATCGAATTCGCCGACACGGCGCAGATGGAAGCCTCGATTGCCTATTCGAAGCTTGATCACCTGACTGCCGGCCCGACGCTGATGTTCGAGTTCCACGGCAGCGCGCAAGGCGTCGCCGAGCAGGGAGCGATGGCCGAGGAGATCGCGAGGGCGCATGGCGGCAGCGGCTTCGCCTTCGCGACCGAGACCGAGGCGCGCAACCGCCTCTGGCGGGCCCGGCACGATGCCTACTGGGCCGCCCGCGCGGCGTATCCCGGCATGGGCGCGTTTGCTACCGACACGATCGTGCCGATCTCGCGGCTTGCGGAGGCGGTCTCGCTGGCACGCGAGGCGGTCACCCGTTCCGGCCTTGAAGCCTGCATCGTCGGCCATGTCGGCGACGGCAATTTTCACGTGTTGATCCTCTACCCCGAAGGAGAGGAAGGGCGGGCAAAGGCATGGGAACTCGACCGCGAGATTGTTGCCCAGGCACTTGCGCTCGGTGGGGCAGCGAGCGGCGAGCATGGGGTCGGGCTCGGCAAGAGGGAGTTTCTTCCCCGCGAGCATGGGGCCGCAGCACTCGGCGTCATGCGCGCGATCAAGCAAGCCCTTGATCCGCGCGGTATTCTTAATCCTGGAAAGATGTTTCTCGACTGAAAGACGGCCTGGCCAAACGGGCCCGGCCGTCTTTCACGCGCCACTCAGTTGGCGTTGGCAGGTGAAGCCGGCGCCGCTGCGGCTCCAGCGGGCGACGAACCGCTGGCGGCCGCGACGGGTTGGGCGGCGATGCCAATATCGGTGACGCCCGCCTTCCGTGCGGCATCCATCACCGTGACGAAATGCTGGAAGGCAACCCTCTTCGACGCGGCGATGGTCACCTCGGTCTTGGCCGGATCGCCATCGCCCCGGAACAGGGCGGTGAGTTGAGCCGGAGTCAGCACCTGCGTCTTCACCTTGATGCTGCCGTCGTCGAGAATGTTGACGGTGAATTTCGGGTGCTTGAGGTGCTGGGTCTGTGTCGAGTTCGGCAGCTGCATCGGGATTCCGGCATCGGGGATCATCTGCAGCGTGACGATGATGAAGAATACCAGCAGGAAGAGCATCACGTCGATCATCGGAATGATCTCGACGCGCGCCTTCCGGGCCTCGAAATAGCGCATGTTCATTGCGTCAGGCCGCCACCACTGCGCGGACCGCGAGTTCGCCGCCGACATGGGGCACGACTGGCGCGCCGTCGGTACGATTCAGCACCATGGTGCGGATCGTCTCAAGCTGGTGAATGATCAGCCGGACCTGGTTCTGCAGCATGTTGAAGGTCGCGAGGCCGATCATGGCGATAAAGATGCCGCACGCCGTTGCAACCAGTGCATCGGCGACGCCGCCGGTCACCTCTGCCGGCGCGTGGCCGGGCGTGGCGAGGATCGAGAAGGCGTGGAACATCCCGATGATCGTGCCGAACAGGCCGAGCAGCGGGGCGAGGGTGACGATCGTATCCAGCACCCACATCCGGCGGTCGAGCCGGGGCGCAACCAGCATGATCGCCTCATCCATGCGGCTGTTCATGCCGGCGTGGTCGGCGTCATTCATATGATTCAGGGCGGTGTCGAGCAGCAGCCCTTCGGGCATGCGGCCGGCAAAATCGCGCAGCGCTGCAAGATCCTGCTCGTTCACCCGGCCCATGGCCGCCATCCGCCTGACGATCGAACCGCCCCGCAGGATCGCCCGGCGGAGATACCACATCCGGTCGATGATCACCGCTACTGCGATGACGAAAAGACCAGCGAGCACATAAAGCACACCGTCCGAATAATTTGCGAGATGAATGATGTAGCCAAAGGTCATGCCCAATCTCCGAGGTTACGCCCAAGACAGGACCCGGCCAGTTCCGGCTCAGGAGCCGTACTGGTCGGATCGGCTTGCCCGACAAACGACGCACATGGCGGTTCCGCCGCGCGGATGCCACACTGCCGCTCAGCCTTTAACCGAGCTGGCTGCTGCGTAGTGTGAAGCCTACGTGACAGTCATCGTTCCGCGCCTTGATGGCGCGCCCTTGTGCCGGCCCATGCACGGCACGACATCTGGCGTTCCGAAAGCAGGGAGCACTTCCGATGGACTACCGTCAGCTCGGCCGATCCGGCCTGAAGATTTCAACGCTGACGCTCGGCACCATGACGATGGGCGGGCGCGGCGTGTTCGAGAAGGTTGGCAATGTCGGGCGTGCCGAGGCGCGTCGGCAGATCGACATGTGCGTCGATGCCGGCGTGAACCTTCTTGATACGGCCGACATCTATTCCACGGGCGGTTCCGAGGAGATCATCGGCGAGGCTCTGGGCGGTCAGCGGCCTCAGGGACTGCTGATCGCGACCAAGGTAAGGTTTCCGATGGGGAAGGGGCCGAACGACCGCGGTCTGTCGCGCCATCACATCATCACCGCCTGCGAGGCCAGCCTGAAGCGGTTGCGCACTGACGTGATCGACCTGTACCAGGTGCACGAATGGGACGGGATCACACCGCTCGACGAGACGATGCAGGCGCTCGACACACTGATTCGTGACGGCAAGGTGCGCTACATCGGCTGCTCCAACTACTCGGCATGGCATGTGATGAAGGCGCTGGCCATCGCCGAGTCGGCGCATCGCGAACGCTTCGTGTGCCAGCAGATCCATTACACGCTGGAGGCGCGGGAGGCAGAGAACGAGCTGATCCCGCTCGCCATCGATCAGGGGCTCGGCGTGCTCGTCTGGAGTCCGCTCGCCGGCGGCCTGCTCTCCGGCAAGCACCGTCGCAACCAGGAAACGCCGGCAGGTACCCGCCAGCTCGCCGGTTGGAGTGAGCCGCCGATCCATGACGAGAGCCGCCTCTGGAACATCGTCGAGGCTCTCATTGAAGTGGCAGGCGCGCACGGCGTTTCTGCGGCGCAGGTCGCCCTTGCCTGGCTGCTCGGTCGGCCCGCGGTCACCTCGCTGGTGATCGGCGCGCGCAACGAGCAACAATTGGCGGACAATCTCCGCGCCGCAACGCTCGTGCTGACCAAGGAGGAGCGATCGATGCTCGATGCGGTCAGCCAGCGTCCGTTGCAATATCCCTACTGGCATCAGGCGCAGACCGCGAGGGATCGTCTCGGCCCGGCCGATCTCGCCTTGCTGGGACCGCATCTCTGAGCGACGTGTGAGCCGCCCGCCAGCCGTAGAAACCTCAATTCCTGCCCGGCTCGACCGCCTGGCCTGGGGGCGGTTTCACTGGCTGGTTGTTGTGGCCCTTGGCGTCACCTGGATACTCGACGGGCTGGAAGTCACGCTGGTGGGCTCGCTATCCGGCGCAATCGCGAAATCGCCGGACATGCAATTGTCCAGCGCCGCTGTCGGTGGCCTGGGCAGCTCTTATGTCGCCGGTGCGGTGCTCGGTGCCCTGCTGTTTGGCTGGTTGACGGACCGGTTGGGGCGCAAGCGTCTCTTCACGGTGACACTGATCGTCTATCTCGCCGGCACGATCGCTTCCGGCCTTGCCTGGAACTATACCGCGCTGCTTGCCTTCCGCTTCGTGACCGGGATGGGCATCGGCGGCGAATACGCGGCGATCAACGCCACCATCCAGGAACTGGTGCCGGCCCGGTTTCGCGGCTTCACCGATCTCGTGATCAATGGCAGTTACTGGATTGGTGCGGCGTTGGGGGCCGCGGGCGCGCTCGCCGCGCTCGACCCGCAACTGGTGCCACCGGCCTATGGCTGGCGTCTTGCCTTCATTCTCGGAGGCTTCCTGGCTGCGACCGCACTGGCCCTGCGACGCCATATTCCTGAAAGTCCGCGCTGGCTGATGACCCATGGGCGCCCCTCGGAGGCGGAACAGATCGTCGCTGGCATCGAGTTCCGGTGCGGCCCGGTCATGCCGACGGAGTCCCTGCCGACCATCCGCCTGCGTACCGATGTCAGCAGCTGGTTCGGCATCGGGCTGCGAGCCCTGCTCGGGCGCTATCGTCGACGCGCCGTGCTCGGTGTGTGCCTGATGACTGCGCAGGCTTTCTGCTACAACGCGATCTTCTTCACATATGCCATTGTTCTTACGAAATTCTATGGCGTGCCGGGTGATCGGGTGGGGATGTTCATCCTGCCCTTCGCACTGGGCAATTTCGCGGGGCCGCTGATACTCGGCCGCCTCTTCGATACGGTCGGTCGCCGCACGATGATCACCGCGACCTATGCCACCGCCGGGCTGCTGATGATCGCCACCGGGCTGCTTTTCGTTGGTGCCGATCTTTCCGCGACGGGGCAGACCGCGGCCTGGACGATGATCTTCTTCTTTGCCTCGGCCGCAGCGAGTTCGGCCTATCTGACCGTGAGCGAATGTTTCCCGCTGGAAATCCGGGCGGTCGCCATCGCGCTGTTCTACGCGTTTGGCACCGCTCTGGGCGGTATTGCAGGTCCTCTCCTGTTCGGGATGCTGATAGGCAGTGGCGAGCGGATCAACCTGTTCTACGGGGATCTTCTGGGCGGCCTCCTGATGCTGGGGGCCGCCGCAGTGGAGGCGGCGATCGGCGTCGAGGCAGCGCGCCGCCCGCTCGAGTCGGTGGCGCGTCCGCTGTCGGAAGTCGATTAACTCAAGCCTGGGCGGGTGCGATCGGGCGCGGACGACCTTCGCTGTCGATCGCGACAAAGGTGAACACCGCCTTCGTCACCCGCCGCTCGCTCGCCGAATCGCGCGCCCGGCGCCAGGCCTCGACATTCACCTGGATCGAAGTCCGGCCAACCTTCAGAAGCTCGGCATAGACACTGACCTCGTCGCCAATCTTGACCGGACGGATGAAACTCATCGCATCCACCGCCACGGTCGCGATTCGCCCATGGGCGATCCGGCCCGCCAGATTCGACCCGCCAAGGTCCATCTGCGACATCAGCCAGCCGCCGAAAATGTCGCCATTCGCATTGGCGTCGGCCGGCATGGCGATAGCGCGCATCATTGGCGGCGTCGCTGGTGGCGACTCCGGATCGTCCGCCACGGCCATCAGATGTTCTTGTCCAGCCAGGCTTTGAGCACGCTCTTCGGCGCGGCGCCGACATGCTGCGCCGCCGGCTTGCCGTCCTTGAACAGGATCAGTGTCGGGATGCCGCGGACGCCGTACTGCGTCGGTGTCATCGGGTTTTCGTCGATATTCACCTTGGCGATCGTGACGCGCCCGGCATATTCGCTACCGAGTTCCTCGAGCGAGGGGCCGATAATCTTGCAGGGGCCACACCATTCCGCCCAGAAATCGACCAGCACCGGCTCCTTCGAGTCGAGAACTGAAGCTGAAAACTCCGCGTCAGATACGGCTTTTGTTGCTGCACCCATGATCCTGCTCCTTAAACGAGATGTTGATGGGGAGAATGGCGTCTCGCCCGGCGACGATCAAGCGGATGGCTGGTCCGGCTTGGGCGCATGTCGCGCGAGCCTTGCCGCGGGCACCGGCATGACATGGCCCCGCGCGGTCCAGACCAGCACCGCGTCGATCCGGCGGCCTGGATAGATCTCGGCAAGCACGGCGGCATAGGCAGCAAGCTGCGCCGCATAGGCTTCGGGAATTTCGGCCGGATCTGCTGGCGGCTGGCGATCGGTCTTGTAGTCGGCAATGAGCACCCGGTCGGGTAAAACCGCGAGCCGGTCGATCAATCCGCCGATCTCAACACCGCCGACGATGCCGGCGATCGGTGCCTCCGCGCGTGAGGCGGGGCCGAATAGCGCTGTCAGGTCCGGGTGATCGAGCACGCCAAAGACCGTGTCGATCACATCCGTCTGCTCCACATCGCCAAGCCGGTGACCGGGTTGCGCCAGATAACGGCGCGCGGCCTCCCGCCGGTCGTCCGGCGGGAGCTCCGGCAGGTGCTGCAGCAGCGCGTGGATCAGCCGCCCGCGCGCCATGGCGGCTTCCCGGCCCGTGCCACGGCCAGCGAGCGGCGAGGCGGCGGCCAGACCGGTGCTTTCCCCCTCGGCGCTCCTGCTGGGTACCAGCCGGTCGATGCGCTGTTTTGGTTCGGGCGGCGGTGCTGCGCGCCAGCCGGTTTCCGGACCGATCCATCCGGGCAGCGGCGCCGCAGTCGCCGTGCTGATTGCCGCAAGCCGGTCCGGCGGTGCGGATTGCGGTGCGGCATAATACAGAATCGTGCCGTCGAGCGGCGGTTCGGCCTCGATTTCGGCAACTCCATCGAGCCGTTCGAAACCGGCGCGCACGCTTTCATACCAGCAGGTCTCGGGGAGGCGGGATTTCGTCGCAGCACCGCAAACGATCAGATGGTCTTCCGCCCGGGTCAGCGCAACATAGAGAAGCCGATTGTATTCCTCGAAGCCGCGGTCGGATGCACTGGCGAGAGCCTGGCGCACGGCGGCGCTGCGCATGTCGGCTCGCGGGCAAAAAATGGGAACCTCGCCGCCGCCTTGCGGTGCGTCGATCCAGTAAAGGAGATCGCGCGCTTCCTTCCCCCGCTGACCGGTGGTGTCAGGCAGGATCACCAGCGGCGCCTGCAATCCCTTCGCGCCATGCACGGTCATCAGCCGCACGGAATCGCCCGCGGCTTCCGCCTCCCGTTTCACCTCGGCTGCGGCGGCGTCGAGCGCGGCGAGGAAACCCTGCAGGCTCGGCGCTTCGTGCGTGCCATAGTCGAGGGCGGTGGCGAGCAACTCATCGAGAGGTTCCGCCGCCTCGGGACCAAGCCGGGCGAGCAGCCGCGCCCGCCCGCCCATCGGCCCCAGCACCTCGGCAAAGAAGCGGTAGGGGGTGACGAAATCCGCCCGCGCCTGCGCTTCGGCAATCAGGTCGCGAGCCGCCGCAAAGGCCACGTGTTCGTCGGCGCGGGTGAATAACGCGTCGCGCAGCGTGCCTTTGCGGTCGAGGGCGAGATTCATCAATTCCTCGTCGGAAAGCCCGCCGAGGGGACTGGCCAGCACGGTGGCGAGTTCGACGTCGTCTTCCGGCAGCAGCACCGCGCGGGCGAGGGCGATCAGGTCGGCCACGGCGCGGGTTTCGGTCAGCACCATGCGGTCGAGCCCCGCGACCTTGACCCCCGCCTCCTTCAGCGCGCGGGTGAGCGCGACGCCGAATTCGTTCCGCTGCCTGACCAGGATCAGGATATCGCCGGGAGCGAGCATCCGGCCTCGAGACTCGAGACGCATCGTGCCGACATTTGCGGCAATCCAGCCCGCGACCGACCTGGCCAGTCGTCGCCTGGCCGAGGCCTGTTCGGCGTAGGTCTCGGCCGGTGCCCAGGCAGCGAGTTCGGGGTCGGGATCCGCCGGCACCAGCGGCCAGAGCGTGACCGAGCCGGCTTGTCCGGCGCGGCTCGCGCCATGCGCCAGCTCCTCGTCCGGCATGACCACACCGCTGCGTGCCGGCCCGCGTTCGAATACCTTGTCCACCAGAGAGAGAATGGGCGCCGTAGAGCGGAATGATGTCGCAAGGCTGCCTTCGTGCCAGCGCGCGCCGGCGGCCGAGACGCGCGCTCCGATCCCCGCCCGCCAGGCGTCGAAACTCGCGAGATCGGCGCCCTGAAAGGAATAGATCGACTGCTTCCGGTCACCCACCGCGAAGACGGTGCGTGCGGTGCCGTCCCGCGCACCGGTGCCGGCGAAGAATTCCGCGACGATCGCGTCGATCACTTCCCATTGCGCCGGTGCGATGTCCTGCACCTCGTCAAGCAGAATGTGGTCGATTCCGCCGTCGAGCTTGTAGAGCACCCAGGCGGCACCGGGGTCGACAAGCAGTTGCGCGGCGCGGGCGATCAGGTCTGCATAGTCGAACCGCGCACTACCCTGCTTCGCGCTCTGCTCGGCGGCTTGGATCGGCAACACGAGCTGGGCGAGCGCCGCCGAAAGATCGGCAAGACGGCGCGCCGCGAGCCGGTCTTTCGCGCGCAACAATCGCCCCTGTTCCGCCTCGATCGTGGCCTTGAGTGTGGGCTCCTCGGCGTCGAGCCCCTTGCTCACCAGCGAAGACATCGCGCGTGGGTCGCCCTTGCCGGTGAAGAAGCCGCTGATCCAGATGTCCTGGCAGGCGAGGCGCGCCTCTGTTTCGAGCTTCAGCCAGCTGAGCAGTTCGCCCGCCTTTTCACACGCCTTCGTCGAGCTCCGATCCTTGATGATGGAAAGAGCGCCACGGATCTCGCGATCGTCGAATTCGACGATCGCGCGGCGGATCGTTTCCTCGTCGTCATCCGGAGCATCGAGGGCCGCTGCCTGCATCGCCGCGATGATGCCGGCATCTGGGTGGCGGCTCACGAGTCGGGCAAGGCGGGCCTGCGCATCGGTCAGCATCCGGTCGGTCAGTCCGGCGAAATCGGTTTCCGAAATCTGCCCCGCGAGCAGACGCAGCGCGGCTTCGGCGGCGCGGCTGTCATCGCCGAGCACGGCCTCGCGCGCGCCGCGGCGGCGGACTGCGGCTTCGGCCTCATCGGCGACGGCGAAATGTGGCGAGATCTGCGCTTCCAGTGGAAAGCGGCGCAGCAGCGACTGGCAGAAGGCGTGAACCGTGTCGATCCGCAGGCCGCCCGGCAGGTCGAGCACCTGGCCGAACAGCATCCTTGCTCGATGCCTCGTCCCGGTATCCGCCGGCATGTCCAGCGCCGCGAGATCGGCATCGAGAGTTTCGTCCGTGGCGATCGCCCAGTCACCGAGCCGCCGGCGGAGGCGGATCGCCATCTCGGCGGCGGCGGCGCGGGTGAAGGTGAGGCAGAGAATGCGGCCCGGCGTGGCGCCGGAGAGCATCAGCCGCAGCAGCCGGTCGGTCAGCAGTTTGGTCTTGCCCGAGCCGGCCGAAGCGCCGACGAAGGCCGAGATGGAAGGGTCGGAGGCCGCGCGTTGCGCCGCCTCGGCTGCTGCGATCGCGCCGCTCATGCGTCCTCCTGCCATTCGGCGCGCCGGGAAATGCCGGCGAAGGGCTGGTCATAGGGTTTGCGGCCCGGATGCGGCGCGTCGAGAAACGGTGTCGCCGGGTCAGCATAATAGGCGAGCAGGGCAGGGATCTGCGTCCGCGCCGCGTCGATCACCGCCCGGAGTGGCCCGGCATTGCCGCCGAACAGCGCGCGCGTTTCACCTTCCGTGGCGCCGCCCGACAGTTTCCAGTAGGCGAGTTCCGTTACTTTGCCGGTGAAGCCGGGAAAGCCACCGGCCTCCGCGATGACCGCCTCGATCGGCAATTGTGGCGCGCTACCTGCCTCCACCGCCTTGTCAGCGGGCGGGCTGCCGGTCTTGTAATCGATGATCGCGAGGGTCTCGCCCCGGCGTTCGATCCGGTCGGCACGCCCCTTCACCGTGAAATGGCCGAACCGCCATTCGCCGGGTAGTTCCACCTTGATGTCATCCGCCTTGCCCAGGTCGGCAAGCCTGCCGCGCTCGATCTCGACGATCCATTCGGCGATCCGTTCGAGCCGCACGAGCCAGAACGCCTCCAGCGCACGGCGCAGGCGCTTGCCGCGCAGTTCCGAGGTAAATGCGTGGGCGAGTCGTGCCGCCGCATCCGGCGCGGACGCCCAGTCCGGCGTGCGGGTCACCGCTTTCAGCGCATCATGGGTGATAGTGCCGAACAGTGCCGCATCGGTTTCCGCCTGCAGCGGGTTGAGCGTGTGCAGATCCAAGACCTCGCCGGCATAGATCGCATAGGGGTCGCTCAGCAGCGTCGTGACTTTCGAGATCGAATAGGAGATGGGCCTTGCACGGGCCGGCGGGCGCGGTTCCGGCCGGGGCCGGGCAATCCGCAGTGTCGGCTGGTCGAGCCTGGTCGACCAGTGGCTGGCGGGATGTTGCTTCAGTGCGCTGCCGGCCCCGCGCAACGCAAGGTCGATCCGCGCCAGAAAGCGCGAAGGTACCGCCGGCGCGCGGCCCCGCCGGCGCGGCGCCGACAGGATCACCTCGTCGCATGAGGCGATCAGGATGCCGAGATCGTGCGCGGCCTCGCCGATCCGCTCGGCATCGTCCGGCAACCGCGCGGCGCGCCGCATTGGGCGCGAAAGCCAGAGGCCTGGCTCTGGTTCGGCCGGAAACACGCCCTCGACCAGCCCGCCGAGAACGAGCGTGTCGACCCGTTGCAATCGCGCCTCCATCATGCCCCAGATCGCGACGCGCGGATTGGCGTCGCGCGCTCTGGGGCGGCGCAGCCGGGCGTTGCCGAGCACCGCGTCGAGCAACGGCACGAGTTCCGTCGCCTCGATATCCGGCAGGGCATCGAGCGCTGCGATCTGAACGGCGAGATGTTCGGACAGCGCCGCCCCGGCCTCGCCGGTCCAGAGTTCGTCGGCGATCGCCTCCGCTGCCTCCACCAACCCGGCGAGAAGGCCGGCCGGCGACGTCTTCGCCGGGCCGAGCGACAGCGGGCGAAGGCTGACCTGCAGGTCGGCGAGAAAGGTCGAAAGCGCCTCGTCCGGTTTGGTTGAGTGATCGGCGGCATGGCGCATGGCCGAAAAGCCGGGGCCGGGCAGGGCGGCGCGGAGCAGCAGGTCTAGCCGACGGGCGAGGGCGCGGCATCGTCCCGCCGGCAGGCCGGCATTGACCAGGGGGTGTTTCAGCAGCGCCAGAAGCGGCACGGCATCGTAGTCGCTCGCGGCGGCGGCGGCGAGCAGGCGCAGCAGCACCGCGGGCGGTGTGTCCGCAAGCCGCTCCCCTGCGCTGTCGTCGGCGCGAATACCGAGCCGTTCGAGTTCGGCGGCGACACGCTGGGCCAGGCCGCGATCCGGCGTAACCAGCGCGGCGTGACGCCCTGGCGTTTCGAGCGCGTGGCGCAGGGTCAGCGCGATGGCACGCGCCTCGTCCTGCTCGTCCGCTGCATCGAGTCGCCAGAGTCCGTCGGCCGATGCGGCGGCAATATCCGCCGCCGGCGCCGTGGGCAAAAAGGCGCGGCGCAGGAGTGCAACCCGTGTCTCGCGGCAGGTTGCACCGCCTTCTCGCAGAGGTGCAACCTCTTCGCGTCGCACGCCGATCGCTTCGGCAAGGCGGTTCAGTCCGGCCTGGGGGTGGGTCGGCGTGTGATCGAGCATCGACCAGGCATTATCGGGCAGATCGGGATCGAACCCCGGCAGCACCACGCAACCGTGCGGCAGGCCCGCGACGACTCTCGCGAGGCGCCCGAGGGCCGGGGGGGCCGCGGCAAGCCCGGCGAGCCAGACCGGATGCGCCGGCGGCGTGAGGCGCCAGCGTTCGGCTTGCGCGTCGATCAGCATGCGCTGGCGGACCGCCGGATCGACCGCACCGCGTTCGGCGAGAATGGCAGGCCATGTCCTTGTCACGATCGAGAGGAAATCCAGCGTGCGCTGCCAGTGTTCCGCAAGGTCCGGCGCCACGATTCCGGGCAGCGTCTCCGCAAGGTCGATCTCAGCCTGGGCGGCGGTGTCGAGCAGCAGGGCGAGATCGTCCGCGAGCAGGAGCGCGGCGGCGAGGGTGGTCGGCGCGCCGTCGCGCCCGCCCATGCCGAGGATGAGCCTGGCGAGGATCGCCCGGCGTTCCTCGGCCGTGATCGCCGGCGGCAGGTCGAGCCCGGCGAGGATGCCGAGTGCCGCTTCATCCGCCGCCCCGATGGCGGCGATGCGGGGCATGATCAGTGGTCCGCCCTTGGCGTCGAGAAAGGCGGCGGCGGCGGCGCGGGCGGCGCGGCGGGTGGGCAGGAACAGCACGCCATCGGCCGGATCGCGCCCGTCACGCGTCGCCTCATCGAGCCACGCGCGGGCGAGTTCGGGCAGGAACGGACGGTCAGCGCTGATGAAACGCACATGGGGCGTCATCGCATGAGCCTTTCGAGCAGCGCATCCGGCCCGGACGCGGTAGCCGTGCGGGTATTGCCCTCGCCCCAGCCCAGCGCGAGCGTGATCGCCTCGCGCGGGGCGAGCGGGCCGAGCCGGTCTGGCCACTCGATGAGGGCAATGCCGGCCAAGGCGGCATCCAGCCCGAGTTCGGCGACGTCGTCCGGTCCGGTGAGACGCCAGAGGTCGAAATGCGTCACCGGCGGGTCAAGTTCGTAGGTCTGTACCAGGGTGAAACTCGGGCTCGGCACATCGAGCGAGGCATCGCCCGCGCGGGCGCGGATGAAGGCGCGGGCAAAGGTCGATTTTCCCGCGCCCAGATTTCCCGAGAGCAGAAGCGCATCGCCCGCCCGTGCCCGCGCGGCCATCGCCTGCGCGAGAGCGACGGTCTCAGCCTCGCTGCCAAGCGTCATCTTCCGAATCGCCATGGCGCGATCCTGCCCGATCAGATCGTCTTTGCAAGTTGACCCGCGCGCGGTTTCGGCTAGGCATGGGGCATGGCAGAGACGATCACCACCGATGTGGCCATTATCGGCGCGGGCCCAGCCGGCCTGTTCGCCGTTTTCGAGTGCGGGATGCTGAAGCTCGGCACCGTGCTGATCGACGCGTTGGGCGAGGTGGGCGGCCAGTGTGCGGCGCTCTATCCGGAAAAGCCGATCTACGACATTCCCGCCCTGCCGGCGATCGAGGCTGCAGGGTTGATCGAGAATCTGGAGCGGCAGATCGCGCCCTTCGCCGCGCCGCGCCTGCTCGGCCGGCTCGTGACGGCGATTTCCGGCAGTTCGGGCGATTTCACGATCGGCACCGACCTGGGCGACATCGTCCGCGCGAAGGCCATCATCATCGCAGCCGGTGCGGGGGCATTCGGCCCGAACCGTCCGCCGCTGGAGGGACTCGCTGCCTACGAGGCGAGTGGTGCGGTGCAGTATTACGTGAAGCGGCGCGAGGCGTTGCGCGGCAAGCGGGTGGTGATCGCCGGCGGTGGCGACTCGGCGGTGGACTGGGCGCTGGCGCTGTGCGGGATTGCATCGAGCATCGCCGTGGTCCACCGGCGGCCGAAATTTCGTGCCGCGCCCGAAAG